>Ga0190275_10000017_pt1 | contig 286969 bp, 283 predicted proteins | sample Popmic550T_FD_133745 | JGI IMG/M metagenome (GOLD analysis project Ga0190275, IMG submission 133745) | Populus adjacent soil microbial communities from riparian zone of Yellowstone River, Montana, USA - 550 T | ecosystem: Environmental > Terrestrial > Soil > Riparian zone > Trees stand...
GGGGGCCAGGGCGGTGGCGCGCCGAGCGGCGTTCCACAGTCCGGCCCGATCTCGAACGAGTCGCCCCTCAAGCCGCGCCCCGCCTCGGCCGTCGACGTGACCGGCATCGCAATCGCCTGGTATCCGCGCGACTCCTGGGTGCGCTACGTCTCCAGCGGAGTCGGCCCCCAGGACGGCTCCTTCGCTACCGCCGGCGCCACCAAGGGCGCGCCGATGACCTCGCCGGCTCACCCCTGCTCGGACGCCGCCTACGGAGGCGCCCCCAGCGACGTCTTCGACTACGAGTTCCACTTCGCGCCGAAGTCCGGCTGGTACGACCCGCCGACCGGCACGGCGGCGATCTACGGGAGCGGCAGCGTCGCGTTCCGCTGGGCGAGCCACGGCATCGACCTGACCGCATCGGACCCCGAGATCGAGCTCGATCCCGCCAACCCTCGCGCGATCTTCCGCTTCAACGGCAGCGGCGGAACCGCCTACCCGAACCAGCGCGCCGCCCTGACGAAGCTCGACCTGACCGGTCAGCCGACGATCTCCAACGCCGGCAAGACCCGCACCTACACCGCGGTCCGCGGCCGCCTCACCGAGGACGGCCAGGCCGTCTTCGCCGGCTTCTACCCGCCTCCGAACGACGGCTTCGGCTGTGTCTCGGTGGCCTTCACGACTCCATAGGCGCCTTCACCGATGGCCTCGCCTAGCATGACCGGGATGCCCCGCCTCCAACGATGGGCACTTCGGCCCCTGCTCTTGGCGACGCTCGTGCTGCTTGCGCTCGCGGCGTCGGCTGCCTCAGCTCAGGCGGGGGTCGTCGTCACGATTCAGTCGCCGAGTGGCGCCACGACGACACCGGTATCCACAGAGGAGATCCCCGGAGATATCACCGGGACGTACAGGATCAGCACTCGAACCGGTGGAACCGAGACGATCCGCTGTGAGGAGGCGCACTGCGTCTCGGTGATCGCGCTACTCGAGAGGAGTCACGCCAACTTCGACTACGCCACGATCACGATCCCGCGACTGAACGGCCGCCCGCTACGGCTAACCAGGGAGGACGTCAAACATCCCGACCAGCCGGTGTTCTACACCGATGATCAGGGCGTCACCCGCTTCATCGGCCCCCCCGACGACGACCGGAAAGTCGCGTTCACGAACTACTTCGAGGTTGGCTCCGCGGTCACGCTCATTCAGCGCCGGGCTTCGAAGCTGAAGGTCCGGCTCACCCCGCGCGAGAAAAAGATCGAGCCGGGCGAGTCGGTCACCTTCGAGGCGAGCGCGACAGGTACCGAGCCCGACGAGGAGGTCGTCTTCTCCTGGGGTCTCAAAGGCAGCAAGCTGTCGCCAGGCGACGCGACCCACACCCACAAGTTCCCGAAGAAGGACGGCGACTACAAGCTGCTCGTGTCCGCGGCGGTCGAGGGCAGCGAGGACACGGTTACCGAGGTTGCGAAGATCACCGTCGGCGATCCCGAGGAGAGCGACAAGGATCGCGAGGGCGGCGGCACCAACTCGACCGGGGGAGCAGACAGCGGCGCCTCGGACGGGGCCGACGGCGACGGCTCAACCTACGGCGGTGGCTCGTCGGGCTACACACCGTCCTACACGACGCCGACTCCGACGCCCTATACGCCCACGCCGGCGCCACCGCCCAGCACACCGACCCCGACGCCGGATCCCTCGCCGCCCAACATCGTCACCGACGGCTCGTTCGTCGAGGGCAACCTGCTCGCCGATGCCGGCGACCCGCCGAGTGGCAGCATCCTGGAGTCGGCCGCCCGTGCCGCGCGTGACGGGACGCCGCGCAACGACGAGAGCGGCGGTGACATTCCCGAGGCGGCGCTGAGCCTCGTCGGCGCGCTTGCGCTGCTCGGGCTCGGCGCAGGCCTCGAGTCGCGCCAGGGGCGGCCGTTGCGCCTGCGGCTCCCGCGACGCGCCGGCTGAGTCGTTGGGTAGATTCGCCCCCTACAGGTCGACCGACGCCCACGAGCACAGCGAGACGGAGCACCAGTGACGATCGAGAACATCATCTTCGACGTAGCCGAGGCGCTGCTCTATCCGGTGCTGATCGCCGCGATGCTGGCGGTCGTCTTCGTGGTGGTCGAGCTCGGCGCGCTGCTCGCGGAGCTACGCAAGCGCCGCGGCCGTGGCCTGGCACGGCTCGAGCGCGCGCTCGACGTCGCCCGCGGCGCGCTCGCCAAGGGCGACGCGACGACGGCCCTGGTCACGGTGCGGGGCCACGGCTACAACGCGCCGATGACGGAGGCGCTCGGCGCGATCGTCGAGCAGCGGGCCCACCCCGACGCCGGTGACCGGATCGCGAAGCGGATGGCCGAGTACGACTACCGCTCGATGCGCCGGCTCGAGCGCACGCGCATCCTCGTCCGGATGGGCCCGGCGCTCGGCCTGATGGGCACGCTGATCCCGCTCTCGCCGGCGCTCGCGGCGCTCGCCGAGGGCGACGTGCAGCGCCTGACCGAGGACCTGCGCGTGGCCTTCAGCGTCACCGTCGCCGGCCTGCTCGTCGGCATGATCGCCTTCGCCGTCTCGCTCGTGCGCGACCGCCTCTACGCGCAGGACTACTCGGACGTCGAGTACGTCCTGGCGGGGCTCTCGAACGAGCCGATCCATCCGTCGCCGAAGGCGACGCCGACGGGCGAGGCGAAGGTCGCCGCCACCGAGGTGGCGGGCTCCGCAGCGACCGCGCCCACCGCCGTGGTGGCGCCGGCGCAGGCGCAGACCGCCCATGCGGCGGCACCGGCACAGGCCGCTCCCGCCCAGCCGCCACATGCACCGCCCGTCCCGGCGCCCCCGAGTCAGCCTCCGCCCACCACGCCGCCCGGCGTCACCCCTCCGGCGGCCCCGGAGGGCGCTTGAGCCCGGGCGTCAATCCCCGCGCTCGCACGCGCGAGGACCGCGCCGGCGATCCGCTCGACGGCCTCGTCAACCTGTTCGACCTCGGCATCGTGCTCGCGGTCGCCTTCCTGCTCGCCGCGCTCACGTCGATCGACCTAGCCCCGTCCGTCCTCAAGCAGAACAGCGAGCAGACGAGCTCGTCGCAAGTCCCGGCCGACTCGGTGATCGTCGAGCCGGGCGAGGAGGACAACCCGATCGAGCTTCAGCAGGGCGAGCGTGTGGCCGGACAGGGCGAGCCCGTCGGGACCGTCTACCGGCTCGACGACGGCCGCACGGTCATCGTCCGGCCCGAGGACGAGCCGCCGGTCCCGGGCGAGGAGGCGCCCGGCGACGGCACCAGTGGCTCGCCCTCCGGCTCGTCGGGGTCCGGCACGACGACGCCGGACTCGACCGTGCCGTCGGACACTCCCACGACGCCCACCACTCCGCCCGACGGCGACTCGCCCGTCCAGAACGAGGCGCTGGAGGCCCCGCAGCCCGGCACCGGCGCCCCCTAGGCGGGGCGTCCCAGTCGACCACGCGCGACGGCCGACCGGGACGCGTCCCGCTCAGGTCAGCTCTACGACGACGCGGCGGTCGCCGCCCGCGACGCGGAGGATGTACCTCCCCGACAGTCGCTTAGGCGCAGTCGCCGCTGGCAGGCTGAGACGCAGCGTCCGGCCTTCGATCTGCCCGCTGGCGAGGGGCTTGCCGTTGCGGCTCAGCCGAACCCGTCGCGCCGACCGGCCGAACGGCGCCCGCTCCAGACGCACCAGCTGGGTGCGCTTCGCGACCTTCCGGACCTTGCCGCGGAACCCGCGCGGACCGCGCTTGCCCCTGGAACCGGTGGCCCCCTTCGGGCCGGCGGGACCGGCATCGCCCTTCGGGCCTGCGGGACCGATCGGTCCAACGGGACCGGTCGCGCCGACGGGGCCGCTCGGACCAGCCGGTCCGGCAGGACCAGCGGGACCGCCCGTTCCGGCGCCCGCCGCCACCTCTATGGCGAAGCTGCCGAAGATGTTCGGATCGCGGTTCGGTCCCGAGTCCGCCGTGTAGTTGGCCGGGAACACGTGCTCGGCCGTCTCGATCATCGGCACAATCCCGCTCAACGACTGCGTGCCGTCGGCATGCAGCTGCCACGCGGCGGGCGGGTACGCGTCGGTGATCGGGCCGCCCGCCGGCACGCCGCCGTCGAGGTCGAGCTCCCACACCGCCGCGCTGTTGTCGTAGGCGATCGGCTCGCTGCCGGGTACCCCTGGCGTGTGCAGCCCCGTCGCGTAGAGGAAGCCCGTCCCGTCGCCGTTGAGCACGACGCGCGGGTCGTCGACCGTGATCGTGAAGCCGTGCCCCGCCGGCGGCGCCGGCGCGACGAAGGACACGCGCCCGTCGAACTCCAGCTCACCCTCCCATTCGGCCGCCGTCGAGCCAATCGTCAGCGCCCCGGCCACAGCCGGATAGCCGAACGTGAAGTCCTGGCCAGCTCCACGGGCCGACGTCCCGTCGACCTGCGCCACCGGCGACCCGTCGGGTCCTGTGAGCGTCGCGCCGTCCGATGCCGTAGCCGTGCCGCGGGCCCCGGGACCCACCGCCGGGTTCGTGACGTGGCCGAGCCAGGTGCAGTTGACGCCGCTCCCGCTGCAGCCACTGGCGAACGCGTTCTCCTGCGTCCACTCGAGAGTGACCGCGGCGGACGCGGAGCTCGCGGCGGCTGCTGTGGTCAGCACGGTCGCCGCCAACGCCGTTGCCGTGCGTCTCGCTCTCACTGCGTGCTTGGAAGCCGCCCGGTGCGCCTTCTTCATACGGAATCCTTTCGATTAGGGAACCCTAACTTAGGGAACCCTAATCAATCGTGCGGGCTCGGTACCTCCGGGTCCGCGCCGACAGCGCCGCGGGATAATGCGCCGGTGGAGGCAGGACCTACCGAGCGTGCCGACCGGTTCGCCACCTGGGCAGGAGCGCTGGGGGACCCCGCGCCGCCCCCTCGCAGCGGTCCGACGGGCCTCGTCGCAAAGCTGGTGGCCCCGCGGTGGAGGCCACAGCTGCGACTCCTCGCCACGCGTGCCCTGCAGCCATGGGCACGCCGCCGCGTGGGCAAGCTCCAGGCCCGCAGCGGCGAGCCGCTGCGGCTGCACCTCGGCTGTGGCTCGGCCTACAAGGAGGGCTGGGTCAACATCGATCTCGCCGGCACGCGCGTCGACCTCCCCTGGGACCTCAGGCGGCCGCTTCCCTTCGCGTCCGGATCGATCGACGCGATCTTCCACGAGCACCTCCTCGAGCACCTGACCTACGCCCAGGGCCTCGAGCTGCACCAGCGCTGTCGGTTGCTGCTGAGGCCCGGCGGCGTTCTGCGGATCGGCGTGCCCGACGCCGGCGCCGCGCTGCGGTCCTATGCCGCGCCGGAGCCGCCCGGGAGCTGGCAATCGGAGCGCTGGCCCACGCCGCTCGCTCGCATCGCCTCGCTCACCTACGACCACGGCCATCGAGCGATCTACGACGCCGAGACGCTCTAGCTGAGCTGCCTCGCCGCCGGCTTCTCCCGCGCCGAGCGGCGCGAGCCGGGCACGGGCGACGTCCAGCCCAATCCCGACAGCGAGCGCCGCCGGGACTCCAGCGTCTACGTCGAAGCGGTCGCATGACGGCGACCCGCGGCAGGTAGCGCTGTTACTCGGTCAAAGACGCGCGAAGAGCATCGACAGGCCGTTCGGCTTGGTCCTGCGCCTGACCACATATCCCAAGTCACCGAGACGCCGCTCGAGCTCCGCAGGATCGCCGTGCCAGTCGTGCACCTCGCACGCGATCCGCCGCGCCCGTCGCAGCGCCCTGTCCGGCGTCGCGCCCAGGAGGTCGAACTCGGCCCCCGCGGTGTCGATCTTGAGGAGGTCGCAACCCTCGCCGATCGCGTCGGCGAGCGAGACGGCCGGTACCTCGATCGACCGGCCGCCGCTGCTCGAGCCGCCCAACGTGTGCTGGGTGTCTGCGTGCGAGTCAACCTTGAGCCGGACCGCGCCCTCCGGCGGCGGGGCCGCCACCACCGCGGCCTGAACACACCGCACTGTCAAGCCGGCCGTGTTACGTCGCAACCACTCGAACGTCTCGGGATGCGGCTCGTATGCCTCCACCGTGGCGCCCGCCTTGGCGGCCCACACCGCAAACGCCCCGACGTTCGCGCCGCAGTCCACGACCCGATCGCCCACCTCTATCTCGAAGCCGGGAGCGACGTATTCGCCCGCCGCGACGTCCACCGCCGTGTGAGCCACGACACGCGGATTCGGACCCGCCATCCGCACGCCTCGCAACCGCACGTCCCGATGGTCGCCGAGCCCGATTCGCAGTGCCGACAGTGGATGCAGCCCGCCCCGAACCGCCACCACTCTCGGACGGACCTGGCCCATCCACGCACTCAGGTTCGGCACGGGGCCATCGTATGCCAACGAGCTCGGAGCCCCGACCCGTTGGGGGCTGAGTGGGCGTGCTCGTACCTGAGAGTCGCGGGTCGTCTCGTTGGTAAGCGTGCGTCTGTAGCCTGCCACGCGATGCTGAGCGTCGATGGCCGGGCGCGTACTCGCGGCATCTAGGATCGCCAGTGAGGAAGCGCGACCAGGGAGTTGAGCGTGGAGGATGGAGCCGTGGGGGATCGAGAGGCCGGCGGTCGGCGACCTCAGGTTCTCATTCTTTCCTCCAATGAGGCCGTGTCCGTTGCCACTGCGTTGAAGAGTGCGCTAACCGCGGCGGGACTGGAAGCGACAGTGTGGGACGAGATCAAGCTCGGTACTGACGAGTACTTCCTGAAGTCACTGCAAGACGCCCTGGGGAAGGCGGATGGGGCGGTCCTCCTAACGACTCCCGATGACCGCACGTTCTCGCGCATGACCTCCTTCGAAGTTCCTCGCGACAACATCCTGTTCGAGCTAGGTCTATCCATAGGGACACTGGGCACGCGGAGGACTTTCTCGCTGAGGCCTGAGGGTACTCAGCTCAAGCTGCCGAAAGACCTCGACGGGTTGACGTATCTGAAGTACGCGCCCGACGGCCGCGGTTCGGACGATCTGCCTCTCGCTGCGAAGGAGATCGCACGCGTCGTATTGGAGCATGCGACACCCGGACGAATGAGTTGGAGCACCTTCCGCGAGTCGCTGAAGCTGCTGCACGACCAGGTGATGAAAGACGAGGACGAGGGAGGCTTTCGTCCGCACGCACTCATCGGGATAAACGTCGGGGGTGCGATTGCCGGAGGGCTGATGTTCTACTGGTGCAAGGACTATCCGTGGTTCTCCTGCCTAGGTGGTCGCCAGCCCGATACGCGGATCAGCGAGCATGAGTTGTTGGAGCTGAAGCGTTTCTTGCGCAATCACCTCCAAGAGCATGAGCGCATTCGACCGAGGATTCTCCTTATCGACGACGCTTTGTCGACCGGGCGGACTATGTCGAAGGCGCTCCAACTGATTGGGAGCACTCTCCAGGAGATGGACCCCGTGCTCCGAGTCGCGGTCGTCGTCGACCGGAGGCATCGCCGCTCGGCGGATGGCTCAACCGTAAGCCCGCACTACGTCGCTCACTCCGACTACGACGAATTGCCGTATACCGCGCTGTGAGGGTATCCAGCGCCCTCGGCCACCGCGGTTCCATCGAATTTCAAGTGGCGGGTCGAGACGTGCGCCTGGACAACGATCCAAGGGTGTTCGCCCCGAACGGCTACACATGGGCGCTGTGCGACGGATTGAAGGATGCCTCCCTCCCTGAGCCGACAGCCATTCTCGACGTGGGCACCGGGGGCGGTGTCCTCGCCGTGTGGGCGGGCTTGACATGGCCGTTCGCCGCCATCGAAGCGATAGACGTGGACCCGAGGGCCACAGACCTCGCCAGAGCGAACCTTGCCGCAAACGGGCTCGGGGAGCCCCGGAGCCGGGTCGAGGAGGTTACGATCGCCGAGTTCACTCCCACGGTTGAGCCTGACTTGATCCTGGCCAACCTTCCACAGCTACCCGCCGGTTGGCACGATGATCGATACGTGTCTAGCGGCGACGACGGCCTCGAGGCCATTGGGCAGACGATGGCCTGGACCGCCAGGCACGCCGCACCAGGCGGACGCCTCTACCTGACTCTCGCCGACTTCCTCGACAAGCGTCGTCTCGTTGACCTCGCATCCGATCTGCGTCTCGACCTCGAGGTCCTTCTCCATCGCCCTGTACGACCGGGGCCGGCGACGAGGCAGCGTCGCCCCTGGCTCGAGCAGCACGGGTACAGGATGCGGACCGATGAGAACGGGCCTTACGTCGATGTGATGACGATCGAGGTCCGCCGAGCGGCGGGCTGAAAGGAACGACCGAGGCGGCCCCGGGATGGGCGCGGGTGGTTTCGAACCACCGACCTCTCGCGTGTGAAGCGAGCGCTCTCCCACTGAGCTACGCGCCCGGAGGGGGTCGATTCTAGGGGCGGGTGGCGGCGGGCGCGGCGTGAGTGGCGCTAGGATCGGCGGTGGACCGTGCTAGGCGGGGAGGTAGCGGTGCCCTGCACCCGCAATCCGCTCTAGCGGGGCTGAATTCCCATTCTGAGGGTTCGGCCTTTGGGGTCAGTACGCCAGTTGGAGGCGTCGATGGCCGGGTCCCGCGCGGTGAGCGATCGCGAACCAGGTCAGGTCCGGAAGGAAGCAGCCTTAAGCGGACCCGCTCATGCGTCGCGGACCAGCCTGGCCGGAGCCGAAGAGTGGCGGGCACGCCCGAAGGACCGCTTTCGACGATTGGGTGCACGGTCCACTTGTTAGGGCTCCCTCATTAGGGAGCCCTAACAATCTGGTATGACTTCCCCATGGCCGATGCGGCGATGGGCGCGAAGATGCCCACCAGCAACCCTCATGAGGTGCCCGACGGCTCGGCGGCGGCCGACCTCCCGATGCCGCTGCCGCCGCTGATCGAGGTCGAGCAACCGCGACGGCCCAGCGCCGCCGAGGAGGCGCGCACGCTCGTTGCGAACACGACGGTCGGCACGCTCGCCTCGCTCACGTCGGCCGGCGATCCCTGGGCGTCGATCGTCACCTACGGACAGCTCGAGGACGGCACGCCGGTCCTGTGCGTGTCGCGCCTCGCCCTCCACGGCCGCAACCTCGCGGCCGACAGGCGCGCGAGCCTCGCGATCTCGGCGACCGCCGAGGACAGCCAGGACCCCTCCGACGTGGGACGCGTGACGCTCGCCGGAGAGGTCGAGCAGCCCGACGGCTCGGAGCTCGACGCCGCGCGGGCGGCCTACAGCGCGGCGGTCCCCTCGGGCGAGGTGTTCTCGGAGTTCGGCGACTTCACGTTCTGGCTGCTGCGCGTGCACCAGGTTCGCTGGGTCGGCGGGTTCGGGCGGATGGCGAACGCCGATCCCGCGAGCTACGCGGCCGCTGCGCCCGACCCCGTCGCGCCGCGCGCGGCCTTTGCCGTGCGCCACCTCAACGAGGATCACTCCGACGCGCTGCTCGAGATGGCGTGCGCGCTCGCCGGACACACCGACGCGCTCGCCGCCACCTGCCTACGCGCTGACCGCTACGGCCTCGACCTCGACGTCAAGACGCCGCGCGGCCGCGTGCTCGCGCGCGTCGGATTCGCGCAGCCGATCGTCGCCACCGACGGTCTGCGCGCGGCCACGGTCGAGCTCGCGCGCCGCGCCCGCGGCGCCTAACGCGCGCCTCCGGCGGACGCCGAGCCGGCCCTCCACGGCGCTCGGCTCGGGCCCTTCCCGGGCGACAGTGCGGCCGTCCGCTCGCTGGGTACGATGGACCGGCCGATGCTCTCCCTCTACCGCCGCCACCGCCCCAAGACCTTCGACGAGGTAGTCGGCCAGGAGAGCGTGGTCCGCACGCTGCGCAACGCGATCGCGCTCGACAAGGTCCACCACGCCTACCTCTTCGTCGGCTCGCGCGGCACCGGCAAGACGAGCATGGCGAAGCTGCTCGCCTGCGCGCTCAACGCCGACGGCGGTCCCAACGCCGATTTCGACCCGGCCACGCAGTCCTGCCACGCGATCATGGCCGGCGCTTCGCTCGACGTCGTCGAGATGGATGCCGCCTCCAACAACTCCGTCGACGACATCCGCGAGCTGCGCGAGAACGTCGGGCTCGCGCCGATGGGCGGCGGACGCCGCGTCTACATCCTCGACGAGGCGCACATGCTGTCGCCGGCCGCCTGGAACGCCTTCCTGAAGACGCTCGAGGAGCCACCGCCGCACGTCGTCTTCGTGCTCGCGACGACCGAGGCGCACAAGGTCCCCCCGACGATCGTCGACCGCTGTCACCGCTTCGACTTCCAGCGCCCCTCGCTCGAGCAGATCGCCGGCGTCGTCAAGCGCGTGGCCGGCCAGGAGGGCATCACGATCCCCGACCCGGCCGTCGGGATGATCGCCCGCAAGGCCTCCGGCAGCTTCCGCGACGCGCTCGGCACGCTCGAGCAGCTCGTCACCTACGGCGGCCCCGAGGTCGCGCTCGACGACGTGCTCGCCAACCTCGGCGTCGCCGACGCCGAGCTGATCCTCGAGACCGCCGAGACGATCGCCGCCGGCGACCCGCGCGCGGCGCTGCTGTCGGTCCAGCGCCTAGCCGAGTCCGGTCGCGACGAGGCCCAGTTCATGCGCGACCTGTCCGCGCACCTGCGTCACATCTACGTGATTCAGACGATGGGCGAGGTGCCCGACTCGTTCGCCGTCACGGCGGAGCACACCGACCGCCTCGCCGGCCAGGCCGACCGCCTGCCGCAGGCTGAGGTGCTGCGAGCGATCGACCTGCTGGCGACCGCGCTCTCGGCTGTCAAGGACGGGTCCGAGCCGCGCCTCCAGCTCGAGGTCGCGCTGCTGAAGACGACCCAGCCGCAGGCGGACCGCTCGCTCCAGGCGCTGATGCACCGCATCGACAGGCTCGAGGCATCGCTCGCCGGCGGCGCTCAACCGCCCGCGGCCGCTGTCGCGGAGCCTCCTGCGCCTCGGTCCGAGCCGGTCGCCGAGGTGCCGCCCCCCGCGGCCCCGCCCGCTTCCGACGCCCACCGGACGCGCTCAGAGCCGGTACCGGCGCCTCAGGAGGCTGCGCCCCCCCAGCCACCGCGCGAGGCAGCGGCTCCACCGCCCGCCCCCGCACGGATGGCCGCGACGGCCGGCGCCACGGTCGTCGCCGTTGAGGAGGAGTCCGTCGCGGATCCCGTGCCGGCGTCCGAGCCGGCCCCGGGCCCCTTCGACCTCGAGCGCGTCACCGCGCTCTGGCCCGCGGTCGCGGACGCCGTCCGCGAGCAGAACGGCATGGTCGCCGCGCTGCTCGCCGAGGCCGTGCCGACCGCGATCGAGGGCGGTCGCCTGACGATCCAGTTCCCGGCCGACGCCGCGTTCTCGAAGAAGAAGGCCGAGGCCAACCGCGAGCTCGTCACGGGCGCGCTGCGCAGCCTCGCCGGCCACGGCGTCGCGGTGGTGTTCGAGCTCGGCGAGGCGCGCGAGCAGGCCGGCCCCGTCACGCTCACCGCCGACGAGCTGGCCGAGCGGCTGCTGCGCGACTTCGACGCCGAGGAGATCTTCGAAGACGCCGATCCCGAGACCGAGGACCGCTAGTGCCAAAGCCGCCGAACATGAACGACATGATGCGCCAGGTCCAGCAGATGCAGGCCGACATGGCCAAGGCGCAGGAGGAGCTCAAGAACGAGTCGGTCGAGGCCAGCGCGGGCGGAGGGATGGTGACCGTCAAGGTCAGCGGCGAGCTCGAGGTACTCGAGCTGCGAATCGACCCCGGCGCCGTCGATCCCGAGGACGTCGAGCTGCTCCAGGACATGGTCCAGGCCGCCGTCAACGAGGCGGTGCGCGCGGCCCAGGAGCTCGCGGCGAACAAGATCGGCGCCGTGACCGGCGGACTCGGCGGCCCCGGCGGCCTGGGCGGCCTCGGCCTGCCCGGCTTCTAGCTCGCTCGGGCTCGGCCATCGGCCGCGCCCCGCGGCTCACCGCTGGTCCTCGGTGACGCCTGAGCGGCCGCGGCCGGAGGTACCCTGCAGGGCCGTGCTCGCACCGCCGATCAACCGCCTGATCACCGAGCTGTCGCGCTTTCCCGGCATCGGCCAGCGGACCGCGCAGCGGCTCGCCTTCCACCTGCTGCGGGTCTCCGACGAGGAGGCGCTGGCGCTCGCGGACGCGATCCGTGAGGTCAAGGAGACGGTCGGCGAGTGCGAGGTCTGCTTCAACCTCGCGACCGAGCCGCTCTGCCGGATCTGCCAGGACGACCGCCGCGACGGCCACGTCCTCTGCGTCGTCGAGGAGCCGAGCGACGTGATCTCGCTCGAGCGCACGAACGAGTTCAGCGGCCGCTACCACGTGCTCGGCGGCGCGCTGTCGCCGATCGACGGCGTCGACCCCGAGGACCTGCACATGGCGCAGCTGTTCGAGCGGGCTGCCTCGAACGGGGTCCGGGAGGTAGTCGTCGCGACCAACGCCACGACGACCGGCGAGGCGACCGCGCTCTACATCGCCGACGCCCTCCACGAGCGCGCGCCGGGTGTCTCCGTCACGCGGCTGGCGAGCGGCCTGCCGGTCGGCTCGGACCTCGAGTACGCCGACGAGATCACGCTCGGCCGCGCGATGCGCGCCCGCCGCGAGCTCTGAGCGTCACTTGACCAGGCCGTAGTCGCGCTTCACCGAGAGGTTGCGCAGGAGCGCCTGGTCGATGCGCGCCCGGCGGATGTCGCCCCGCCGCACCGCCTGCAGCACCGCGTCGTAGGCCGCCTCCTGCTCCAGCGGTGGGCCGGAGACGTACAGCAGGTCGGCGCCCGCCTTCAGCGCCCGCACGGCCGCGTTCGGAATCGAGGTCAGCGCGGTGATCGGCGGGTCGGCCAGGTCGTCGGTGATCGCGATCCCCTCGAAGCCGAGCTCGCGGCGCAGCAGGCCGGTCGTGATCGTGCGCGAAAGGCTGGCGGGGACGACGAAGTCGTCGGTCACATACAGGCCGTGCCCGACCAGCACCGCCGGCACGCCGGCGCGGATCGCGGCGCGGAACGGGACCACGTCGCGGTTGCGCAGATCGTCGAGCGTCGAGCCGATCTGGGAGGGCCCGAGGCGCGTGTCCTCGCTGCCGGAGCCCAGCCCGGGGAAGTGGCCGACGGTGCTAAGCACGCGCGCCCGCCGGTAGGCGTCGACGACCGCCGTCACGTAGTCGGCGACCTCCTGCGGATCGTCGGAGTAGGCGCGCGCGCCGAGGGCGATGCCCTCCGGAGGCGCGACGTCGCCGACGGGCGCGAGCACCCCGCTGATGCGGAGGCCGCCGAGCGTCCGAGCCGCCAGATCGGCCTCGCGAAACGCCTGCGCGGCGGACCGCAGGTCGGCGGCTATGGACGCCGGCGGAAGGTCTGCGAAGGCGTTGGCGGCGCCGCCCTCCTGCGGCGCCATCACCCACGGGCGGACGTGGCGCTCCTGTCGAGCGATCACGACTGCCTCGCCGGCGAGCGAGGCGAGCTGCTCGGGCGACGTGTAGTTCGGCGCGTCGATCACGATCCCGCCGAGGTCGCGCTCGCGCAGACGACGGTAGATCGGCGCGTTGAGGTCCTGGCCCTGGAAGCCGAGCAGGAACAGCGCTGCGACCTTGCGCTCGAGCGGCATCCGGCGTGCCAGCGCGGCGACGCTGCGCGCAACCTGCGGTCGCGACCGCTTCCGCTCCGGGGGCGTCGCCGCACGTGCCGGAGTCGAGCTGCGCTGAGACGTCCGCGACACCGGGCCCGAGCCATCCTCGCCACCGAGCAGCACCGCGAGGCCGGCGCCCGCGACCGCGAGCGCCACCACCCCGGCGACCGCCGCCACGAGCTTCCAGCGGGGCATGTCCGGCAGCCGGGCGCGCAAGGGCCGAACGCTAACCTCCGGCGGTCAATGAGGGGCGCTGCCACCGACACCGAGACGGTCGTGATGAAGTTCGGCGGCACCTCCGTCGCCGACGCCGAGCGCATCCAGCGCGCGGCGCGCCGGATCGTCCGCGCCGCCGAGGACGGCAGCCGCGTCGTCGCCGTCCTGTCCGCGCGCGGGAAGACGACCGATGACCTGCTCGCGATGGCGCACGAGGTCTCCGAGCGCCCGCATCCGCGCGAGATGGACATGCTGCTTTCGACCGGCGAGCGGATCTCCTGCGCACTGGCAGCGATGGCGATCAACGATCTCGGCCGCGAGGCGATCTCGCTGACGGGCTCGCAGGCGGGCATCGTCACCGACGCCTCGCACACCAAGGCGCGCATCATCGACGTCCGCGCCGACCGCATCCGCGGCGCGCTCGACGACGGCAAGATCGTCCTCGTCGCTGGCTTCCAGGGGGTCTCCACCAGCACCTCGGACGTCACGACGCTCGGCCGCGGCGGCTCCGACACCACCGCCGTCGCGCTCGCCGCGGCCCTCGACGCCGACGTCTGCGAGATCTACACCGCCGTCCCGGGCGTCTTCAGCGCCGACCCCCGGATCGTCCCCGACGCGCGCAAGCTGGCGGTCGTCTCGTTCGAGGAGATGCTCGAGATGGCGGCCTCCGGCGCCGGCGTCCTCCAGCTGCGCTCGGTCGAGTACGCGCGCAACCACGGCATCCCGATCCACTGCCGCTCCAGCTTCGACGACGGACCCGGTACCTTCGTCGTAGACGAGCAGCAGACGATGGAGCGACCACTCGTAACAGCCGTGACGCACTCGACCGACGAGGCTCGCGTCACCCTCACCGGCGTGCCCGACCAGCCCGGCATCGCCGGTCGCGTCCTGACCGCGCTCGCCGAGGCGAACGTCAACGTCGACATGATCATCCAGAACGAGCCCGAGTCCGAGGGCAGCATGGCCGACATGTCGTTCACCGTGCCGCGCGCCGACCTGACCGCGGCGCTCGACGCGCTCGAGGGCATCCGCGCCGGCCTCGGCATCGCGTCGATCGCCAGCGACGGGGCGATGGGCAAGGTCTCGATCGTCGGCGCTGGGATGCGCAGCCACCCGGGCGTCGCGGCCAAGACCTTCAGCGTCCTCGGCGACGCGGGCGTCAACATCGAGATGATCTCGACCTCGCCGATCAAGATCTCGTGCGTGATCCGCGAGGAGCACGTCGCCGACGCGGTGCGCGAGCTCCACACGGCCTTCGACCTGGGCGCCGACGCCGTGCGCCGCGAGGACGTGTCTGGCGACCACCGCCCGGTCGTGAAGTCCAGCTCCGAGACCACCGAGGCGTCCTAGCGATGCGCGTCGCCGTCGTGGGCGCAACCGGCGCGGTCGGCTCGACGATGCTCGGCATCATGCGCGAGCGCGACTTCCCCGCGCGCGAGGTCGTCCCGTTCGCCTCCGAGCGCTCCGCCGGGCGGACGATCGACTGGGGCGACCAGTCCCTGACCGTCGTCGCGCTCGACGACGAGAGCATCCAGGGCTTCGACCTCGCGCTCTTCTCGGCCGGCTCCGGCGTCAGCGAGCAGTGGGGCTCCCGGTTCGCGGACGCTGGCGCGGTCGTCGTCGACAACTCGTCCTACTGGCGGATGAAGGACGACGTGCCGCTCGTCGTCGCCGAGGTCAACCCCGAGGCGCTCGCCGAGCACAACGGCATCGTCGCCAATCCGAACTGCTCGACGATGCAGATGGTCGTCGCGCTCAAGCCGATCCTCGACACGGCGGGCATCGAGCGACTCGTCGTCTCGACCTACCAGGCCGTGTCGGGCACCGGCCAGCGCGCCGTCGAGGAGCTCCACGACCAGACGCGCGCCGTGCTCGAGGCGACAGAGATCCCGCGCGCGCAGATCTACCCGCACCAGATCGCGTTCAACGCGATGCCCCAGGTCGAGTCGTTCAAGGACGGCGACGACTACACGACCGAGGAGCGCAAGATGATGGCCGAGACGCGCAAGATCCTCGGCGAGGACAAGATCGGAATCTCCGCCACCTGCGTCCGCATCCCGGTTTACACCGGCCACTCCGAGTCCGTCAACGTCCAGACTCGCAAGGCGCTTTCGCCCGAGCAGTGCCGCGAGCTGCTGGCCGCGGCGCCTGGCGTCCAGGTCCTCGACGACCCCGCCAACGGGATCTACCCGCTCGCGATCGACGCCGCCGGCGGCGACGACGTGCTCGTCGGGCGCATCCGCCGCGACCCCTCGCACGACCGTTGCCTCAACCTCTGGGTCGTCGGCGACAACCTGCGCAAGGGCGCCGCGCTCAACGCCGTCCAGCTCGCCGAGCTGCTCAAGGTCCGCGGCCTGCTCCGCGCCGCCGTCTGACCTATGGAGCACGGCGTGACGGGAGCGACGAACGAGTCCTCCCGCTGGCAGCCCGAGGGCTACCTCGAGTGGGTCCGCGCCGGCATGCCGAACTACGACCGCCTCCAGCAGCAGCTGGTCGGCGCCACCCGCCGGCTCTCGCCGCGGCGCATCCTCGACCTCGGCAGCGGCACCGGGGAGACAGCACGTCACATCCTCGACGCTCACCCCCAGGCGCATCTGACCGGAGTCGACGCCAGCGACGAGATGCTCATCGCCGCTCGTGCCGCGCTCGCAGGCCGTCCGGCCGACTTCCACGTCGCCCGGCTCGAAGCGCCGCTCCCGACCGGTCCCTTCGACCTGATCACCTCGGCCCTCGCGATCCACCACCTGCCGGCACAGGAGAAGCAGGCGCTCTACGCCCGCATCGCCGCCGCCCTCGCCCCGGGCGGCCGCTTCGTCCTCGGCGACGTCGTCGTCCCCGACGACCCGGCCGACACCGAGATCGAGCTCAGCGAATACGACCGCCCCAGCCCGATCCCCGACCAGCTCGACTGGCTCCACGCGGCCGGCCTCCAACCCCACCTCTGCTGGAACGACAAGGACCTCGTGGTGATCGCGGCCGACCGGCCGCTCGACTGAGCCGTTGCGGGCGCAGCCGCAGCGCTAGGCCGCGGCCAGCTCGGCGGGCTTGCGCTGCACGTCCTTCGTCTTGACGACGTGCTTGTTCATCCCGAGCTCCTTGGGCTCCAGCCCGAGCGCCAGCCCGACCATCTGCGGCAGGTGCAGCACCGGGACGTCGAGGTCGCGCTCGACGAACTTCGCCGCCGCCGGCTGCTGCATGTCGAGGTTGAGGTGGCAGAGCGGGCAGGGGGTCACGAGGCAGTCGGCGCCGGCGTCGATCGCATCGGCGAGGTGCCGGCCGGCCTGACGCAGCGACGTCGTCCTGTTCATCGTGATGACCGGGAAGCCGCAGCACTTGTGCGAGCCCGCGTACTCGACCGGCTCGGCGCCGAGCGCCTCGATCACGTAGTCGAGGTACTGGTCGCGGTCGGGGTGGTCGGCGTAGCCGAGCCGCTTGGTCGGGCGCACGATGTAGCAGCCGTAGAAGGGCGCGATCCGCAGCCCCTCGAGCGGGCGCACGACGCGCTCGCGCAGCTTGTCGAGCCCGATCTCCTCGACCAGCAGCCAGAGGAAGTTCTTGTTCCACCACTCGCTGTGCTGCTGGTAGGCGAGGCTCTCGGCGGAGAGGTTGGAGTTGACCTGCGCGCGGTAGTCGCCATCGGCGTCGAGGCGCTGCTGGCACTCGGACTGCGCGCCCTGGCAAGTCGAGCAGATGTTCATCATGCCGACGGCGCCCTCGACGCTCTGGGCCATCGCGAACGTGCGCGCGTTGAGCGTGTCGGCGAGCTCCTGGTTGTGCTCGGCGATCACGCCGGCGCCGCAGCAGTTGGCGCGGTCGAGCTCGACCAGCTCGAGGTCGAGCTTGGGGGCGACGAGGTTCATCGAGCCGTGCAGCTCGGGGGTGAACCCCCGTGACACGCAGCCAGGCCAGTACGCGAGCTTCACGACTCCATGCCTCCCTCTGACATCGCGCCCTGCTCCTCAGCGCCGTCCTCGCCGACGATGTAGAGGTTGAGCTCGACGCGCTCGTCCTTGGACTCGATCTCCTTGAAGATCCGCTTGACGTTGCCCTGATCCGGCAGCTTGTGGTGGAAGAGCGCCTTGCGCGGCGACACCTTGCCGGACTTCAACCCGTTGACCACGGTCGGCAGGTTGGCGATCAGCTCCTTGACCGCGCCCGGCTCGGTCTGACCCTTGAGCAGCGAGCCGTCGCCGAACGAGCGCGGCAGCAGCTGCGCCTCGTGCAACGTGCCGTACTTCTCGACCAGCGTTGTGAACGCCTTCTCGTGGCCGTAGCCGTTGTTGCGGTCCTTGATCCCGAAGTCGTTGGTCGCGCGGCGGCGCAGGCGCATGATCTGGCTCATCGGCGCCACGTCCTTGGGGCAGACCTCGATGCAGGCGAAGCAGTGCGTGCAGTCGTACATGCCGTGCGGATCCTCGGCGAGGTCCTGCAGGCGCTCGGCCTCCTGGCCGTCGCGTGGATCCCCGACGAAGCGGTAGGCCTTGGCGAGCGCGGCCGGGCCGACGAACTCCGGATCGACCTCGAGCGACAGGCAAGCGCCGACGCAAGCGCCGCACTGGATGCAGGCCATCGACTGGGTGATGTCGATCATCGACTCGGCTGGGACGATGTGCTCGCGCTCCGGCGGCGGGCCGTCGGGCAGCAGCCACGGCACGACGCGGCGGATCTTCTTCCAGTGGACCGCGTCCATGTCGACGATCAGGTCCTTGATCACCGGGTAGTTGTTCATCGGCTCGACGACGATCGGGTTGCCGGGGCCGGCCTTCTCGGCCGCCTCGCCGATCGCGGTGTTGCAGGCGAGCGCGGTCTTGCCGTTGATCCGCACCGCGCAGGAGCCGCAGATCGCGGCCTGGCACGAGCAGCGGATGCCGATCGAGCCGTCCTGGCCGTCGCGCGCGTCGAGGATGCCCTTGAGCACCGAGCGCTCGGAGTCGACCTCGACCTGGTACTCGCTCCAGTAGGCGGGCTGGCCGGACTCCGGGTTGTACCGGCGCAGCTTCAGCGTGTACTCAGGCATCTCTCACGTCCACGTTAGTACTTGCGCTCCTGGGGCTCCCACTGGGTCATCGTGACCTCGGAGTAGGAGACCTCGGGCTCGCCGTCGCCGTTGGAGCTCAGGTTGATGTGCTTGATCCACTCGTCGTCGTTGCGCTCGGGGTAGTCGGTGCGGTACTGCGCGCCGCGGCTCTCCTTGCGCTCGATCGCCCCGCGGACGATGCACTCGGCGTTGTCGAGCATGAACTGCAGCTCGAGCGCACCCAGCACGTCCTGGTTGAAGACGTTGCCCTTGTCGTCGACCGAGACCGTCTTCGCCTCCTCGCGCAGGCGGCGGATCGCCTCGAGCGCGGTGTTGAGGCCCTCCTCGTCGCGAAAGACCGCGACGTACTTGTCCATCACCGCGCCCATCTCGGCCTTGATCTCTGAGACGCGGCGTCCGGTGCGGTCGCGGCTGACGAGGCCATCGATCAGCTCGCGCTCGCGGGCCAGCTCCTCGCCGGCCGGCGAGACGGGCGCCATCCCCCTCGCGACGCGAGCGGCGTGGGCGCCCGAGCGGCGGCCGAAGATCAGCGTGTCGAGCAGCGAGTTGGCGCCGAGGCGGTTGCCGCCGTGGACCGAGACGCAGGCGCACTCGCCGGCGGCGTAGAGGCCCGGGACGTCGGTCTCGCCGTCGACGTTGGTCTTGACGCCGCCCATGACGTAGTGGTTGCCGGGCTTGATGTGGATCGGCTCGCGCGTGATGTCGACGCCGGCGAAGTCGCGGCCGACCATCACGATCTCGCGCAGCGCCTCGTGGATCCGCTGCTTCGGGACCTTGGTGATGTCGAGCGCGACGGTGCCGTCGGGGAAGCCGCGGCCCTCGTCGATCTCGGTCTGCTCGGCGCGCGAGACGACGTCGCGCGAGGCGAGCTCCATCTTGTTCGGAGCGTACTTCTCCATGAAGCGCTCGCCCTGGGCGTTGTAGAGGTGGGCGCCCTCGCCGCGCGCGCCCTCGGTGATCAGCAGGCCGATGCCCGCGAGCGTCGTCGGGTGGTACTGGACCATCTCCATGTCCATCAGCGTCGCGCCGGCGCGGTAGGCCATCGCGATGCCGTCGCCGGTGCAGATCAGGGCGTTGGTGGTCGGGTCGAAGATTTGCCCGTTGCCGCCGGTGGCGAGAATCACGGTCTTCGCGCTGAACAGTTGCAGCGAGCCGTCGCGGATGTTGCGGGTGACCGCACCCGCGATCCGGCCGCTGCCGTCCTTGACGAGCGCGGTCGTGAACCACTCCTCGAAGCGCTCGACCTCGTCGTGCTTCATCAGCTGCTCGTAGAGCACGTGCAGGATCGCCTGGCCGGTGATGTCGGCGACGTAGTAGGTGCGTGCGGCCGAGGCGCCGCCGAAGGCCCGCGTGCCGAGCTTGCCGGCCTCGTTGCGGTGGAAGGTGACGCCGAGGTGCTCGAGGTGGAGGATCTCCTCCGGCGCCTCGCGGCACATGATCTCGATCGCGTCCTGGTCGCCGAGGTAGTCGGACCCCTTGACGGTGTCGAAGGCGTGCGACTCCCACGAGTCCTCCGGGTTCAGTGCGGCGTTGATGCCGCCCTGGGCCGCATTGGAGTGCGAGCGGACCGGGTGGACCTTGGAGATGATCCCGACCGACGCGCCGCCCTCCGCGGCCGCTAGGGCCGCGCGCTGGCCGGCTAGACCGGCTCCGATTACGAGGACGTCGTGTTGGGGCATGGTCTGGGGAGGGTGCGGCGCGGGCGATCCTATCCGAAGGGATTTGCCCGCCGCCTAGCGGCCATGGATCGGCGTTTCCCCAGTTCTAGCGGCCGAGCATCGGCGTCAGCGCACGACGGACCGCGTCGGCGGTCACGATGCCGCGCAGGCGGCCGTCGGCGTCGACTGCCATCAGCGCTCCGAGCCGCACGAGCCCCTCGCGCCCCAGCAGCGCCTCGAGAGGCTCGTCCTGGGCGACGCGCAGCGAGCTCTCGCGGTCGCCGGCATCGCTCGCCATCACCGAGGCGACAGTCCGGCCGGGGCGCACCGCCTCCGGTAGGCCCTCGACGCTCTGGCGGGTGATCAGCCCCGCCAGCCGGCCCTCGCCGTCGACGACCGGGAACCAGGGCCAGCCGTAGCGCAGGAAGTACTCGTCAAGGGCGCGATCGACGCTCAGGTCGTGCGGCACCGCCACAGGCTCCGCGTCCATGACGTCGGACACCGCGAGCCCCTCGATCCGGCTCGCGATCTCGGTCTGGACGACCGCCGAGCGCGCCGCCTGCCCGAGGAAGACGCCGACGATCCCCATCCAGATGCCGGTGACGATCGCGCCCTGGAGGAAGGCGAAGACGCCGATTCCGATCAGCAGGAACGAGAACGCACGGCCGAGCGCCCCCGCGAAGCGTGTCGCGCGCGTGCGGTCGCCCGTCACGCGCCAGGCGATCGCCCGCGCGATCCGGCCGCCGTCGAGCGGGAAGCCCGGGATCAGGTTGAAGAGCAGCAGCAGCACGTTGATGAAGCCGAGGTAGCCGAGCACCGCGAGCGCCTCGTCGCCGGGGATCGCGTCGAGGCGGACCGCCTCGGAGGCGGCGTCGGAGCCGGCGATGACGGTCCCGGCGGCCCAGCACACGAGCGCGATCAGCAGTGTCACGACCGGGCCCGCGACCGCCACGCGGAACTCCTCGCCGGCACTGCGGGTGTCGCGCTCCATCTTCGCCACGCCACCGAACATCCACAGATCGATCCCGGCGATGCCGATCCCGGAGCGACGCGCCTCGAAGGCGTGACCGAGCTCGTGCAGCAGCACCGATAGGAAGAAGAGCAGCGACGAGACCACCGCGAGCACGAACGCCGTGCTGCCATCCGGGAAGCGGTCCTCGTAGTAGCCGGACAGCGACCAGATGATCAGGAAGAGGATGAAGAACCAGCTCGGATCGACTCCGATGCGAATCCCGAAGACGCGCGCGACCTGGATCGATCCGCCGCCGAACACAGCTCCATGGTGGCAGCCGCGGCGGTCCTCCGCCGCGCCTGGGTAATCTGCGCCCGCCCACGAGCGAAGGGACCCCGGTGGCGAAGATCAAAGTGGAGAACCCGATCGTCGAGCTCGACCGCGACGAGATGACCCGCATCATCTGGGCCTTCATCAAGGACCAGTTGATCCTTCCCTACCTCGACGTCGAGCTGCAGTACTTCGATCTCAGCATCCAGAGCCGGGACGCGAGCTCCGATCAGATCACCGTCGACGCCGCCAACGCGATCAAGCGTCACGGCGTGGGGGTCAAGTGCGCGACGATCACGCCAGACGAGGCGCGCGTCGAGGAGTTCGGGCTCAAGGAGATGTACCGCTCGCCGAACGGGACGATCCGCAACATCCTCGGCGGGGTGATCTTCCGCGAGCCGATCGTCATCTCGAACATCCCGCGGCTCGTGCCCGGCTGGACGAAGCCGATCATCATCGGCCGTCACGCGTTCGGCGATCAGTACCGCGCAACCGACCTCGTCGTTCCGGGGGAGGGCTCGCTAACGCTCACCTTCACCCCCAAGGACGGCTCCCAGCCCGTGGAGCTCGACGTCTACGACTTTCCGAGCGGCGGCGTGGCGATGGCGATGTACAACCTCGACGAGTCGATCCGCGACTTCGCGCGCGCCTCGATGCGCTACGGCCTCGAGCGTGGGTATCCCGTCTACCTGTCGACCAAGAACACGATCATGAAGCGCTACGACGGGCGCTTCAAGGATCTCTTCGAGGAGATCTTCGAGAGTGAGTTCAAGGCCGACTTCGAGGCCGCCGGGCTCACCTACGAGCACCGGCTGATCGACGACATGGTGGCGGCGGCGCTGAAGTGGGAGGGCGGCTACGTCTGGGCATGCAAGAACTACGACGGCGACGTCCAGTCCGACACCGTCGCTCAGGGCTTCGGGTCACTCGGCCTGATGACGAGCGTGCTGATGACACCCGACGGCAAGACCGTCGAGGCCGAGGCCGCGCACGGAACCGTCACGCGTCACTACCGCCAGCATCAGCAGGGCAAGCCGACGTCGACCAACCCGATCGCGTCGATCTTCGCCTGGACTCGCGCCCTCGCCGCACGCGGACGGATGGACGAGACGCCCGAGGTGACCCGCTTCGCCGAGACGCTCGAGCGTGTCTGCGTCGAGACCGTCGAGAGCGGCAAGATGACCAAGGACCTCGCGCTGCTGGTCGGGCCCGACCAGCCGTTCCAGACCACACAGGAATTTCTCGCCTCGATCGACGCGAACCTCGAGCAGGCGATGGCCGTCAGCGGCGGCCGAACATCCACGACCTAGGAGGCATCTCACCCCGTGACCACTCCCGTCAAGGTAACCGTCACCGGCGCGGCCGGCCAGATCGGCTACGCCCTGCTGTTCCGCATCGCGAGCGGCCAGCTCCTGGGCCCCGACACGAAGGTCCAGCTCAACCTGCTCGAGATCCCGCAGGCGGTGAAGGCCGCCGAGGGCACCGCGATGGAGCTCGACGACTGCGCGTTCCCGCTGCTGGCCGGCGTCGACATCTTCGACGATCCCAAGCGGGCCTTCGACGGGACCAACGTCGGACTGCTCGTCGGCGCCCGTCCGCGCACCAAGGGTATGGAGCGCGGTGACCTGCTCGAGGCCAACGGCGGCATCTTCCGTCCCCAGGGTCAGGCGATCAACGATCACGCGGCCGACGACGTCCGTGTGCTCGTGGTCGGGAACCCGGCCAACACGAACGCGCTGATCGCCCTGTCGAACGCGCCCGATGTGCCGCGCGAGCGGTTCACCGCGATGATGCGGCTCGACCACAACCGTGCGATCTCACAGCTGGCGGGCAAGGCTGGCTGCGAGGTGACCGACATCAAGCACATGACGGTCTGGGGCAACCACTCCGCGACCCAGTACCCGGACCTGTTCCACGCGGAGATCGACGGTCGCAACGCCGCCGAGGTCGTGGGCGATCAGGAGTGGATCGAGAGCGACTTCATCCCGACCGTCGCGAAGCGCGGCGCGGCGATCATCGAGGCGCGCGGCGCCTCGAGCGCGGCCTCGGCCGCCAACGCCGCGATCGACCACGTGCGCGACTGGGTGCTCGGCACCCCCGCGGACGACTGGGTGTCGATGGGCGTCCCGTCGGACGGGAGCTACGGCGTCGAGGAGGGGATCGTGTCGAGCTTCCCCTGCACGATCGACGACGGCAAGTGGTCGATCGTGCAGGGACTCGAGATAGACGACTTCTCACGCTCCAGGATCGACGCCTCCGTGGCGGAGCTCGTCGAGGAGCGCGACGCGGTCAGGGGACTCGGGCTGATCTAGCCCGAGTCACCCGCTCCGCGGTCGCCGGTCAGGCCGGGTGCCAGCCCTTGTCCTTCTTCTTTACCTTGCCGTCCTGCTCGAGGCTCGGAAGCACCCGGTACAGGTAGTTCGGCTGGATCTTCATAGCCTTGGCCAGCTCTGGGATCGTGATCCCGGGCTGGCCGGCGACGAGGTCGAGCGCCTGCTGCGCCCGCTTGCCTGAGCCGCGCGGACGGCCACGGCGGCCTGTGCCCGACGAGCCGGCCGTACGCCGGCGGCTACCAGCGCGAGCGGTCGAGGCGCGACGGCCGCCGCTCCCCCTGCTCGTAGCGGTGCGGGCGCCACTCGCGCGGCTCGTGGCCGCGCCTCCATTGCCGTCAACGCCCTGGAGCGCCGCAGCGGCCTCCTCGAGTTGACGGTACTCCTCCACGAGCGGCTCGAGCTCACGACGGCGGGTCTCTATGTCCTTCAGCGTCTTCTTCAGGAAGTCGGTCACTACAGGGAACCTCCTCGAATGTGTTCTGCCGGGGAGGTAGGGGTTCCCCGTCAGCCAGTTATTCAACAGAGTGTTACAGACGGCGGATTCCCAAAGAGAAAGCCCATGTTCTTATCTATTTGGAATAGACGGTGTTACTCCACCAGTTGCTTCAGGCGATCCAGCGAGCTGTCGATCTCACTGGCGGTCACCCGCTTGATCACGGGCCCCGCGACTCGGCCGAGCGGGCCCCCGGGCAGCGCGAACTCATTCGTGTAGGAGAAGCGCGTGCCGCCATCGATCGGCTCGAGCTCGTAGGTAACTCCAGCGTGCGACCGCATCGGTCCCCGTCCCTGCCACACGACGCGTTCGGCGTTCCTGTTCTCCACGACCTTCCAGCGCACGGTGAAGCAGCGTCCCGCCAGCTCGAGCTTCTGTGTTAGCTCCGAGCCCTGCTCGAGCGCGCCGGCCGGGGCGTCCTCGAGCGCGACGTGGATGGTCACCCACTCCGCGAGGCAGGCAGGGTTCATGATCACCTCGTAGACCTGCTCCGGGCTCGCGGCGATCTGGATCGAGCGCTCGACCTTCACCAGGCAGCCAGCTCCTCGCGGGACTCCCAGTCGGCGAGCGCCCGCTCGACGGCGCGGTCGAAGCCCAGCGGCGCGATTCCGTACAAGCGCGGCGCTTCCCCGGCGTCGCGTGGCAGCAGGTCGTGCTCGAGGCTCTCCATCAACGGACGCACCAGCTCCAGTGGCTGCCCGGTGACGGCGCTGACGAACGCACTCGCCGGGGGCGTAAGTGACACACCGAGGCCGATCGGCATCCGCCCGACTCCCATGTGATCGGCAATGCTCTCGATCATCCTGCCGTAGCTCACCACGTCCGGGCCGGCGATGTCGAGTGAGCGCCCGGCGGTGGTGGGTGTGGTCGGCGTGCGCGCGAGGAACTCGATCGCGTCGCGCTCGGCGATCGGCTGGGTGCGGTTTGTGCGCCAGGCCGGCAGCGGCAGCAGCCGCAGGCGCTCGATCAGGCGCACGAGGATGCGGAACGACGAGGATCGTGCGCCGATCAGGATCGAGGCGCGCAGCGCGGTGGCTCCGGGCGCCCCGGAGAGCAGGATCCGCTCGACCTCGACGCGTGAGGCGATGTGCGCGGAGGGGACCCCGGACGCGGGTGCGACTCCGCCGAGGTAGACGACGCGCTCGACGCCAGCGGCCGCGGCGTCGGCAGCGAAGCGCGTCGCGGCGCGGCGATCGCGCGCGGCGAAGTCGTCGTCGCCGGCAGCTGACGCGACCGCCTCCATCGAGTGCACGAGGTAGTAGGCGGCTGAGCAGCCCTCGAGTGCCGCCTTCATCCCGCGACCGCTGAGGATGTCCCCCTGCACGACCTCCACGCCGGCGCGCGCCTCCAGCCGCGAGGGATCGCGAGCCAGCGCCCGCACCGGCCGGCCCTCGGCCAGCAGCCGCTCGACCAGCCGGCTGCCTACGTAGCCGGTGGCTCCCGTGACGAGCTCCATGCCGCCATTGAACTCGGTTGCCTCCAGGGTCCGTCCCCTGCCCGGGGCTCGCCCCCGTCCAAACACTGCAAAGAGCGGGCCAGATGCCGAACTCCCTGCAATTTCGGCAAAACCGAAAAAGACGCGATTTGCGAGTTGGCGACTCACGAGGCCAGCTTCGCTACGGCACCATGCTCGCTCAACCCCGAAGCGACCGAGGAGAACCGAGCGGCAGATGGCGAAGAAGGCGAAGAAGGTCAAGTGCGAGGACTGCTTCTTCCACCAGAACCAGCTCTGCGCGCTCGACCTCAGCGAGCCGTGCACGACCTTCCGCCCGGCCGAGCTCAACCTCGCCCCGGAGCGCCAGCTCGTGTTCGCCTTCCGTGCCGAGCGGACGTGGTCCGCCTACGCGTTCCCGCAGCCGGGCTAGGCGCCCGGCTGCGCTTCCGTCTCTGGCTGGCCTCTGACGCGGCCTAGGCCTGCGCGGGGGCGTCGCGACCCGTGCCCTCGAAGTCCGCCTCCGGCAGGATCCTGGCGAGCGGCCGCGGCAGCCACCAGTTCCACTTGCCCATGATCTCCATCGTCGCGGGCACGAGGATCAGACGGACGACGGTCGCGTCGAGGGCGACCGCGACCGCGAGCCCGACACCGATCTCCTTGACCGACGGCACGCCGACCCCGGCGAAGATCGCGAAGACGGCGACCATGATCAGCGCGGCGCTCGAGATCGTCCCGGCGCTGCGGGCGAGCCCCTGCGCCACGGCCGTCTTCGAGTCGCCCGTGACCGCGTAGCGCTCCTTGATCCGGCTGAGCAGGAAGACCTCGTAATCCATCGACAGCCCGAAGACGATCGCCAGCAGCAGCGGTGGGGTCATCGTGTTGATGTAGCCGAGCGACTGGAAGCCGAGGAAGCCGTCGATCCAGCCGTACTGGAAGATCGCCACCAGGACGCCGTACGCGGCGCCTACCGAGAGCAGGTTCATCAGGACGGCCTTGAGCGGCAGCAGCACCGAGCGCAGCAGCACGAACAGCACGATGTAGCTGAAGGCGAGCACGAACAGGGCGATCTTCCAGAGCGAGTCGGTGACCTGCACGCGGAAGTCCTCGACCGTGGCGGTCGCGCCGCCGACGTCGACGTCCGCCACCGCGGCAAGCGCCGGACCGCCGGTCGTCCCGTCGCGCAGGCGGACGACCATGTCACGCGTCTGCTGGCTCTCGGGATCGTGGCGCGGCGTGATCGCCACGAGCGCGGCGCCTCCGTCGCGCGACGGGGCCGGCCGGCTGACGGCGGCGACCTCGGGGTCCTTCGCGACCGCGGCACTGAAGTCCGCGAGCGCTCGGCGGTTGGCGGGGTCGTCGGCCTTGCCCTGCTCGAACGTGGCAACCACCTGAGCGGGACCGGTGGCTCCCGGGCCTGCCTGCTTGGCCGCCAGCTCGGCCCCGACGCGCGTCTCGTTGCCGGCGGGGAACTGGCGCAGCGCTCCGTCGCCCGTGATCAGCGACAGCGCCGGGATCGCCAGCACGAGCATCACGCCCGCGCTCAGCAGCGCGGTCACGACCGGGCGGCGGGTCACGCGATCGGTCCAGCGCTGCCAGAAGCCGGCACGCGGCGGCGCGTCGGCGGCGGCCGTACGGCGCCTGAGCCGGCCGAGGCGGCCGACGATCCAGGCGACGACGCCGGCGGTGCGGCCTGGCGCGTAGCCACGCCGCCCGGCAACCGACATCAGCGCCGGCAGGAAGGTCATGGCGGCGAGGATCGACACGGCGACGACGAGCACCGCGCCCATCGCCATCGACCGCAGCACCGTCGAGTCGATCAGGAACAGCCCGGCGAGCGAGACGATCACGGTGATGCCCGAGAAGGCGACCGCGACGCCGGAGGTCCGCATCGCGATCCGGCGCGCGTTTACGGGGTCCACCCCCTGGCCGATCTCCTCGCGGTAGCGGGCGAGGATGAACAGCGAGTAGTCCACGGCGACGCCGATGCCGATCATCGACGCGACGTTCGTGACGAAGACCGACATGTCGGTCGCCTGCGAGAGGAAGAAGATCCCGGCGCCGGTGATCGCGACGCTGAGGAAGCCGAGCGCGAGCGGCATCGACGCTGCAACGAGCGAGCCGAAGACGGCGAGGAGGATCAGCATCACGATCGGGAAGCCGGCGGCCTCAGCCTCGGCGAGGTCCTCCTTGCTGAGGTCCTGCATGCCGGCCCAGAGCGCCGTCTCACCGACCAGGTAGGTCTGTGCGCCGGCGCGGGCGCCCTCGCCGATGCCCAGCTCCTCGCGCAGCTCGACCGCGAGCTCGGCGGTCTCGTCGGCGTCACCGGTCGTCTCGAGGTTCGCGATAGCGACCGGCGAGCGCGCGGCGTCGGCCTCGGCGGCCGCCAGTGCACGCGGGGTGAGCTCGGCCAGCGGTTGCTCGTCGACGATCGTGTCGATCCGGGCCAGCTCACGGCGGACGTCGGCTGTGTCGGCGCCCGGCTGACGGGCGACGACGACGGACAGAGCTTCGCGCTGGGCGCTGTCGAAGTCGGCCAGCGCGTGGTCGACCGCCTCGGAGCCCGAGCCTGGGATCGAGAAGCCGCCGCTCGTCAGGTGCTCGGTCTGACGCGCCATGAAGGGCAGTGAGGCGAGCAGGAGCACGATCCACGCCGCGAGCACGAGCCATCTACGCCGCTCGAGGAAAGAGCTGAGCCTGTCCATCGCCTGCTGCATGAGGTGCTCCCTTCAGTCGCGGCCAGTCATTGGTTGGCCAGCCAGCCAATCGCTTGACTCATTCGACCACAGCGACCGTGGGCCGCACTGTGAGCTTCGTCACAGAGGGGTCTAGTCGCTGGCGCCGAGCAGGCGGCGAGCCGTGCGGATGCCGAGCGTCAGCGTCGGTGCGCTGTCCCAGTCGGCGTCGGAGATCAGCTGCAGGCCCATGCCGTCGCCGAGGGCGAACAGCAGCGACGCGACGGCCTCCGGCTCGGCGTCGAGCTCGATGACGCCCTCGCGCTCCTTCTCGCGCAGCGCCGCGGCGAGCTGCGTGCGCCAGCGCCGGTAGAGCTCGGCCAGCTCGGCGCCGATCTCCTCGCTGCGACGCGACGCGCTCAGCATCTCGTAGAGGACCGCCTGGACGCCCGGCTCGTCGGCGACGAAGGCCTCGAGCGTCTGGACGAGCACGCCGACGATCTCGTCGGCACTCGACGCCGCGGCCACCTGCTCCTCGAGCGCCGCGACGCGGGCGTCGCAGTCGGTGCGGACCACCTCGACCATCAGGCGCTCCTTGGAGCCGAAGTAGTAGTGCAGCAGGCCGCGCGAGACGCCGGCCTCGCGGGCTACGACATCGAAGGTCGAGCCCGCGACCCCGCGCTTGCCGACGCTGGTGCGCATCGCCTCGACGATGCGCTGCGCCTTCTCGCCCTCGAGCTTACGCGGGACCTCTAGCGATGCCTCCATGCCGGCCAGCTTAGCTGGCTGGCCAGCCAGAAGCCTTCCAACGCGCTACGAGGCGTTCGCCGTCTCCGGCGCGCTCGTCTGCGAGGGCGTCGTCGACGAGCTGTACTCGTACTCCTCCTCGGCGCCGAACAGCGCGTCGAGCACCTTCTTGCGCAGGTCCTCGCTGAGGGCAACCGCAAGTCCGGCCCCGATGATTCCGAGCAACAGGACCCGGCCGAAGCCGCCCTTGCGCTTCTTCGGCTCGCGCAGCGAGTCCGCCGCGCTCTTAAGCGAGTCGGCCGCGTGCTTGAGGTCGCGCTGCAGCTTCTTGTCCTCGAACGCCTTGGCCGGGCCCTGGCCGTCGATCCGGCTGTAGGCGCGGCGGGCGGACTCGAACGCGTCGCGCAACTCGCCACGCAGCTCGGCGTCCTCGATCAGCCGCCGCACGTAGGGGTTCTCGCGTGCTGCCTGGCCCGCAGCGATCGCTCCGGCTGCGCCTCTCGTGGCTTTCTTCTTCGCTGCCATGGCTCTCCTCGTGTCTCGGCTTGACCGTCGTCCGAGGATAACCGTCAATCCAGTGCCGCTGCCAGCACGTCGTCGACCGTGTCCGCGAACACGAACTCCATACCCGAGAGGAGGTTGGGCGGAAACTCGTCGAGATCGGCCTCGTTGCGGCGCGGGGCGATCACGCGCGAGATCTCGGCGCGCTGCGCCGCGAGCGCCTTCTCCTTGAGGCCGCCGATCGGCAGCACGTGCCCGGTCAGCGTGATCTCGCCGGTCATCGCGGTGTCCGAGCGCACCGGCCGCTCGGAGACGAGCGAGGCGAGCGCGGTCGCCATCGTCACCCCGGCGCTCGGTCCGTCCTTGGGGATCGCGCCGGCCGGAACGTGGACGTGGAGGTCGTGGGCGGCGAACCAGCCGTCCTCGACATCTGGTGCGATCCGGGCGAGGTTGCGCTTGACGTACGAGAGCGCCGCGAAGGCGGACTCGCGCATCACGTCGCCGAGCTGTCCCGTGATCTGGAGCTTGCCCTCGCCGGGGAACGCCGTCGCCTCGACGAACAAGACGTCGCCGCCGACCGGCGTCCAGGCGAGGCCGGTGGCCACGCCAGGCTCATCGGTCCGCCGGCCGACCTCCGAGTGAAAGCGGCGCTTGCCGAGCAGCTCGACGACCGTCTTTGCGCGGATCGTCCGCTTCGAGCGGCGCTTGCCCTCGGCGAACTCGCGCGCCACCTTGCGGCATACAGCTCCGATCGCACGCTCGAGCCCGCGCACGCCCGCCTCACGCGTGTAGCCGTCGATCAGCTCACGCAGCGCCGGGTCGGCGAACTCGATCTTCGACTTCACGAGCCCGTTGCGCTCGATCTGACGCGGCACCAGGTAGCGCTTGGCGATCTCGAGCTTCTCCTCCTCCGTGTAGCCCGCGAGCTGGATCGTCTCCATCCGGTCGCGCAGCGGCCCGGGGATCGGCTCGAGCTGGTTGGCGGTCGTGATGAAGAGGACGTTCGAGAGGTCGAACGGCAGGTCGAGGTAGTGGTCGCGGAAGCTGCCGTTCTGCTCGGGGTCGAGCACCTCGAGCATCGCGCTCGACGGGTCGCCGCGGAAGTCGGAGCCCATCTTGTCGATCTCGTCGATCATCAGCACCGGGTTGTTCGAGCCAGCGTCGCGCAGCGCGCGCACGATCGTCCCGGGCATCGCGCCGACGTAGGTCCGGCGGTGGCCGCGGATCTCGGACTCGTCGCGAACGCCACCGACCGAGATGCGCTCGAACTCGCGTCCCATCGCGGCAGCGATCGAGCGCCCGAGCGACGTCTTGCCGACGCCCGGCGGCCCGACGAAGCAGAGGATCGAGCTGCGCGCGTCGGGCTTGAGCTTGCGCACGGCGAGGAACTCGAGGATGCGGTCCTTGACGCGCTCGATGTCGTAGTGGTCGCGGTCGAGCACCGCGCGCGCGTGCTCGAGGTCGATGTGGTCGTCGGTCGCCTTCGACCACGGCAGCGTCGCCAGCCACTCGAGGTAGTTGCGGATCGTCCCGTGCTCGGCCGACTGCGGCGGCAGCCGCTCGAAGCGCGCAAGCTCACGCTCGGCCTGCTGCTTGGCGTGCTCGGGCAGCTCGGCTGCCTCGATCCGCTCCCGCAGCTCGCTCGCCTCCGCCGCCTGCTCGTCGACCTCGCCCAGCTCCTCCTGGATCGCCTTCAGCTGCTGGCGGAGGTAGAACTCGCGCTGGCCCCTGTCGATCTCCGACTCGACCTGGGACTGGATCCTCGATCCGATCGAGATCAGCTCCGCCTCGCGCGCGAGCAGCTCGGAGAGCTTGCGCAGCCGCTTGGCCACGTCGCGCTCCTCGAGCAGCGCCTGGCGCTCCTCCATCCCGATCCGCAGCGAGCCCGCGATCATGTGCCCGAGCTCGGCGGGGTCCTCGACGTTGGCGACGGCCATCTGCAGCTCCTCGGGCAGGTAGGGCACCTGCTCGACGATCCGGGAGAACGTCGTCTGGACGTTGCGGAACAGTGCCTCGAGCTCGGGCGACGGCTCGAGGACGTCCGGCTGCGGCGTAACGCGTGCGATCAGGAACGGCTCGCGCTGGACGAGCTCGCCGAGCTCGACGCGCTGCGAGCCGTGGACGAGGATCCGCAGGCTGCCGTCCGGCACCTTCAGCATCCGCGCCACGACGCCCGCGACGCCCACCGTGTAGAGGTCGTCGGGTCCGGGGTCCGCGATCTCGCCGTCGCGCGAGGCGACCATGACGACCATCCGGTTGCCGCTCAGCGCCTCGTTGACGAGCTCGATCGAGCGCGGCTGCCCGACGGCGAGCGGGGTCAGCGTGTCCGGGAATGGGACGCTGTCCTTGAGCGGGAGCACCGGCAGCGCCGGGGGCAGGCTGCTCCCGACCGGGACCTCCTGCGTGCGTCCGTCGGGCGTTGGGATCGCGGTCGTGGTCGGCGAGCCCGCCACGCCTACTGGCGCTCCTCGCGAATCGCGACCCGGCGGACCTGCCGCTCGCGTGCGGCGAGTGGTACCTCGACGACGAGCACGCCGTCCTCGTAGCCGGCGCTCGCCTCGCCGGCGACCACGTCCGCGCCCAGCTCGACCGCGCGCCGGAACGGTCCGTGCTCGATCTCCACCTGCTGGTAGAGGCGGCCCGCCGACTGCTCCGCTCGCCGCTCACTGGCGATCAGCAGCTGGCGACCGCGGATCTCGAGCACGACGTCCTCGATGTCGATCCCGGCGAGCTCGGCGCGCACGACCGCTCGCGGCGGATCGTCGACGTAGTAGACGTCGACCGAGGGCGAGAACCCGCGCCCGCGCAGGCCTGTGCGCTCGAAGACGTCGCCGAACAGCTCGTCGATCTCGCGCCGCATGCGCTCGAAGTTCGCGAACAGGTCACGGTCCGGCGTCACGGGCGCAAAGGGTAGTCCGTCAGATCTCGTAGACGGCGCCCTCGCGCGCGACCTCGACCGGGCCGCCGAACGTCTCCTGCGCGCGCTCGCGAGCCGCATCGTGATCGAGCTCGTCGGAGATGTGGGTGAGGACGAGCCGGCGGGCGCCCGCCGCGCGCCCGTGCTCGCCCGCCTCCTCAGCGGTCAGGTGTCCGCGCACGCCCGTGCGCTCGGGACGCGGCAGTGTCGCCTCGACGAGGAAGAGGTCCGCGTCGCGGGCGAACTCGACCAGCTCGGGCGCCGGTCGCGAGTCGGCTCCGTACGCCAGCCGGCCGCCGCCGTTGCCCGACGTCACCGAGATCGCGTGCGACTCGACGAAGTGCGGCATCGGCGAGAAGGAGATCCGCAGCGGCCCGATCTCGACGCCGCCGTCGGGCGCGTACTCCTCGAGCGCGAAGGCCTGCTCGATCAGGTCCTCGTTGCCCCAGGCGCCGACGACGCGCCGGAACGTCTCGGCGGCCCCCGGCGGCGCGATCAGCCGCGGGCACGCGGGGCAGTCCGTGCCGGGCCACGGCGGGACGGGCACCGGCTGCTGGCGCGGGGCGTGGATCAACGCGTACGAGTAGGGGACGAGATCGATGAAGTGGTCGGCGTGCAGGTGCGAGACGACCACGGCGTCGACGTCGACGTAGTCGACGAAGCGCCGCAGCTTGCCGAAGACGCCGTTGCCGCAGTCGAGCAGCACCTTGACGCCGTCGTCTTCGAGCAGATATCCAGAGCAGGCCCCGTCGGCGTCCTGCCACGCGGGCGACTTCCCGAGGACCGTGAGACGCATGGAGCGACTCTACCCGCGGGAAGCCAGGGTCAGGCCTGAGAGTGGCGCAGGCTAGGCGCCGACGCGGCCGGTTGACCCTTGACTATTCGGTACGTGAATGTTCTTATCCTAGTAGGGCTCGAGCTTGGGCTTGGCACACCGAACAAGTGCTACAAGGAGAGGAACTGGATCGGATGAGGACAGTCACACGAGTAGTCGTCTCCGTGGCGCTGACCATGACCGTGGCCGCGACGGCTCCCGCCGTCGCCCAGGCGATCATCTATGTCGAGGGCGAGGACATCCCGGTCGCGGAGATGGCCGCGGGACCTGCCGGCCTCGCCGTAAGTCAGACCGGCGGCGACCTCTACGTCGGTCTCCCCTTCGGGCCCCAGTTCCTGCCGCCCGGGCCGCCCAGCGGCGACGGGATCGAGCGATTCGACGACTCGGGCGCTTCGCAGGGAACCTTCGCGTCGGGTCTGGCGGCCGTCGGCGTCGCGGTCGGCGCCGCAGGAACGCCCGACGACGGGAACGTCTACGTCCTCGACGCGGGGCTGTTCGACTCTACGCCAGACCTCAACGTGTTCACTTCGACCGGCTCTCCGGTCGGCTCGCCGATTCCCGTGTCCCTGACTGCCCTCGATCTAGGTCAGGCTCCGCAGATTGCGACTTTCAACGCCGGAGGCACCGGCTTCGTCGCCTACCCGAACGCAGATGCCGACGTAGTCGAGCTCTATACCGGCGGGGCGCTGGCGGGTCCGATCAACGGCTCGGGGCCGACGGCGTTCGTGGATCCGAAGGGAGTGGCCGTAGACAACGACCTGACCTTCTACGTGGTCGACTCCGCAGATGGAGGTCGCGTTGTGAAGCTCCGTCCCTTCCTCGGCGACTCGGGATCGGTGCTCGCCGGAACCAGCGGTGCGACCGCCGTGGCCGTCGATCCTGCCACGGGGAATGTCTACGTCGGCATCGGAAACGGAGCTGCCTTTCATGTCGTCGTCTACGACTCCAGCGGAGCACAGATCGGGGACTTCGGAGCGGGCGACTTCGCAGACGGGAACCCCTTCTCGCGTCGGATCGCCATAGATCCCAACACCGCCAGGGTCTATGTCAGCGATTCGGGAGCGAGCCCTAAGCGCGTGGCCGTATACGAGGAGGGGGCGCCGCCGCCGACGGTGACGACGATGTCAGCGTCCGGCGTGAAGCAGACGACGGCGATGTTCGCGGGCACGGTGGCGCAGTCGGACATCGCACCGATCGAGGCGTGCCGGTTCGAGTACACGGATGACGCCGACTTCCAGGCCAACGGCTTCGCCGAGGCGGATGATGCACCCTGCACCTCGGAGTATCCCAACGGGGCGTCGAGCTTGGTCCTCGCGACGGCGAACGTCTCGGGCCTCGACCCGAACACGACCTATCGGTTCCGCCTTGTCGCGAGCAACTCGGGTGGGAGCGGCGAGGGCGACGACGTGGTGTTCGAGACGCTGCCGAACGCCCCCACCGTCGTGACGGGCGCAGCCGCGGACATCCAGCAGACGCGGGCCACGCTCGGGGGCACCGTGAATCCCAACGGGGGCCCGGTCACCACGTGCGAGATACAGTTTGGGACGACGACGGCGTACGGGCAGTCCAGGCCATGTGCCACGAGCCCCGGCGACGGCACAGGTGCCGTAGGGGTGAGTGCGAGCGTCGCGGGACTCTCGGCGGGGACTACCTACCATTTCCGCGTCCGCGCCGTTAACGCCGGCGGAGCCAGCGACGGAGCGAACCAGACGTTCAGGACACCGGATCGACCCGATCCGTGCGCGGTCGACCCGAACAGCTGCAAGCCGACCGACCAGTGCGTGGTGACGCCAGCGGTCTGCAAGCCGGATCCGGCCGCCGTCAAGGCGAGCGTCCCCGGCGCGATCGCGGTCAGGGGCGGCAGAGCGCTGGTCAGGGTGTCCTGCAGGGGAGCGGCCGGCGCGACCTGCAAGGGGGCGTTGCGGCTGCGGGCGCGGATCGACCCGCCCGGCCGCCGCAGGGCCCGGACGCTGACGATCGGCCGAGCGAGGTACGAGCTGGCCACCGGGAAGACGAAGGTGGTGCGGGTGAGGCTATCGAGGTCGGCGAGGCGCAGCCTGGCGCGCAACGGCAGGCTACGAGGCCGTGTGACGGGCCCCGTCGTCTCCGACCGCTCGGTCCTGTTCAGGCTCCGTCCGTCGGACTAGAGCCGTCGCGAGAGGCGAGTCAGTCGCGCGGAGGGAGTCAGTCGCGCGGAGGCTGCGGCGCTTCGAGGTCTCGCAGGAGCGAGACGCCCGTCGAGTGCCAGACGATCCAGGCGGCGATGTGGCCTATGGGGCGGAAGGCGTTGGTCACCATCTCTCAACCTAACGTTCGAATCGGTCGAATCCGTTCGCTGTAGACGGTTGCGTACCCGTAAGGCACCGTCCCGCAAACCATCTCCCGGCCCAGCGAATAGGGTTCGACGCCGTGCCTGACGACATCGTGACCATGGACAAGGTCGTAGCGCTCTGCAAGCGACGCGGCTTCATCTTCCAGTCCTCCGAGATCTACGGCGGGCTCGCGTCGACCTACGACTACGGCCACTACGGCGTGCTGCTGAAGTCCAACGTCAAGGCCGAGTGGTGGCGATCGGTGGTGCAGGAGCGCGACGACGTGGTGGCGCTCGACGCGGCGATCCTGATGCACCCGCGGACCTGGGAGGCCTCGGGGCACCTCGAGGGCTTCACCGACCCGCTCGTCCAGTGCCTCGGTGATTGCAAGAAGCGCTGGCGCGAGGACCATCTGCGTGAGGCGATCGAGGCCGAGGGCGGCGATTCGACCGCCGAGCTGCGCTGCCCACAGTGCGGCGGCGAGCTGTCCGAGGCGCGCAACTTCAACTTGATGTTCGAGACCCACATGGGCCCCGTCCAGGACGAGGGCTCGCGCGTCTTCCTGCGCCCCGAGACGGCCCAGGGCATCTTCGTCAACTTCAAGAACGTGATGCAGTTCGCGCGCAAGAAGCCGCCGTTCGGGATCGCGCAGGTCGGCAAGTCGTTCCGCAACGAGATCACCCCCGGCAACTTCATCTTCCGCACGCGCGAGTTCGAGCAGATGGAGATCGAGTTCTTCGTCCCGCCGGAGCAGGCGCCCGAGTGGCACCAGCGCTGGATGGGCGATCGCATGCGCTGGTACACCGACCTCGGCATCCGGGCCGACCACCTCCAGCTGCGCGAGCACGGCGGCGACGAGCTGTCGCACTACTCGAGCGCGACGAGCGACATCGAGTACCTCTTCCCGATGGGTTGGTCCGAGCTCGAGGGGATCGCCAACCGCGGCGACTTCGACCTCACCCAGCACGCGAAGTTCTCAGGCGAGAAGCTGGACTTCGTCGACCCGGGCACGGGGGAGCGCTACGTCCCGCACGTGATCGAGCCCTCCGCCGGCGCCGACCGCGGGACGCTCGCCTTCATGGTCGACGCCTACGACGAGGAGCAGGTCGAGGGCCGCGAGCGCGTCGTGCTGCGCCTACATCCGCGGTTGGCGCCGGTCAAGGCGGCCGTGCTGCCGCTGTTGAACAAGGACGGCCAGCCGGAGAAGGCACGCGCCATCTACGAGGAGTTGCGCTCGCGCATCCCGGCCGAGTTCGACACCGGCGGCTCGATCGGCAAGCGCTACCGCCGCCAGGACGAGATCGGCACCCCGTGGGGCGTCACCGTCGATCACCAGACGATGGACGACGACACGGTCACCTTGCGCGACCGCGACTCGCTCGAGCAGACTCGGATTCCCGCCGCTGAGCTCGGCGACGAGCTCGAGCGCCGGCTGCACGCCGAGTGGACCAGCCCCAAGCTGGCTGCTTAGGTCCTCCGAGCCTGGCAGCTTCAGACGCGCAGCAGGCTCAAAGCCCGCCCACAGCGACCGATGCGATCACGCCCGCAAAGCCGACGATCATCCCTCCGCCGACGCGTACGACCATCGAGCGCAGTTCCCTGATCTCCTCGCCGACCTCTGTTCGAAACGCAGCGAACTCACCGTTCATCTCGGACCGAAACGCAGCGAAGTCGCCTTTCATCTCGGTTCGGAACGCACCGAAGTCCCCGCTCGACGCGGTGCGAAACGTGCCGAAGTCGCCTTTCATCTCGTCCCGCAACGAGCTCATCTCGCTGTGCACCTCGGTGCGCAGCCCCGTGATCTCCTGACGTAGGCCGCGGATATCGGCGCTCACGTGGTCGAAGCCGGTCTCGGTTCGGCGCGACAGGTCGTCGAGTCGCTCGTCTGTCCAGGCCGCTCTCTGCACCTCTCCAAAGCTATCTGACCAGGAAGTTGAGAAGACAGCATATAGACACAATCGTGTTACGCCTGAGCGCCAGTTGTGCGCGACCCGTCGTCGAGCCCTTCGAGCAGCCAGGCGTCGATCGGGTCGCGCTTGCCCTTGACGCGCACGGTGCCGAGCGACGACACGCGAGCTCGCGGCAGCGCCCTCAGCGTCGTGGCCCCGATCGCCACTCCTCCGACCGGGGCCTGGCTCTCCAGCCGGGCCGCCGTGTTGACCGTGTCGCCGATGACGGTGTAGCTGCGCCCGCTCTCGACGCCGAGCACGCCGACCATCGCCTCGCCGCTGTTGACGGCCGCACGGAAGCGGGGCCACCGTGGATGCTCGGCTGCGATCCGGGCCGTCTCGACCTGCAGGGCGAGGGCGGCTCGCGCGGCCCGCTCGGCGTGGTCGGGCTGGTCGCCCCGCGTTCCCCAGGTGGCCATGATCGCGTCGCCGATCAGGCGGTCGATCTCGCCGCCGTACTGGCGCACGATCGGCGGGATCGCGACCTCGAGGTAGGTGTTGATCATCTCCGAGTCCTCGCGCGGGTCGCGGCCCTCCGAGAACGAGGTGAAGCCCTGCAGGTCGGCGAAGAGCACGCTCACCTCGCGTTTGCCGGCTGCAGTCTCGTCGAGGTAGAGGTCGCTGAAGCGCTCCTCCTGATCCTCCTGGCGCGCGCTGTAGGCGATCGCTCCGAAGGCCGTGAGCATCAGCAGGTGCCACTCCCACCAGGTCGCGTGCCAGTTGCGCGCGAAGGCGATCGCGATCGTGGCCTCGGCGAGCAGTACGCAGGCGCTCGCGACCGCGAGCAGGATCGGCGACTCGCCGAGACGTTGCATTCGCAGATAGCGCACGGCGGCGAACGCGTAGAGCGGGAGCGCGAGCACGGCGGTCGCGACGAGGGCGCCGGACGCACGCTCGACGGGAGTCGGGTCGTCGAGCGGGGGCAGCGATGCCAGCGAGGCGAGCGCCCACAGCGCCATCACGCCGAGCAGGCCCCAGCGCAGGAGGCGTGCGCGACGCATGACCAGCCGCGCTCGCGGGGGCGGCAGGGGAGCGGCAGAGGCGGCGACGAACGCCGCCGCGATCAGCAGGCCGACCGGCGTGGCGATCGTGAAGCCCTGGTTCGGCGCGTCGAGCAGCACGCCGGGGGTGGCGAGCGCGTGCAGGGCGAGGAAGCCTGCCGCCGCGAGGAAGCCGAGCGACACGAGGTAGAGGCGCGCGTCGGTCCTGCGCAGGGCGATGGCGGACGTCGACAGGGCGAGCGCTCCGCTGACGATCGCGGCGCTCAGCACGAGCCAGAAGTGCGCCGGGTGGTGCTCCCACTGGACGTCGGCCGCGGGCGCCGCGATCAGCAGCCAGAAGCCCGCCAGCGGCAGCGCCAGCAGCGACGCCCAGGCCACCAGGCGCGGTGTGGCCTGGGGCGCTCGGGCGAGCAGCGCACGGGTTCCGTCCATCGTCAACGAGCCTCCGTGGACACCGTAGCCCGGCTGGTGAAGCCGTGCTCGCTCGTATACTCGGGCCGCGATGCCTATCTACGAGTACCGCTGCGAGAACGGGCACAACTTCGACGTCATGCAGCGCATGAGCGACGATCCGCTGACCGAGTGCCAGGTCTGCGGCGCTCCTGTGCAGAAGGTGCTGCACCCGGTGGCGGTGCACTTCAAGGGGTCGGGCTTCTACACCACCGACTACGGCAAGAAGAAGAGCGCCGGCGGCGGTGGGGAGGCCAAGCGCGAGAAGGCTGAGTCGAACGGCTCGTCGGACTCGGGCTCGTCGGACTCCGGCGCGTCGAGCTCGTCGGGGAGCGACTCGGCGTCGAAGTCCGACTCGAAGCCCGCCAAGAGCGCCACGAAGTCCGACTGAGCCCGCGCGGCGGCCGCACCCGCTCGCCGGCGGACCGGGGTGCTACTTGCCCAGCAGCTCGCGGACGGCGGCGGCCTTCTCGTCCTCGGGCACCTGGAGGCTCGAGTCGACGCCGCAGCCGAGGCAGGACGGCGTCAGCACCCGCGTGTCGCCGGCGCCGCCGGTGGCGAGGTCGGCCGCCAGCGCGAGCAGGCCAGGACCGCGCATGTCGGAGCGGATCGTCTGGGGAGCGCGCCAGCTCACCCACGGCAGGCGCAGGAACGTCCCGGGCGACGTCAGCTGACGGCGGATACCGCTCATCACCTCCTGCTGGCGCTCGGCGCGGACGAGGTCGTTCTCGCCCGGCGCGCACGGGTTGTTGCGCACGCGCGCGAAGCCGAGTGCCCTGCGTCCGTCGAGCTCGCGCTCGCCCTTGCGGAGGTTGAAGCCGCGGTAGAAGTTGTCGAACTCGGGCGCGCAGATGCGGCTCTTGTTGTTCACCGTGATCCCGCCGAGCGCGTCGATGAAGCTGGGGAAGTCCTCGAAGTCGACCTCGATCAGATGGTTGATCTCGAGCCCGTTGCCGAGGAAGCTCTCGACCGTCTCGATCATCAGCGCCGGTCCGCCGAGCGCGTAGGCGGCGTTGATCTTCGTCGTGCCGTGGCCGGGGATCGCGGCCTCGGAGTCGCGTGGGATCGAGAGCTTCGAGATGCGGCCGAGCGACGCGTGGACGAGCATGATCGAGTCGGCGCGTCCTGGACCGCTGAGCGTCTCGTCGATCGAGTCGCCCTTGCGCTCGTCGGAGCCGAGCACGAGGACCGTGCTGCCGGTGAGGAAGTTGCCGTTGCCCGACAGCGCCTGCTTGGCGTCGTCGGAGACGCCTCCCTCGAGCTGGGCGCTCGCGATGAAGAGCAGGAACGACAGCGCCAGCCAGGCGCCGATTGCGACTGCGATCCACTTGACGACCCGGCGCGGCGTGACCGGCCGGCGCTCGCGCGGAGCGCGCGGGGGCGGCTGTGCACGCTTCGGGCGCTTCGGATCGCCCGGGCGCTCCTTGAAGCGGTCGAGCTCTTCCGAGCGCTGCAGCGAGCGGAGCGGGCTCCTACGCGACCGGTAGACCTTGTACTCGGGCCGGTCGCCGTGGCCGGAGTCGTTCACCACCCTGTGTATATCGTCCGACCATGCCACCGCGACGCGTCATCGGGATCGACGCCGGCGGCACGAAGCTCCTCGGCGGGGTCGTGGACGACCAGCTCGTGGTCCACCACAGGGTTCGCCGCACGTGGCGCGGAGCCGACCGCGCGGAGACGCTCGAGATCATGATCGGCGCGGTCGAGGAGATCCGCGCCGCGGCCCCGGACGTCGAAGCCGTCGGCTTCGGCATACCGTCGCTGGTCGACCACGTCCGCGGCGTCTCGGTCTGGTCGAACCACCTCCCGATCGACGACGTTCCATTCCGCGACCTGATGAGCGAGCGGCTCGGGCTGCCGGTCCACGTCGACAACGACACGAACGCGGCGATCCTCGCCGAGCACCGGCGCGGCGCCGCGCGCGGCACGGCGCACGCGGTGATGCTGGCTCTGGGCACCGGCATCGGCGGCGGCCTGGTCATCGGCGGCGCGCTGCACCGTGGCGCACGTGGCTTCGCCGGCGAGCTCGGCCACATGCCGCTCGACCTGCACGGCGAGGACTGCCCTGGGGATTGCCCGGGGCGCGGCTGCTTCGAGACGCTCGTCTCCGGCCGGGCGATCGGTGTAGCCGCCGCGCGGCTCGGACGCGAGCAGCCGGGCTCGACCTTCGGCGAGCTCGTCGCGACGGGCCGGCCAATCAGCGGCGGCCTCGTCACCGAGCTCGCCCACGACGGCGACGAGCAGGCGCGCACGGTCCTGGGGGACGTTGGGCGACGGCTGGGCATCGGAATCGCGGGGATCGTCAACGCGCTCGACCCGGAGGTCATCGTGATCGGCGGCGCGGCGGTCGCCGCCGGCGATCCGCTACTCGAGCCGGCGCGCGTGGCGTTGGCCGAACGCGCATTGCCACCCGGCGGCGAGCCACCGCCGATCGTGCCGGCGCACTTCGGCGACGAGTCGGGGATGCTCGGCGCGGCCCTGCTCGCGCTCGAGGACGGCGTGGCGTGGGCCTGACGGGCTCGACCTCGATCGGGCGGATCGAGGCGGCGGCGTGGGCCTGATCGTCTGCCCGACGCCGATCGGGAACCTCGAGGACGTGACGCTGCGCGTGCTGTCGGCGCTGCGCGAGGCGGACTTGGTCGCGTGCGAGGACACGCGGCGCACGCGCACGCTGCTCGACCGCTACGGCGTCAGCGCGAAGCTCGTCAGCTACCACGAGCACAACGAGGAGCAGCGCTCGGCCGAGCTCGTCGAGCGGATGCGCGCGGGAGCGACCGTGGCGCTTGTGTCGGACGCAGGCATGCCGCTCGTCTCGGATCCCGGCTACGTGCTCGTGCGCGCCTGCGTCGCGGCGTGACTGTCGGTCGAGGTGTTGCCCGGCCCGTCGGCGGCGCTCGCGGCGCTGGTCGCGTCGGCACTGCCCGCCGACCGCTGGCGCTTCGCCGGCTTCCTCCCGCGCAAGGCCGGCGAGCTGGCGCGCCTGCTCGCGGAGCCGGGTGGGACGCTGGTCGCGTTCGAGTCGCCGCGGCGCGTGCCGGCGACGCTGCGGCTGCTCGCCGAGATCGATGCCGAGCGCCAGGTCGCAGTCTGTCGCGAGCTGACGAAGATCCACGAGGAGGTCGTACGCGGCTCGGCGGCGGAGCTCGCCGCCCGCTACGCCGACGCGCCGCCACGCGGGGAGGTCGTGCTCGTGCTCGGGCCGGCGAGCGAGGCGGACGGCGAGGAGGGACCGCCGGCCGGGCTCGACCACGTGCGCAAGCTGGTCGACGCGGGCGCCAAGCCGCGCGTCGCAGCCCAGGTCGTCGCCGAGCTGACCGGCGGTAGCGCGAACCGCCTTTATGCGGCGCTGACCGAGTAGTCGCGGACGGTCGCGTCGGGTAACGCCTCCGTGCGTACCGGCGCGAAACGGGCGGCGATGCGACGGTTCCACGACAGCGGGCGCAGCGGCGCGCTGAGCGGCCGTACGGTCGAGCGCATGGGTCGAGCTACCGCACTCCTTGCCGTCGTCGTCCTCGGCGGCTGCTGGCCGGCACCGGCCGCCGGCGCGCAGAGCGGCTGGCGCTGGCCGGTCGGCGGCGAGCTGTTGAGCGCCTATCGATACGGAAGCGACCCATACGCTCCCGGGCAGCACCGCGGGATCGACGTCGCCGCGGCCGTCGGAGCGCCGGTGGTCGCCGCCACGGATGGGACGGTGCGCTTCGCCGGTGTGGCTGGAAGCTCTGGACTCACCGTCTCGATCAGGACCGCCGACGGTCGCTTCGACACCTCCTATCTGCACCTCTCCAGCGTCGCGGTCCGCGCGGGCGAGAATGCCGCGGCAGGCGCGACGATCGGCACGGTCGGGACCAGCGGCCGGCGCTCGACCGGCGCCGCTCACCTGCACTTCGGCGTGCGGGTGGCCGGCACCCGCCGGGACTACCGCGATCCGCTCGCGCTGCTCCCTCCACGCAGGCCGGTCCGCGACAGGCCACGGGGCGCGCCGCCTCCCATAGCGACGCCGGTTCGCGTGTCGCCGGAGCCCCGCCCTGTCGCTCCCCGCCTCGAGCCGGCTCCCGAGCCTGTCCGCTCAGCCGCACGAGCCCCCAGCTTCGAGCCCGCCCCGCGTCCGGTCGCGGAGAGCGCGCGACCACCGCTCGGGTGGGCCGTCGCCTGCCTCGCGCTGTCGATCGCGGCGGCGCTGGTCGGCGGATCGCGGCGCGCTGGCCGTGGGTCGCGGCGCACGGGCCGCAGTAGCATCGGCGCTCGTGTCGTACTACGTCACCACCCCGATCTACTACGTCAACGGTGAGCCCCACCTCGGGCACGTCTACACGACGGTTGCCGCCGACGTGCTCGCGCGCCACATGCGCCAGCGTGGCGACGACGTCTTCTTCCTGACGGGCACCGATGAGCACGGCGAGCCGGTCGCGCAGGCGGCCGAGCGCGAGGGGATTCCGCCGCGCGAGCTGGCCGAGCGCAACGCCGAGCGCTTCAAGGAGGTCGCCCGCCGCGTCGGTGCGACGAACGACTTCTTTATCAGGACGAGCGATCCCGAGCATGAGGCGGTCGTCGCCGAGATCGCGTCGCGCCTCAAGGACAACGGCCACGTCTACCAGGGCGTCTACGAAGGCTGGTACTGCCCGCGCTGCGCTGACTTCAAGACCGAGAACGAGGTGATCGACGGCAACAAGTGCCCGATCCACCTGATCGAGCTCGACCGCGAGCAGGAGGAGAACTGGTTCTTTCGCCTGTCCGCCTTTCAGGAGCCGCTCGAGCGCCTCTACGCCGAGCGGCCCGACTGGGTGCTGCCGGGCAATCGCTACAACGAGGCGCTGTCGTTCATCCAGGGCGGCCTCAACGACCTCTCGCTCAGCCGCCACGGCCTCGGCTGGGGCGTGCCGGTCCCCTGGGACCCCGAGCAGACGATCTACGTCTGGATCGACGCGCTGCTGAACTACCTTTCGGCGCTGCGCTACGCGCGCCCGGGCGAGGACCTCACGGAGCGCTTCTGGCCCACCACGGTCCACCTGATCGCCAAGGACATCCTCAAGTTCCACGCGATCATCTGGCCGGCGCTGCTGATGGCCGCCGAGCTCGAGCTGCCGCGGCGGCTGTTCATCCACGGCTACCTGCTGATGGACGATCACAAGATGTCGAAGTCGCTCGGCAACGTGCTCGACCCGTTCCAGGTGATGGACGTCTACGGGACCGACGCGCTGCGCTACTACCTGCTGCGCGAGGTCGCCTTCGGCCAGGACGGCTCGATCTCGCCCGAGGGCTTCGAGGCGCTCTACACGAGCGAGCTCGCCAACGAGTACGGCAACCTCGCGAGCCGCACGCACGCGATGGTCGAACGCTACCGCGACGGGGTCGTGCCAGACGCCGAGCCGGCGCCGGAGATCGCGGCGCTGTTCGACGGGCTGGTGGAGACGGTGATGGGACGGATCGACCGCGTCGAGGTCAGCGCTGCGCTCGAGGACGTATGGGAGCGCGTGCGGGCGCTGAATCGCTTCGTAACCGAGCGCGAGCCGTGGAAGCTCGCCAAGGACGATGCCGCGGCGGCCGAGCTCGACCAGGTGCTCTACACGCTCGCGGAGGGCCTGCGGGTCGTCTCCGTCCTGCTGCACCCATGGATCCCCGAGACCGCGGAGCGGCTCCTGACCGCGCTCGGGCGCGAGGAACGCGCGCTCGAGGGCGCGCGGCTCGGCGCAGTCGGCGGTGGAGCTCGCCTCGGCGAGCTCGGGCAGCTGTTCCCACGCGTCGAGCCGAAGGCCGAGGCGCCCGCCTAGGCCCGGCCCGTGATCGACACGCACTGCCATCTCGATTCGTGCAAGCCGGCCGACGCCGAGCTGGTCGCAAACGCGCGCGCGCTCGGGGTCACGCGGATCGCGACCGTCGGCATGGATCCACAGACCAACCCACGGGCGCTGGCCGCGGCGCGTGAGCTCGACGGGGTGTCCGCGATCGTCGGCCGGCACCCGAACGCCGCGACCGGCTGGCAGGACTCGGACCTCGAGGAGATCGAGCGCGCCGCCGCCGAGCCGGGCGTCGTCGCGATCGGCGAGACCGGGCTCGACTACTTCCGCGACCGCGCGCCGCGCGACGATCAGCGCCGCGCGTTCGAGGCACAGCTCGACCTGGCCCGGCGGACCGAGCTGCCGATCGTCATCCACACGCGCGCCGCGGAGGACGACACCTTCTCGGTGGTCGCCGAGCACGCCGATGGGAACACGGTGATCCTGCACTGCTTCTCGGCGCCCGACCGACTCGACGAGGCGGTCGAGCGCGGCTACCTGTGCTCGTTCGCCGGCAACGTCACCTACCGCAAGGCCGAGCCGCTCCAGGAGGCAGCTCGACGAGTCCCCGACGAGCTTCTGCTCGTCGAGACCGACGCCCCGTACCTGACGCCCGTGCCGCTGCGCGGCGAGCCGAACGAGCCCGCCAACGTGACCCACACGGCGGAGTTCGTCGCCGACCTGCGCGGGGTCGAGTACGGCGCGCTCGAGGCGACCGTCGAGCGCAACGCCGCACGGGTCTTCGGCTGGTGAGCAAGCTCGACGCCGGACGTCCGCGCCAGGCCAGCCTCGACCGCCTCGAGCGCTTCGGCGTTCGCCCGAACCGCGAGCTCGGCCAGAACTTCCTGATCGACGACAACCTCCTCGGCGTGATCGGCAAGGCCGCGGAGCTCGACCCCGAGGATGTCGTGCTCGAGGTCGGCGGTGGGCTCGGCGTGCTGTCGGAGTACCTCGCGCCGCGCGTCGGGCACCTCCACGTCGTCGAGATCGACCGGTCGCTCGAGCCGGCCCTGCGCGAAGCGCTCGACCCGTATCCGAACGCGACGCTGCACCTCGCCGACGCCGTCGGCCTGGACCTCGCCGGGCTCGAGCCCTCGCCGACGAAGGTCGTCGCGAACCTGCCCTACGGAGTCGCGGCGACCGTGCTGCTGCAGACCGTCGCCAGGCTGCCCGAGGCGCGGCTGTGGGTGGCGATGGTCCAGCGCGAGGTTGGCGAGCGTCTCGCCGCGTCGCCGGGCGGGAAGGTCTACGGCGCGACATCGGTCCTCGCTCAGCTCGCGTGCGACGTGCGCGTGCTGCGGCGGGTTCCGAGCACCGTCTTCCACCCCCAGCCGAACGTCGAGTCGGCGCTCGTGGTGCTGCGCCGGCGCGCGCCCTCGCCGCCGGAGCCCGTCGTCGCGCTCGTGCACGCCGCGTTCGCGCACCGACGCAAGACGCTCTCGGGCTCGCTGGCGCACGATCCCGGCGCGCCGGACGGGGTGCGCGAGCGCGCCCGGGCGGCGCTCGCCGAGATCGAGCTGCCGATCGACTCGCGGGCCGAGCGGCTCGCTCCCGACGACTTCGCCCGCCTGGCGGAGCTGATCGGGCACGAGCGGCTCGAGTCGCTCGCGGCGAGGCGGTCGTGAGGAGGTCAGCCCCGCGGACGGCGGATCGGGCGTCGCGCACGGGGCGCTCGTGATCGCCGAGTGCGCTCACGCCAAGGCCAATCTGGTCCTGCGTGTCGGGCCCCCGCGTGCGGACGGGCTGCATCCGCTCTGCTCGCTGTTCGCCGCGCTCGAGCTGGCCGACGAGGTGCGCGTCAGGCCGGCGGATCGAGACGAGGTCGTGTGCCCCGGCGTCGCGGGGGACAACCTCGCCGCGGCGGCCGTCGCGGCGTTCCGTGCCGCCGCTCCTGAAGCCGGACTGCCGCCGTTGCGGATCGAGATCGACAAGCGGATCCCGGTCGCGGCCGGCCTCGGCGGCGGCAGCGCCGACGCCGCGGCGGTGCTGCGCGCCGCCAACGCGATCGCCGGGGTGCCACTGTCCGCCGACGACCTCCGCCGCGTCGGCGCGACCCTCGGCTCCGACGTCCCGAGTCAGGTCGAGCCGGGCCATGCGCTGGTGACCGGTGTGGGCGAGCGGGTGGAACGGGTAGACCTTGCGGCGATGACGCTCGTGCTCGTTCCGCAGCCCGAGGGCCTGTCGACCGCTGCGGTCTACCGGGAGCTCGACCGACTTGGCCGCCACGCGACCGACCTCGATCCGGCGCCGCTGCGCGAGCTCGCCGCTCGATCGGTCGCCGAGGTTGCGGCCGGCCTCGCCAACGACCTCCAGCCCGCGGCGCTGTCGCTGCGGCCGGAGCTGGGCGAGCCGATCGAGGCGCTGCTCGCTGCCGGCGCGCTCGCGGCGCAGGTCACCGGCTCGGGGCCGACGACCTTCGGCGTCTTCGCCGAGCCGTCCGAGGCCCGGCGCGCCGCCGCCGGCCTGCCGGGAGCGATCGTGACGGGGTTGTACGGATGAGCGTGGTCCGCCAACACCGCGGCCTCGCGATCCTCGCCGCCGTCGCCGCGGTCGTGGCGATCCTCTATGCGACCGGCGCGATGCCGGACTTCCCGGACGTCGAGAAGCTGATCGAGGACGTCGCATCGACGCTTGGCGCCTGGACCTACCTGCTCGTCGGGGTGCTCGCTTTCTTGGAGACGGGCGCCTTCGTCGGGCTCGTTGCCCCGGGCGAGAGCGTCGTGATCGTCGGCGGCGTGATCGCGGGCCAGGGCGAGATCAGCCTGCTCGTCTTGATCGGGATCGTCTGGACGGCAGCGATCCTCGGCGACACGACGAGCTTCTTCATCGGCCGCAGGCTCGGCCGCGGCTTCATTCTTCGCCACGGGCCCAAGGTCAAGATCGACGAGGGCCGGCTCGAGCAGGTGGAGTCCTACTTCGAGCGCCACGGCGGCAAGACGATTCTGATCGGCCGCTTCATCGGCCTCGTGCGCGCCCTGGCACCGTTCGTCGCCGGCTCGTCGGGCCTGGCTTACGGCCGCTTCATCCCGTACAGCGTGATCGGCTGCGGCCTCTGGGCGACGATCTTCTGCGTCCTCGGTTACGTCTTCTACGAGTCGTTCGACACGGTCGCGAACTACGCCGGCAAGGCGACGTTCGGGTTCGGGATCACGGTCGCCGTCGTCGCGGGCGTCGTGATCGCGTACCGGCGCCTGCGCCACCCCGAGCAGCGGCGCGAGCTGGTCGCCTGGATCGAGCGCCAGCGGCTGCTGCGCCCGCTGCTGGTAGCCGTCCGGCCGCTGTGGCGCCGTGTGCTGGCGCCAATCTGGCGCGTGGTCGCCCCCGAGCTGCGCTTCATCGGCAACCGGATCACTCCGGGCGGCCTCGGCCTCGAGCTGACGACCGCCCTGGCCGTTGGGGGCGTCGGCTTCTATGTCTTCACGGTCTACGCGGCGACGCTCGCGGGAGACCTGTCGACGACGCCGGCCGACCGCGAGCTGCTCGACTTCGCCGACAGCCTCGACGTCAACGACGCGATCACAGACGTCGTCAAGGTGATCACCGACCTCGGGGCGTTCCCGACCGTGGCGACGCTGGTGTTCGCGGTCTCGGTCCTGCTCGCTGCGCGCCGCAACTGGCTCGAGCTGAGCTCGCTGGTGATCGGCTCGGTGCTCGTCTACGTCAGCGTGCAGCTGGCGAAGAACGGCATCGACCGGCCGCGGCCCGACGATCCGCTCACCAGCGCCGAGGGCTCGGGCTACCCGAGTGGCCATGCCGCGTACTCGACGGCGTGGGTCGCGGCGGCTGTCGTGGTCGCGCGCGTTGTGCCGGGGATCGCCAGCCGCGCGGCGCTCGTCGGCGGCGCGGTCGCGATCGCGGTCGCGGTCGGGCTCTCACGGATCTACCTGCGCGTCCACTACTGGTCCGACGTCGCCGGCGGCTGGGGCCTCGGCGCCGGCATCTTCAGCGTGTGCGCGATCGTCGCCCTGATCGTCGCCCACCTGCGCCACAATGACGAGCAGCCGGTTGCTGACCAGCCCGCCGGCCGCCCCGGATGAGCCTCGACCTGAGCACCACCGAGCTGACGATCGCGGTCGCCGCGGCGATCGCGGCCGCGGCTTACGTCGCCTTCATCGTGACGCCGGCGGTCCGTGCCTACGGCCGCCTTTGGGAGAAGCTGGCGGCGGGCTTCCTGACGCTCTACATCGTCGGGACGCTGCTCGGCGTTGGCGCTGTCCTGGGTCTGCTCGTGGTCTGGTCCTACGACACCTACGCGTAGGCCCGGCCAGCGCTGCTGGCAAGATCCTCGTGTGACGGCGGGCGAGAAGATCGAACGAAGCGCGTTCCTCGAGGGTCTCGAGGAGGTGTCCGAGGCCGTCGAGGCGGGAGCCGGGCTGCCGGCGGTCGCCCGAGCCGCCTCGCGCGCGCTTAACGCGAGCGCGGTCGTGCTCGACAGGTCGAGCAGCGTGCTCGCGGTCGCCTGCCAGTCGTCCGAGGACGAGCGGGCGGTGCTGGCCGGCGAGCAGGGGAGCGGGGCCGTCGACCTGCGCGTAGCGGACGAGGTCGTCGGTCAGCTGCGGATGCGGCCCTGGGGCGAGCCGCCCGAGCCGGCGCTGCTGCGGATGGTCACGACGCTGATCGGCCTCGAGCTCGCCCGCGCCCAGGCGCCGGGACGCGCGACGGGGGCGGCCGTCGGAGACTTCGTCTCCGACCTGCTCGGGCGGACGCTGACCGACCGCGAGAACATCGTCGCGCGCGGCGCGGAGCTCGGCTGCGACCTGCGCGAGGGGGCCGCGGTGATCGTCGTCCGTGCCCGGCCCCAGCAGCCCGAGGAGGGCGACTGGCGCGCACGCGTGCTCACGCTCGCCGAGCGCGGCGCCCGCGCGGTCGAGCGCACATCGCTGGCCGCGGCGGTCGCGTTCGGTCCCAAGGCTCCGACCGTCCACGGCGAGAACCGTGCCCCACGCCCCGACCGCGAGCTCGTCGTCCTCGTGCCGGGCAAGGGCCCCGACCCCGGCCGCCGCGTCGCGCACGCGGTCCGCGCCGAGCTCGAGGCCGGGCTGACCGGCTATCACCTGACGGTCGCGCTGAGCCGCCCCACCCAGGATCCGGTCGACCTCCACCGCGCCGGCGCCGAGGCACTGCTCGCCGCGAACGTCGCCGGCGCCCGCGGCGACGCCTTCCTCTCGTTCGAGGAGACCGGCGCCTACCGCCTGCTGCTGCCCGCGATGAGCGAGGACCCGGCTGAGCTCGAGCGCTTCCAGAGCGAGACCGTCGCCCCGCTCGTCGAGTACGACATCCAGTACGAGACCGAGCTCGTCCGCACGCTCGAGACCTTCCTCGACGCCGACGGCAGCGTCGCCAAGACCGCCGAGCGCCTCTTCACCCACCGCCACACGATCCGCTACCGCCTCGACCGCGTCCGCGAGCTCTCGGGCCTCGACGTCGGCTCCACCGACGGTCGCGAGCGGCTCAGTCTCGGTCTCAAGGCGATGCGCGTGCTCGGCATCGCGCCACCCGGCGGACCCGCCCACGAGCCCGGCGCCAACGCCGGCCGGGTCCCGCGCGAGGACAAGGACCGCTAGCCCGGGCTGGCTGGTACCTTCGAGCTTCCCGCCTTGGGGAGTGGGGTAATTGGCAGCCCGGGACACTTTGGATGTCCAGGACCAGGTTCAAAACCTGGCTCCCCAGCTCTCCGTTCGGGCCGTCCGCGTCTGTCGCCGGTGAGCCTGACGCAGGGCCGCGGCACCCGCGGCGGTACGCTGCGCGCCTCATGCCCGACCAGCTCACCGTCCTCGTCATGGCCGCGGGCAAGGGAACCCGGATGCGGTCGGCGCTGCCGAAGGTGCTGCACCCAGTTTGCGGCAGGCCGATGGTGGAGTGGGTGATCGGTGCCGCGCGTGCGGCCGGGGCTTCGGACGTGGTCTGCGTGACTCGTCCGGGCGACGGCGTCGCGGAGGGCCTGCCGGACGACGTGACGGTGGCCGAGCAGACGACGGGTGAGGGAACCGGGGCGGCGGTGCTCGCCGCACGTGAGTCGATTGCGCCCGGCGCCACGGTCGCGATCTTGTCCGGCGACCATCCGCTGGTCTCAGCGGAGCTGATTGGCGAGCTGATCGCCACCCACGAGCGCGAGTTGGCCACCGCCACGATCCTCACGACCGACAGCCTCGACCCGACCGGCTACGGACGCATCGTGCGCGCTCCCGACGGCTCGGTCGAGCGGATCGTCGAGACGAAGTACACGGAGGGGCTGAGCGCTGAGGAGCTGGCGCTGCCCGAGATCAATCTCGGCAGCTACGCCTTCAACGCCGGCGCGCTCTTCGCCGCGCTCGACGAGGTCGGTGTCGAGGGCGGCGAGGTCTATCTGACCGGTGTCTTCCCGCTGCTGCGCGACGCCGGCAAGCGGGTCGCCTCGCACCTGACGGGCGACGTCAGCAGCGCGATGGGGGTCAACAGCCGCGCCGATCTGATGGCCGTCGAGCGGCTGGCCCAGCAGCGGATCCTCGAGCGCCACGCACTTGCGGGCGTCAGCTTCGCCGCGCCGGACACTGTCCACATCGAGGCGGATGTCGAGATCGGCGCGGATACCACGATCGGTCCCGGCGTGACGCTGCGCGGTGCCACGGCCATCGGCGCCGGCTGCGAGATCGGGCCGCAGACGACGATCGCCGACTCGTCGCTCGCCGACGGCGCGTCCTGCGTCCACTCCTTCCTCACCGAGGCGCGCGTCGAGGCGGGCGCCTCGGTCGGCCCGTTCGCGTACCTGCGTCCCGGCGCGCACATCGGCGCGGGCGCCAAGATCGGGACGTTCGTCGAGGTCAAGAACTCCGAGATCGGCGCGGGCGCCAAGGTGCCGCACCTCTCCTATCTCGGCGACGCCGACGTCGGCGAGGGTGCCAACGTCGCGGCGGGCAACATCACCGCCAACTACGACGGCTTCGCCAAGCACCGCACGAAGATCGGGAGCGAGGTCCGGACCGGGGTCAATGCCTCGTTCGTTGCCCCGGTGACCGTCGGCGACGGGGCGTATATTGGAGCAGGGTCGGTCATCTCCGAGGACGTGCCGCCCGGCGCGCTCGGCATCTCCCGGCCAGAGCAGAAGAACGTCGCCGGCTACACCGAGCGGATGAAGAGAGAGCGAGGATGAGCGCCGTCAGCACCGACACCGAGTTGACCGCCGGGACGTTCATCCCGGCGAGCTACGACAAGCGGTTGATGGTCGCCGCCGGCCGCGCCACCCAGGCGCTCGGCGCGAAGATCGCCTCCAATCTCGGCGTCGACCTGGCCGACGCCGGCCTCAAGACCTTCGCCGACGGCGAGGTCTACTGCCGCTACGCGGACTCGATCCGCGGCGCAGACCTCTTCATCGTCGCCTCGATCGCGGGTAGCGAGGAGGAGCAGATGACCGTCAACGACTCGCTGATGGAGCTGCTCGTCATGGTGCACGCCGCGAAGCACGCCTCCGCGCACCGCATCATCGCCGTCACCCCGTGGTACGGCTACTCGCGCCAGGACAAGAAGTCGGCTCCGCGCGAGCCGATCTCGGCGCGACTCGTGGCCGAGATCCTCGAGACGGCCGGCATCGACCGGCTGGTGACGATGGACCTCCACGCCGGCCAGATGCAGGGCTTCTTCTCGAAGCCGGTCGACCACATGACCGCGATGCCGATCCTGACCCAGTTCGTCCAGGACCAGCTCGCCGGCGAGGATCTCGTGATCATCGCCCCGGATGCCGGCCGCGTGAAGCTGGTGCGCAAGTTCGCGCAGAAGGTCGGCGCGCCCTACGCCCTGCTCGAGAAGGAGCGCCCCGCCCATCAGGTCGCCGAGATCGGCTACGTGATCGGCGACGTGGAGGGTAAGGTTGCCGTGATCGTCGACGACATCATCGACACCGGCGGCACGCTCAGCGCGGCCGCGCAGACCGTTCTCGACGAGGGCGCCGAGAAGGTCTACGCCGTCGCCACCCACGGCGTCTTCTCGGGCGGCGCGTTCGAGACGCTGGAGGCCTCGCCGCTGTCGGGCATCGTCGTCACCGACACCGTCCCGCTGCGCGACGGCGCCCCAGAGCGCATCCGCGTGCTCACGAGCGCCGACATCCTCACCGACTCGATCCGCCGGATCTTCCTCGACGACTCCGTCTCGGAGATCTTCCAAGGCGAGAACCAGCTCTTCTAGGTTCGTCCCGCCGAGGAGTTAGGCTCGCGCGCCATGTACGACCTTCTTCTCACCATCCACGTCCTGGCGGCCGTCGTCTGGGTCGGCGGCGGCCTCGCGATGCACATTCTCGGGCGGCGCGTTCTCAAGCGCGGCGACAGCACGGAGATCTACGAGTTCTCCAAGGAGATCAACCACGTCTCGCTGCGGCTCTACGCGCCGACGTCGCTGATCCTGCTCGTTGCCGGCATCCTGCTCGTCAACGAGGCCGGCTACGAGTTCGACCAGCTCTGGATCACGCTCGGCTTCGTCGGCTGGCTGATCAGCTTCGTGGTCGGGGTCGGCTACTACGGCCCGCAGGACAAGCGGCTGCAGCAGCTCGTCGCGGCCGACGGCCCAAATGCCACCGGCGTCGTCGCGAACGTCCGTCAGGCGCTGCTGGTCAACTCGTTCGAGCAGGCGATCCTGTTCCTGATCGTGATCGACATGACCACGAAACCCGGGCTCTAGGCCAGCAGCCTGCGCTCGAAGTAGGAGCGCTCCTCGCGGCCGAGCTCGGTCGCGGGGTCGTCGCCGAACCACCACTCGCGGCCGATCCGGTACCAGTTGCGGGTCGCCTCGAGCTGGCCGAGGACGGCGAGGACGCCGACCTCCATGCGGCGGCCCATCAGCTCGTTGGCGGGGACGTTCTCGCGGCGCATCAGGTCGAAGAACTCCGAGCGGGGGTCGGACGTGGCGGTGATGGCGTCCATGACGCGCTGGGAGTCGATCGTCACCTCTCGGTCCTCCATGTACCAGCCGCCGACCGCGATCACGTGTGCCATCAGGCGCTCGGCGTCGACCTTCTTGGGGTTGTTGAGGAAGCCGAGGTCGTGCAGGGCAACGCGCAGCCGCTCGGGATCGGCGACGAAGACCGCCTCGAGCGCGGCGATCTCGAGGTCGATCTGCTCGCGGTCGAGCTGCTTGGTCATCCCGAAGTCGAGGAAGGCGACCTTGCCATCGTCCATCAGCAGGTAGTTGCCGGGATGGGCGTCGGCGTTGAAGTGCTGGAGGTGGTAGATCGAGCCGAAGCAGAAGCGGAAGACGATCTCGGCGAAGCGGTCGCGCTCGGCCTGGGGCAGCGCCTTGACGTCGTCGAAGCCGACGCCGTCGACCCACTCGGTCACGAGCACGCGCCCGCGCGACAGGCGCGTGATCACGTCCGGGACGTAGATGAAGGGGTGGTCGCGGTAGCCGCGTGAGAACGCCCGCTGGTTCTGGGCCTCGTACTCGTAGTCGAGCTCCTCGAGCACGCGCTCCTTGAGCTCGGCCGCCGCGGCCTTCGCGTCGAGCCCGGGCGCGATCGCCTTCGCCAGCCGCATGATCATCCCGGCGTTCTGCATGTCGGCGCGCAGCGCCTCGGCAACGCCGGGGTACTGGATCTTCACGGCCACCGCGCGCCCGTCCGGAAGCGTGGCGCGGTGGACCTGGCCGATCGAGGCCGCCGCGGCTGCCTCGTGCTCGAAGTCCTCGAAGAGCTCCTCGACCGGCTCCTCCCACTCCTCCTCGAGCACCTTCGCGACCTTCTTCCACGGCATCGCGGGCGCCTCCGAGCGCAGATGCGCCAGCTTCTCCTGGTACAGCTCGCGGTACTCCTCGGGCAGGAAGTCGGTGTCGATGAACGAGGCGAGCTGGCCGATCTTCATCGCCGCGCCCTTCATCGTCCCGAGCGTGTCGACCATCCGCTCGGCAGCCTCGACGTGGCGCTTGTCGAGCTGGGCGGCGGCCTGCTCCTTCGATCGCCCCAGGTTCGCGGCGCGGGTTCCGGCGTAGCGCGCGCCCTGGCTGCCGACGACGGACCCGACCTGCGCCGTCCGGCGAACCCTGCCCTTGGGGATCGAGCGATCGTCGTCCTTGGCCATCCCGGGCGAACCATATGGCGCGGGTCGCTACACTGGCCGGCCGTTATGGCTTCCGCACGCCCATCGCTGAAAGTAGAGCCCCGCGACGAGCGCGGATCGCGCGCCACGCGCCGTCTGCGCCGCGCCGGCTTCGTGCCGGGCGTGCTCTACGGCGGCTCGCACGACGAGACGGTGTCCTTCAAGGTCGGTGAGCGTGACCTGCGCCGCATCATCCTCGACGGCTCGGCGCTGATCGACGTCGAGATCGGCGGCGAGAAGTCGGTTCCCGCGATCCTCAAGGATCGCCAGCTGCATCCGGTGCGCGACGAGGTCACGCACGTCGACTTCCTCGAGGTCAACCTGCGCGAGAAGATCCACGCCAGCGTCGCGCTCGAGCTCGATGGGCTCGAGGAGGTTGCGGGCGTCAAGGAGGGCGGCGTGCTCGACCACGTCACGCGCGAGGTCGAGATCGAGGCGTTGCCGACCGACATCCCGGAGCGGATCGTCGTCGACGTGTCGGCGTTGGAGATCGGCCAGACGCTCACGCTCGCGGAGATCACCGTGCCCGCCGACGTCACGCTCGTTCACGAGCACCCGGAGGAGGTCACCGTCGCGAGCGTCGTCCTCCCGACCAAGGTCGAGGAGCCGGAGGTCGAGGAGGAGACCGAGCTCGTCGGCGAGGAGGGCGAGGCCGCAGAGGGCGAGTCCGCCGAGGGCGACGAGTCCGGCGGGGGCGAGTAGCGCCCGACGATGGGGTTGCTCCGCCGTCGGGAGGAGGGCGACGGGGGAAGGGTCGACTGGCTGATCGTCGGCCTCGGGAACCCGGGCGACAAGCACGCCGGGACGCGACACAACGTCGGCTTCGACGTGGTGGCACTCGCGGCCGAGCGCTGGGACCTGCCGCGCGCCAAGAAGAAGTACGCCGGCCTCTACACAGAGGGGCGCACCGGCCCGGGCGGCGCACGCGTCGGCGTCCTGCTGCCGCAGACCTTCATGAACGACTCGGGCCGCTCCGCCGGCCCGGCGCGCGGGGCGCTGCACGTGCCGCTCGACCGCGTCGTCGCCGTCCATGACGAGATCGACCTGCCGTTCGGCCGCATCCACGCCCGGCTCGGCGGCGGCCTCGCCGGCCACAACGGGCTGAAGTCACTCGACCGCGAGCTCGGCGGCCGCGACTTCCGCCGCCTGCGCGTCGGCGTCGGCCGCCCCGACTCGACGGACCCGGCGATCGTGGTCCCCTACGTCCTCGGCCGCTTCACCGAGCCCAAGGACGATGTCCGCGCGCTCGTCAAGAGCGCGGCCGACGAGCTCGAGCGCCTCGTGACCGGCGAGCCCGCCGATCTCGAGACCCCCGCCTAGCCCGGGTCGATCGCGGTCGCAATATGGCCGGAACAGGCCCGTGGCGATTTGCCGTTCGCGGCCGGGTCGATCACGGTCGCAATATGGCCGGAACAGACCCGCGGCGATCCGCGGTCCGCTGCTGGGCCGATCCCGGCCGCAATGTGACCGCGACCGACCCACGGCAGGTCGCCGCCTAGAATCGAAGCGAGGCCGCGCGGCTAGTCCGGGTGGCCGTTTCGCGTGCCGATGTCCCTTCGCTCACTGCTCACATACGCCCACGACGACGAGGCCGTCGCCGCCCTCACCGACGCTGCGCGGCGCGAGCCGCAGCGTGCGTTCGTATCCCAGAGCATGCGGCCGTACCTGCTGGCGGCGCTGCTCGACGCGGAGCCTGATCGGCCCGCGCTTGTGGTCGCCGGCGACGACCGGGCCGCGCGTGACCTCGCTGCCGACCTGCGCCACTTCCTCGCGCCGCGGCCGGTCCGGCTCTACCCGGCGCGCGGGGTTCGTTACGAGTCCCATCTCGCGCCGCCCCCACATCTCGTCGGCCTGCGCATCGCCGCGCTTGACGCGCTCGTCGAAGGGTCGGCGGCCGGGAACGGGCGCGCGGGTGACAGTCAGGCGGCTGCGGGCGCGCCGGTCGTCGTAGCCGGCGCCGTCGCACTCGCCGAGAAGGTGCCCGACCCTGACCTGCGCCCGCACGGGTTCGCGATCGAGAAGGGCGGGCTGCTCGACCTCGACGAGACCGCCGCCCAGCTCGTCGCCTGCGGCTATGAGCGCGTCGAGCAGGTCGAGGACCGCGGCCAGTTCGCGCTGCGCGGCGACATCCTCGACGTCTACCCGGCGACCGAGGAGCGCGCCGTGCGCTGCGAGCTGTTCGACGTCGAGGTCGAGCGGCTGACGTTCTTCTCGACCTTCACGCAGCGCTCGCTCGAGGAGGTCGAGCGGGTCGAGATCGCGCCCGCGGCCGAGCTGGCCCCCGAGCACCGCGAGCTCGCGGAGATCGCGGCCGCCGACGTCGCCGCGACGGGCGACAAGGGCGAGCGCCCCGACGTCGCAGAGCTGCTGCCCGTCGACCGCTTCGGGGAGGTGCTCGACCTGCTGCCCGCCGACGCGCTCGTCGCGATCGCCGCCGAGGAGGAGCTGCCGCCGGCGCTGCGCGACCACTGGGAGGACGTCACGACCGCCTTCCACGACCGCGACGCCGGCCACCTCTACGTCGACCCCGACTCCCTCCAGCGCGCACTCGACGAGCGCGCCTCGCTGCGCCTGTCGAGCATCTCCGGCGACCAGCCGCACACGTTCCGCGCCCAGGCGGCCGAGACGGCGGCGCGCTCGCTCGACGCAGCGGAGCCCGAGCTCGAGAAGCTCGTGCGCTCGGGCTACCGCACCTTCGTCGCCTGGGCGCGCCAAGGCGAGGCCCAGCGCGCCGCGTACAACCTCACGCGCATGCGCGCCGCGTTCCTCGACGGCGGTCCGCGCGTGCGCGCCGACGAGACGCCTTCGGGAGGTGGCGGGAAGGGCGAGAGGCCGACTGGCTCCGCGCAGGACGGGCGCGCCGCCGGGTCCCGCGGCGTGCCGACGGGCAACGGCGTGGCCCCCCACGAGCCGGGCCTCACCTTCGCCAACGCCGCGCTGCGCGAGGGCTTCATCGCGCCGTCGCTGAAGCTCGCGATCGTCCCCGACCACCGCCTGCTGCGCCGCCGCCGAGCCCAGCAACAGCCGACCGGCCCACGCACCGGCGCGGGCGCGCTCGCCAGCTTCACCGACCTGCGCACCGGCACGCCGGTCGTTCACGAGGACCACGGCATCGCCCTCTTCACGGGCTTCGAGACCAAGACCGTCGGCGGGATAACGCGCGACTACCTGCAGCTCGAGTACAAGGGCGGCGACCGTGTCTTCGTCCCGAGCGACCAGCTGCACAAGATCAGCCGCTACCTCGGCGCCGACGCCGGCGACCCGCCGCTGTCGAAGCTCGGCGGCTCGCTGTGGGAGAAGCAGAAGCTGCGCGCCCGCCGCGCGGCCGAGGCGCTCGCGGGCGAGCTGATCAACCTCTACGCCGAGCGCAAGCGCCGCGCTGGCTACGCGTTCCCGACCGACTCCGAGTGGCAGGTCGAGTTCGAGGGCGCCTTCCCCTTCCGCGAGACGCCCGACCAGCTCGAGGCGATCGAGGCCGTCCGCGCCGACATGGAGGAGGCGCGCCCGATGGACCGCCTGATCTGCGGCGACGTCGGCTACGGCAAGACCGAGGTGGCACTGCGCGCGGCGTTCAAGGCGGCCGCCGACTCGAAGCAGGTGATGTTCCTCGTCCCGACCACCGTGCTCGCCCAGCAGCACCACGGCACCTTCTCCGAGCGCCTGCGCGACTACCCGTTCCGGATCGAGCAGGTCTCGCGCTTCCGCTCCCAGAAGGAGGTCAACACGGCGCTGAAGGACTTCAAGGACGGCAAGGTCGACATCCTGATCGGCACCCACCGCCTGCTCTCGCGCGACGTCCGTCCGCAGGACCTCGGGCTTCTGATCGTCGACGAGGAGCAGCGCTTCGGCGTCAAGCAGAAGGAGCTGCTGCGGCAGATCCGCCTACGCGTCGACGTGCCGTCGCTGTCCGCCACGCCGATCCCGCGCACGCTGCAGATGTCGCTCGCCGGGCTGCGCGACATCTCGGTGATCGAGACGCCGCCGGAGGGCCGGCGACCGGTCAAGACCTATGTCGGCGAGTACGACGAGGACCTCGTCCAGAAGGTGATCGAGCGCGAGCTGTCGCGCCAGGGCCAGGCCTTCTTCCTGCACAACCGCGTCGAGTCGATCGAGGAGACGGCCGAGCGCGTGCGGGCGATGTGCCCGAAGGCGCGCGTGCTGGTCGCCCACGGCCAGATGGAGGAGAAGCAGCTCGAGCAGGTGATGCTCGGCTTCCTGCGCGGCGAGGCCGACGTGCTCGTCTGCACCACGATCGTCGAGTCGGGGCTGGACATCTCGAACGCCAACACGCTGATCGTCGAGCGCGCGGACGAGCTCGGGCTGGCCCAGCTCTACCAGATCAGGGGCCGCGTCGGGCGCTCCAAGGAGCGCGCGTACGGCTACCTGCTCTACCCCTCGGCGGCGGCGCTGACAGAGGATGCCGCCGCTCGCCTGGCGACCCTCTCCGACTACACCGAGCTCGGCTCCGGCTTCAAGATCGCGATGCGCGACCTCGAGATCCGCGGCGCCGGCAACCTGCTCGGCGAGGACCAGTCCGGCCACGTCGCGGCGACCGGGTTCGAGCTCTACGTCGGCATGCTCGATGAGGCGGTCGCCGCGCTGGCGGGCGACTCGGCCGAGGAGGCGCCCGAGCCCGTGCGGGTTGACCTGCCGATCGACGCCTACGTCCCGGGCGACTACGTCCCCTACGAGGCGGCGAAGATCGAGATCCACCGCCGCGTAGCCGGCGCCAAGGAGATCGCCGACCTGATCGTCCTACGCGAGGAGCTCCAGGACCGCTTCGGCCCGATCCCGGAGCCGCTCGACCATCTGATCAAGCTCCAGGACGCGCGCATCAAGCTCGGCCGTGCCGGCGCCCGCACCGTCGACTTCGCCGGCGGGCGGCTGGCGGTCTCGCCGATCGACCTCGACTCGAGCCAGGTGTCCGTGCTGCGAGAGCGGGTGCCGGAGGCCGTCTACGAGTCCGCCCGCAGCGTCGTGCGCGTACGCGTCCCGGAAGATCCGGCCGAGCGCTTGGCCGCCGTCGTGCGTGCTGCCGAGGCGGTGCTCGAGGCCGCCAGCGAGCCGCGCGCGGACTGACGCGACCCGGCCACGACGACCGCATCAGGGGCGAGGAAGAGGCATCTGCCACATGCCCTCGGGCGCTCCGCTAGAGTGCGCCGCTGCCTTAGACGCCGTTGAGGAGAGGCGTCTACCAATCCAAGGATGAAGCCACCCTCCATGAACCTTTTTCGCCTTTTCGGCGGCGTATCGCTCGCCGCTCTATGTGTCGTTGCCGTAGCCGGTTGCGGCGGGGACGACGTCCCCTCCGACGCGGTCGCCAAGGTGGGTGACACGGTGGTGACCAAGCAGGCCTTCGACCGCTGGTACGCGAGCGCGGCCCAGGGCCAGCGCCAGCAGGGCGGTCCGCCGGTGGCGCCCGACCCGCCGCGCTACGAGAAGTGCGTCGCCGCGGTCAAGCAGCAGCAGCCGAAGGGCGCTGACGCTCCGAAGGACAGCGATCTCAAGAAGCAGTGCAAGCAGGGCTATGAGCAGCTCAAGCAGCAGGTGATGCAGTTCCTGATCCAGTCGCAGTGGGTCCAGCAGGAGGCCGAGCAGCAGGGCGTCAAGGTCAGCGACGCGGAGGTCAGGCGGCTGTTCGAGGACCAGAAGAAGCAGGCCTTCCCGAAGGAGAAGGACTACCGGAAGTTCCTGCGCACCTCGGGCTCCTCGGAGCAGGACATCCTCTTCCGCGTCAAGCTCGACGCGCTCCAGACCAAGCTGACCCAGAAGATCCAAAAGGATCAGGGCAAGGTCACCGACGAGGACGTCGAGGAGTACTACGAGAAGAGCAAGGAGCGCTTCGCGCAGCCCGAGCGCCGCGACCTCAACGTCGTCCTGACCAAGACGAAGGCGAAGGCCGAGCAGGCGAAGAAGGAGCTCGGCACCGGCGCGGACTTCAAGGCAGTCTCCAAGCAGTTCTCGATCGACCAGGCCTCCAAGGCGCAGGGCGGCAAGCTGCCCGGCGTAACCCAGGGCCAGCAGGAGAAGGCGCTCGACGACGCGGTCTTCAAGGCCGAGAAGGGCAACGTCGAGGGTCCGGTCAAGACCCAGTTCGGCTGGTACGTCTTCGAGGTGACCAAGGTCACGCCGAAGCAGCAGCAGTCGCTCGAGCAGTCGAAGGAGACGATCCGCGGCCTCGTCAAGTCAGAGCGCGAGCAGAAGGCGCTGCAGGACTTCATCGAGGACTTCCGCGAGGAGTTCAAGGACAAGACGAAGTGCAGGGACGGCTTCGTCATCGCGGAGTGCAGCAACGCTCCGGAGGAGTCGACCGACACCGGTCCGGCTTCCGGTGGTGCTCCCGGCGCACCGCAGCAGGGCGCGCCGACGCCGCAGGGGGCACCGCCGCCCCAGGGCGCGGCACCGCCGCCCCAGGCTGCACCAGCGCCGCAGGGCGCGAAGCCGGCGCCGCAGGCACCGCCCGCCGCTCCGTAGTGGCGGGCAGCCGCCGTGCAGATCTCGTCGAGGCGCTCGCGCGTCTCGACGAGATCACGCGACGGCTGCGCCGCGACTGTCCGTGGGACCGCGAGCAGGACGAGCGCTCGATCGTCCCGCACACCGTCGAGGAGGCCTACGAGCTCGCCGACGCAGCCCACTCCGGTGACGACGCGAAGCTGCTCGACGAGCTCGGTGACGTCCTCTTCCAGGTCGTCTTCTTGTCGCTGCTGCTCGAGGAGCGCGGAGCCGGCTCGCTGGCCGAGGTCGCCGACCACTGCCACGAGAAGCTCGTCCGGCGCCACCCGCACGTGTTCGGCGACGCCCAGGCCGAGAGCGCGGCCGAGGTGCTCGAGAGCTGGTCGGAGATCAAGCGCGAGCGCGAGCGCGGCGGCGAGGTCTTCGGCGACCTCCCCGAGAACCTGCCGGCGACGCTCTACGCGAAGAAAGTGCTGCGTCGAGCGCAGTCGGCCGGCCTGGCGCCGGCACGCGGCACCGGCGGGGGCGAGAGTCCGGCAGCGGGAGACGACGCCTTCGACGCGATCGGCAAACGACTCTTCGAGGCTGTCGAAGCCGCCGGGGCGGCGGGCGTCGATCCAGAGATCGCCCTGCGCGAGACCGCGCGGCGCTTCAAGCTGACGGTCGAGGAGTCGCAGGCGGGCACCGGCGAAGGCGCATAGGATCCGCCGCCTCCGACGACCAGAGGAGGTCGACCCAAGCCAGTGAGCGAGATCACGAAGGTCCATGCGCGCCAGGTCCTTGACAGCCGGGGCAACCCCACGGTCGAGGCCGAGGTCACGCTCGCCTCTGGTGCGTTCGGGCGGGCGATCGTGCCGTCGGGCGCCTCGACCGGCGAGTTCGAGGCCGCGGAGCTGCGCGACGGCGGCGACGCGTTCGGCGGCAAGGGCGTGACGACCGCCGTGGCGAACGCCAACGGCGAGCTCGCGGATGTCGTCGCCGGCCGAGACGCCACCGACCAGGAGGGCCTCGACCGCGCGATGATCGCCGCGGACGGCACGTCGAACAAGGGCCGACTCGGTGCCAACGCGATCCTCGGGGTCTCGCTCGCGGCCGCGAAGGCCGCCGCGGCGGACGCCGGTGAGCCGCTGTGGCGCTACCTCGGCGGCGCCGACGCGCACGTACTGCCGGTGCCGATGATGAACGTGCTCAACGGCGGCGCGCACGCCGACAACAAGGTCGACTTCCAGGAGTTCATGGTCGTGCCGAGCGGGGCGCGGACGTTCGCGGAGGCGCTGCGCACCGGCACGGAGGTCTCCCACGCGCTCAAGCGCACGCTGCACGATCGCGGGCTCAGCACGGCGGTCGGCGACGAGGGCGGCTTCGCGCCCGACCTCGACTCGAACGAGGCCGCGCTGCAGATGCTGATCGACGGCATCGAGGCGGCCGGCTACAGGCCCGGCGAGGACGTCGCGATCGCGCTCGACCCGGCGACCAGCGAGCTGTTCGGCGACGGCGCCTACGTGCTCGAGCACGAGGGGCGCACGCTCTCGGCGCAGGAGCTCGCCGCCTACTGGGGCGAGATGGCCGACCGCTACCCGATCGTCTCAATCGAGGACGGCATGGACGAGGAGGACTGGGACGGCTGGAAGGCGCTCACCGAGCGCCTCGGCGACCGTGTCCAGCTCGTCGGCGACGACCTCTTCGTCACCAACACCGAGCGGCTGGGGCGGGGCATCGAGCTCGGCGTCGGCAACTCGATCCTGATCAAGGTCAACCAGATCGGGACGCTGACCGAAACGCTCGAGGCGATCGCGATGGCACGTGAGGCCGGCTACACGGCGGTGATGTCGCACCGCTCGGGCGAGACCGAGGACGTCACGATCGCCGACCTGGCCGTCGCGACCGGCTGCGGCCAGATCAAGACCGGCGCCCCGTCGCGGTCGGACCGGGTGGCGAAGTACAACCAGCTGCTGCGAATCGAGGAGGCGCTCGGCGACCGGGCGACCTATCCGGGCCGCAGCGTCTTTCGCAGCTGAAGGAGGCCGGCGGGGGGCGTCGAAGGCGCCCCTGATGGCCTCCACCACCGCTCAGCGCCGCTCGGCGCCCCGCCGGCGCGCTTCGCACGCCCTGGCCTCCAGCGGCATCCGCTGGGATCGCCTCGGCCGCGTGGCGCTGCTGGCGCTGCTGGGGGTGATCCTGCTGCTGTACATCTCGCCGGCGAAGCACTGGGTCGAGCAGTCGCGCACCGCGTCGGCCCAGAGCGAGGAGCTGCGTGGGCTCGAGGCCGAGAACGCGAAGCTGAAGCAGCGTGCGGCGCAGTTGCGCAATCCCGACACGCTCGAGCAGGAGGCGCGCAAGCTCGGCATGGTGCGCAACGGCGAGCGCGCCTACGTGATCGAGAACCCGCCGAAGTAGCGCGGCCCGGCGTCGCTAACCTCGCGGCGGTGTCGTATCCAGTCGACTTGGCGCTCGATCAGTGGGCCACCGGGAACCTGCGGATCGCGGGCGACCCTGACCTCGCCGACGCCGCCGACGCGGTGCTGGCCGAGCTGCGCAAGCGGCTGGGCGGACCGTTCGAGATCGGCGAGCTGGTCGAGCTCTACGGCGCCGGCACGGACTGGGCTGCTGAGATAGTCCAGCGTCACGCGTCGGGGACCGACTCGAGCTGGGCGATCGACGCGGCGTTCGCGCGCTATGCGCGCCAGGCGTCGGACTTCGCCGGCGGGCGGATGCAGAGGATCGGCGAGGAGAGCGGCTAGGCGCCGGCCTCCGCGCGCGCTGGGGGACGACGGCGCGCGAGCGAGCTAGGCGGCGTCGCCGGTGTCGCCACCGGGGCGGCTGATGACGATGCGGTCCGGCTCGATCGTGACGGTGATCGCACGCTGGCCGGCCCAGTGCTCGGCGTAGACGGGGTCGTCCTGGACGGCGGGGTCGAGCCAGAGGCCGTAGCCGTCCTCGCCGTGGTCGAAGGTGCCCTCGAGCGGCTTGCGCTCGCCGCGCTTGCGGCCGCGACCGCCGCGGCGCCCGCGACGCCGGCGGCTCTTGGTGGCGGAGGACTCGCCGCCCTCGTCCCCCTCGCCGTCCTCGGCGGACTCGTCGGGCTCGTCGTTCTCCGCCTCGCGCTCCTCCTCCTCGAGCGCGGCCGCGACCAGCAGCTCGTCCTCGGCGCGCAGGTCGACCTCGTCTTCGTCGACCCGCGGGCCGAAGAGGTCGGTCTCAGCGCTCGACGTGTCGCCGGACTCGAGCTTGTGCTCGGTCTTGAAGTTCGCGATGTCCTTGACGGACACCTCGAGCTGGTGGGCGATCCAGGCGTCGGTGCGGCCCTGCCGCACCCACGTGCGGATCTGGTTCAGCTGGGGCTTGAGTGATCTACGTGCCAAAGCGGCCGGGAGACTAGCGCTTTAACCGGCCACTGAGGCGAGAACCTGGAACATCACGACCGTCACGACGATCGTGGTGATCAGGATCGTCGCGATCAGACCGATGAACCGGAGCGTGCCGTGCTTGTGGACCCGCTCGACGCGGCGCACGCGCGAACGCTGCGCCGCCTGGCGGCGCAGATGCTCGCGGCGGACGACCGACTCGGCGGCCTCCTCGCGGAAGGCCGCCTCGAACTGAGTCAACGATTGACGCATTCGCATCGCGGACACCTTAGACAGGAGCGCCTTGCTCGGCGCCCTTGTAGACCTCGACGAAGCGCAGGTAGTTCGACGCGATCTGGTCCGAGGCGTCCTCGCGGGCGATCGAGCCGTCGAGGAAGCCCTTGAGCGCGTCCCACCAGATCGAGCGGCCGATCGCGAAGCCGACGAAGCCGTCAACCGGCGCCGCCTGGCGCAGCCAGTGGTCGACCTTCGCGTCGCTGGCGCCGCGGCCGAGCAGCACGCAGACGACGTTGTCGCGGCCGTCGCGGCGGGTCACCTGGGCGAGCATCTCGCAGTCGCGCTGCTCGTCGACGCCCTCGATCTTCCAGATGTCGACCTCGAGCCCGGCGTCCTGGAGCTCCTCGATCGCGCGCCGCATCAGGTCGGGGCGCAGCTCGGCGTCGTAGCGGTCGACGTCGCCACCGACCGACTCGAGCTGGGCCGGCTCGGCGGGGACGAGCAGCTCGAAGAGGAACTTGCGGTCGTTCTGCTTGAGCCAGTCCGAGAGCTGCTTGAGGCGCGCGGTCTGGCGCTCGTTCATCTTGGCGTCGCCGTCGGGGTTGTAGCGGACGAGCACCTTCGAGAAGTCGGGATCGAAGCTGAGGATGTGCTCGCCGAACTGGTCGTCGTACTGGAAGTCGAACTCGTTCTGGCCGCTCTTCTCGACCGGCATCGCGAGCTTGAGGCCGCGCGCCTTGGCGTCGCGCGGGATGTCGCCGCCGAACTGCTCGTCGACCAGGGCGCCGGAGACGTGGGGGTCGGCGCCGCGGTCGGCTGCCTTCGCCATGCCCTCGAAGATCAGGTGCTTCGCGTCCGCGATCGTCGCGGTCTGGTCGGGCGTGGGGTCGCCCTCGATGCCGAACATCTTCTTCTGGAACGACCCACGGTGGTCGAACGCGAGGATGTACAGCTTGCCGTTGTAGCCGAGGCTCATTCCGGGTCTTGCCTCCTGAAGGATTGCGTTGGCAGGCCAGGATATCCCCGATTTGGCGATTTGGTCGGGGCGACGGAGCCTGTCACGGGCGGTTTGCCCGGTCGGCGGCGCGGATAACCTGTGAGCGTGGAGCACCGGTTCACGGGGCCCTCCTACACCCTCGGGGTCGAGGAGGAGCTGATGATCGTCGACGCCGAGACGCTCGATCTGGCCAACGCCATCGAGGGGTTGCTGGCGGATCTGGAGGCGACCGACGCCGAGGGCGAGGTCAAGCCGGAGCTGATGGAGTCGGTCTGCGAGATCGCGACGGCTCCGTGTGCGGACACCGCCGAGGCGGGGCGCCAGCTCGACCGCCTGCGGCGAACCGTGACCACGGCGGCCGAGAACCGCGGCCTCGCGATCGGCGCCGCCGGCACACACCCGTTCGCGATGTGGGAGGACCAGCGGATCGTCTCGCGGCCGCGCTACCGCGAGCTCGTCGCGGGCCTGCAGTGGGTGGCTCGCCAGGAGCTGATCTTCGGCATTCACGTGCACGTCGGCGTCGACGACCCCGACAAGGCGATCCACATCGCCAACGGGATGCGCGTCCACCTGCCGATCCTGCTGGCGTTGTCGGCCAACTCGCCGTTCTGGCGCGCCGACGCGACCGGGCTGCTGTCGTCGCGGACGCCGATCTTCCGCGCCTTCCCGCGCGTGGGCATCCCGCCGCGCTACGACGACTGGGCCGACTGGGAGCAGCGGATCGACTTCATGGTGCAGAGCGGGGCGATCCCCGACTACACATATCTCTGGTACGACGTCCGTCCGCACCCGAAGTTCGGCACGATCGAGGTACGCGTGATGGACTCGCAGACCCGGCTCGAGCACACGCTTGGGCTCGCCGCGCTCGTACAGGCGATGGCGAAGGAGCTCGGCGAGCACTTCGAGGCCGTCAAGCAGCTCTCGCGCTACCCGTTCGAGATGCTCGACGAGAACAAGTGGCTGGCGGCGCGGCACGGGCTCGAGGGCGAGCTGGTCGACCTCCCAAGCCGCGAGCGGGTGAGCACGAAGGCGCTCGCACGGCGGCTCGTCGACCGCATGCGCGGCCATGCGGAGGACCTCGGCTCCGCCGACGAGCTGGCCGCGATCGAGGACCTGATCGACCACGGCAACGGCGGCGCGCGCCAGCTGCTCGTCTACGAGGCGAATCGCGACCTGCGCGAGGTCGTCGGCGAGATCGTCCAGAAGACCTCCCCGTCCGCCCCGCTCGAAAGCTGACCGCTCGCCACCCGGCGGGCAGTACTCTCACATCACAGTGAGCCAGCCGGACCTGTTCGTGGTGTGCCGCAATTGCGGGTCGGAGGTCAGTCCGTACGTGACGGAGTGCCCCTACTGCGGGCAGCGCGTGCGCAGGCGGGCTCCGAAGATCCAGCGCGACGGCGAGGAGGGGCCGCGCCGGCGCCGGCGGCGGGCGCGTCCACGGCTTTCGCGGCTGCGCCCGGACGAGATCGATGGCATCGCGCCGGACACGCGGCCGATCGCGACGATCGCGCTGGTCGCGGTGTCGCTGGCGGTCACGCTGGTGCTGGCGACCGGGCAGCTCGGACTCGAGGACGTCGGCGGGATCTGGCTGCCGCTCGACGACGACGCGTGGCGCTATGTGACCGCGCCGTTCGTGCACGACAGCCTCGGCTACCAGTTCGTCGCGCTTGTGGCTGTCGGGGTGTTCGGCGCGCTGCTCGAGCGCCGGTTCGGGGCCGCTGCTCCGCTGGCCGTGTTCCTGCTCGCCGGCGCGGCGGGCGCCGCGGCTGCGGTGGCGGTCGACCTCGCGCCGCCGCTGGAGGACGTCAACGTCGGCTACTGGATCCTCGGCGCCAACGGCGCCGCGCTCGGGCTGCTGACCGCGTGGCTGACCGAGGACCGGCGTGCCGCGCGGCGTGGGGACGACCGCGGCAACGACCTGATCGGCGTGCTGGTGTTCGCGGCGGTGCTGTTGCTGCTGCCGCTCGCGGTGCCGGAGGCGAGCTGGGTGGCGGGTCTGGTAGGCGCGGCCGTGGGGGCGTTGCTCGGGCTGATGCTGCCGGTGCTGGCGCGCCGTTGACCGTCGCCGCCGGGCACGGCTGGGCCCTCCGCCGCGGGCTAGACGCTTCCGAGCCGGGCATATGATCGGCTGACATGGGCGAGGCCGAGGGCACCTTCACCGACGCGGAGCTGAACCGGGCGGTGGAGGCTTTGAGCGATCCAGAGCGCTTTCGGGCCGCCGAGGCACGGGTCACGCGGGCTGCGCCGCAGCTGCAGCGCGTGCTCGACGAGGCGCTCGCCACGGGCGGGTGGCTCGGGCAGGCGCAGGCGCAGCAGGTGCGCCAGGCCGCGGGCCACGACGATCCCGCCGATCGGATGGCGGCGATTAGCGCGCTGCTGACCGAGGAGGCGCGGATCGGGATGCTCGTCGGAGTGGCGGTGGGCTGGGAGCTCGCTCGCGAGCTCGAGCTGGACACGGACCTGGACTAGAGGGAGGAAGACACCATGGAGATTCGCTTTCTGGGGCACTCGTGCTTCGAGCTGGTCGAGGGGGACGCGCGCGTCCTGATCGACCCGTTCCTGACCGGCAACCCGAAGGCCGCCGTCGAGCACGGCGAGGTCGAGCCGACGCACATCCTGCTCACGCACGGCCACGCCGATCACATCGGCGACACGGTCGACATCGCGAAGCGCACCGGGGCGCAGACGGTGGCGATCGTCGAGCTGGCGAATGAGATCTCGGCGAGCGGCGTCGAGGACGTCGTCGACCCGAACCTCGGCGGCACCGTTGAGCTGCCCGGCGGCTGGGTCAGGTTGGTGCCCGCCTGGCATACGGCGGTCTCGCCGAACGGCACTCCGCACATGCCGGCGGGGCTGGTCGTCTCGCTCGGCGGCACCGTCGTCTACCACCTCGGCGACACGACGCTGTTCTCCGACCTGGCGCTGCCCGGCAGGCGTGACGACCTCGACGTGGCGCTGATGAACGTCGGCGGCCACTACACGATGGATCGCCACGACGCGGTCGTGGCTGCCGAGCTGGTCGGCGCCAAGACCGTCATCCCCTGCCACTACGACACCTTCCCGCCGATCGAGACCGACATCGAGGCGTTCAAGCGGGACGTCGAGGCGCGGACCGACTCGTCGGTGGTCGTGCTGGCGCCGGGCGAGACCCACAGCGTCTAGAGCGGTCGCTCGGGTGAGGTCGCCTTTTCGGACGCATTACGTCCGAAAAGGCGACCTCACCGCGAATGCGCCCGGCTGCCATCGAGCGGCGCTGCCGACCGGCGGCTTGCGTACCTTGGGGCGCATGCAACTGGCTCCCAAGGCGTTGGCAGTGGCGTTGACGGCGGGCATCGCCCTCGGGGCTGTCGCCTGCGGCGACGACGAGACCGATTCGACCGAGCCGGCGGTGACGGCGCAGCCGACGGAGACGGCCGCGACGGAGACCGCACCGCGGCCGGCTGAGACGGAGATATCTGAGACGGAGTCTGGCGAGACCGACACGGCGGAGGCCGACGGCGGGGGCGCCGCGGCGCCGGACGGCCAGTCCTCCCCGGAGAACCAGCCGGGCGGCGCGGGCGACGAGGTGCCGGCGAGCTCACAGGCGCTGATCACGGGCCGCGACGGAGGGCTGCATCCGACGGTAGTGCGCGTGCCCCCCTTCATCGCGATCCGCGTCGAGCTCAACTCCGCCGACGGCGTCGAGTACGAGCTGGCCGGCGGCGGCCGGGACGTCAAGGCCGGTGGCGAGATCAAGTCGGCTTCGACGACCTATGACGGCCTGCGGCCGGGCAAGCGCCTGATCCTGACCGGCCCCCAGGGCAAGGTCACGATCGAGGCGACAGCCGAGCCCGGTCCGTAGCTCGCCGTACCCGCGCAGCAGCCGTCGGCGACCCTCAGCGCGCGGGGGCTCCGGGGGACGCGAGTCCCCGGCCCTGTCCCCCGGTCCATCCAGCTAGCCTGCGCCTTGCAGGCAGGCCACGTCCGAACGGAGGAGCGGAGATGAGCGAGCCGGCGATTTCGCGCACCCAGCGCGAGGACTTCCAGGCGACGAGCGATCCGGCGCTGAGGGAGGCCTCCGACCATGGACGCTCGGAGCTGCTCGGCTACCACGAGCTGTACGAGCTCTGGGAGCGCCAGCAGTGGCGCACGCAGGACATCGACTTCAGCCAGGACCGGATCGACTGGCACGAGCGGATTCCGCCCGACGAGCGCTTCCAGCGGATGTACGGCCTGTCGTCGTTCTTCCTCGGCGAGCAGCGCGTCGCGCTCGAGCTGGGGCCGATGATGCGCGCGGCACCGACCGAGGAGATGCGGATCTTCCTCTGCACCCAGATCGCGGATGAGGCGCGCCACGTCGCCTTCTTCAACCGCTTCTACGCCGAGGTCGGGGTGCTCGAGGCCGACAATCTCGAGGATCGCCTGGCAGAGGCGAGCGCGCACACGAACGCGAGCTTCGCGCAGCTATTCGACGAGCTGCTGCACGACCGCGTCGACCGGCTGGCGCGCGAGCCCGGCGACCTCGAGACGCTCGTCGAGGCGGTGACGATCTACCACATGATCGCCGAGGGGATGCTGGCGCTGACGGGCCAGCACTTCATCATCGAGTACAACGAGCAGGAGGGCACGCTGCCGGGCTTCGTTGAGGGGTTCAGCAACGTCGCGCGCGACGAGCACCGCCATGTCGCGTTCGGCGCGCGCTTCCTGCGCGACATGGCCGAGCGCGACGGTCGCTACGGCGACGCGATCCAGCGCGCGCTGGTCGAGTGCGCGCCCGTTGCGGACGGCGTCCTCAAGCCGCCGTGGCTCGAGGAGGGCGAGGAGGTCTTCGGCTACTCGCTCGACGACGTCCGCGGCTTCGCCGGGAAGGCGCTCGAGCGGCGGCTGAAGGTCATCGGCCTAGCGCCGGTCGCCTGAGGAGCGCATTGGCGAGGCCGGTCGGCGGCTGACGTCTCCAGGTCGGCGCAGGCCGGCTGGCGCGGCCTAGCTCTGCGGCGCAGCCCGGCTGGTGCGGTCTAGCTCGGCGGCGCGGGCGGCGGCGGTGCCGGCAGCTGTCCGGTGACGGGCGGCGCCGGCGGCGGCGGCGGGGGCGTCGGGAGGGTCGTCGTCGGCGGAGGAGGAGGCGGCGGGGAGGAAGGTGCGGGCGTGGTCGTGGCCGGCGGCACGACGGGCGGGTCGGCGATCTCGTCCTCGCCGGAGGGCGGTGTGCCGGGCGTGGGAAGGGTCACGGTGCCTTCGTCCTCCTGAATCGCCTCCGGCGGCACCGGCGGGGTGGGAGCCGGCGCGGGCACTGGGGCGGCGGGCTCCGGGACGGTGGCTACCGGGTCGGCGGCGACTGGCTTCGGCTCGGCCGGCGGAGCGGTGGCCTCCTTGGCGGGGGGCGCGGCCGCGGGCTTGGGGGGTGTGGCGACGGTGGGCGCGGGCGGAGCTGGGTGCGCGGTGACGGCGGCGGTCTGAGGCGCGGGCGGCGTCGCGGGGCGGGAGACCTGCTTGACCTCGACGGCGCCGGCGGTGACGAGCGCCGCGGCGGCCACTCCGGCTGCTGCCTTGCCTGCGAGCGTCCCGAGGCCGGCTGAGATCGCTCCGCCGGCTGCCGCGGCGCCACCGCCGCCTGCGGCGACAGCGCCGCCGGCCGCGATGCCGGCGCCGCCGGCGAGCGAGCCGCCGCCGCTGGCCGCGGCCCCGCCTGCTGCCGCGCCGCCGATCCCGAGCTTGGCGAGGCCGAGCTTGTGCAGGATGATCATCGGCCCGATCGGATAGATCGCCGCGAGCGCCTTGGTCGTGCTGCGTAGCTCGTTGCGGAAGATGCGGCAGCGCTTGCAGGTCTTGACGTGGCGGCGGACGGGGGCGGAGGTCTTCGCCAGCCCCTCGGCGACTTCGCCGAGCTCGAGCCGGACCTCTGCGCAGGTCAGCAGCCGCGCCTCGGACGCCTCGGCCAAGCTGACGCGCGCCCGCACGAGCAGCGACTTGACGCTCGGCACCGTTGTGTCCATCGCCTCGGCGATCTGGTCGTAGGAGAGCGCGTCGATCTCGCGCAGCAGCAGCGCCGTCCGCTGCGTCTCGGGCAGCTCGCCGACGTCGGCGACGATCTGGCGGAACTCCTCGCGGCGGTGGACGGTGTCGGCCGTTGTCGCGCCATTCTCGCGCTCGAAGATGTCCATCGAGTCCTGGCCCGCCGGGCGCGGCTTGCGCAGGTGGTTGAGCGAGCGGTTGCGCGCGATCCGGTAGAGCCACGGGCGCGTGTTGATCGGCCGCGTGTCGGCGAGCATCGCGTTGTAGGCGGCGGCGAAGACCTCCTGCAGCACGTCCTCGGCGTCCTCCTTCGAGCCGAGTATGTGGCGGCAGAACGCCAGCAGGCGCGCCTGGTAGCGCTGGACGAGCATCTCGAACGCGGCCTGGTTGCCGCGCCGCGTCATCGCGATCAGCCGCTCGTCGCTCTGCAGCCGCAGCAGCGGAGAACGCCCGGACATTGCCGGTATTCCCGCCTGGCGATGTAGTGCGGAAGCCTCCACGCTCACTCCGGGATTACCCGCATCCCTGCCCCCAGAGACACCGTAGCAACGGGGGAGTTGCGGTGATCGCTGTGGGAATCAGTGCCCGGGACGGGATTCGAACCCGCATGCCCCGAGGGGCCACGCGTTTTAAGCGCGCTGCCTGGACCAATTCGGCTACCCGGGCAGGTCGATGGTAGGCGGCGGGGAGGCTGGCTGCTGGAGTAGACGTACGTTTGACGCGTAGAAGCGCTTCTCACCGGGCCGTTGGCGAGCGTCGATGGCGACGGTATGGCGCAAGTCCCATCGATCCCGTCGATCGTCGCCGTCCTGACGGCGGTGGCGGTTGTGGTCCTCGGCGGCGGCTACCTGATGCTGTCCGTGCGCACGCGGCGGCTCGGCAACCAGCGCCAGGCGCTGCTGCGTGACGTTGGGCTGCTGCAGCAGGCGCTGTTGCCGCCGGTGCCGGAGCAGCTGGGTGCCGTGCGGACCTCGGTCGCGTACCGGCCGTCCGACGGCCCGGGCGCGGGCGGCGACTTCTACGACGCGCTGACGCTTCCGGGCGACCGCGCGGCGTTCATCCTCGGCGACATCTCGGGGCACGGGCACAAGGCGCTGGCGCGAACGGCGTTCATGCGCTTCACACTGCGCGCGTACCTCGAGGCGGGACTCGAGCCGCGCGAGGCGCTCCAGCTTGCGGGGCCGGTGGTGGCCCAGCACCTCGACGGCGACTTCGCGACCGCGGTGATCGCGATCCACGACCCTGCCGAGAGCTCGCTCACCTACGCGTGCGCGGGACATCCGGCGCCAATCGTCGTCGGGCCGGAGCGGCTCGAGCCGGTGCTGGTGGCGTCGTCGCCGCCGGTCGGGCTCGACCTGCGCACGGGCCTGCGCCAGACGACGCTGCCGCTGCGTCCCGGGGCCGTGATCTGCCTCTACACGGACGGCCTCGCCGAGGCGCGCAAGGCGACGCGGATTCTCGGCCGTCCGCGGCTGGGCGACTTCGTCGAGGAGCTGCGCCCGACGGGGACGGCGGCCGACCTGATCGAACGGGTCGCGGCCGAGGCGCGGCTGGTGACAGACGACATGGCGGCGGTGATCGTGCGACCTTCGAGCGTCATCGGTGCGGTGGGCGTCCGGCGCGAGCAGCTCGAAGTCGATCTCGAGGACGCGTCGAGCGGCCTGGCCGAGCGCTTCCTCGCGGCTTGTCAGGTCGGGCCGGCGGAGCGGGCGATGATGGCCGCGACCGCGGGGCGGATGGCGCATGAGCACGGCACAGCCGTCATCGACGTGCGCCTGACGGCGCCGCGGCCGCAAGTGGAGGTGCTGCCGGGGAACGTCGTGAACATCAAGGCGGCGGCTGGGACCGCTGGACTCGCGCCGGGCGCTGGCTCGGCTATCTCCAACTCCTAGAACAACGTTCTAGAAAATTGTTCTAGGCAAAAAGGAGTCAGCCGTTGCCGGCCGGCGGGTCCGGATCGGGGCCGACGCGGACGAGCATCTTGCCGATGTTCTCGCCGCTGAGCAGGCCGACGAAGGCGCTCGGCATGTTCTCGAGGCCGTCAACGATCGTCTCGCGGTAGCGCAGCTCGCCGGAGCGGACCCAGGCACCGACCTCCTCGAGGAACGGCCGCATCAGGTCGCCGTGGTCGAAGACGATGAAGCCGCGGATGCGCAGGCGCCTGACGAGGACGGCGACGAAGTTCTCCGGGCCGGGCTGCGGGCGCTCCTCGTTGTACTGCGAGACGGCGCCGCAGAGGGCGATCCGGCCGAAGGTGCGCATGCGCGCCAGCGCGGCGCTGAGGTGGTCGCCGCCGACGTTGTCGAAGTAGACGTCGATGCCCTTCGGGCAATGCTCGCGCAGCGCCGTCGCGACGTCGTGCTCGCGGTAGTCGAAGGCGGCGTCGAAGTCGAGCTCGCCGGTCAGCCACTCGACTTTCTCGCGCGAGCCGGCGCTGCCGACGACGCGGCAGCCGCGCAGTCGCGCGATCTGGCCGGCGGTGCTGCCGACCGCGCCGGCGGCGGCGGAGACGTAGACCGTCTCGCCCTCCGCAGTCGGGGCGATCTCGGTCAGGCCGGCGTAGGCGGTCAGCCCGGGCATGCCGAGCACGCCGAGCGAGGTCGAGACCGGCGCGAGCTGGGGATCGACGCGGTAGGCGCCGGCTCCGTCGCTGAGCGCGTGCTCACGCCAGCCGCCGAGGTGCTGGACCCAGGCGCCCTCCTCGAACGGGCCGCCGTTGGAGGCGATCACCTGGCCGACGGCGCCGCCGTCGAGCACGGCCCCGACCTCGAAGGGCGGGATGTAGGACTTGACGTCGCGCATGCGCCCGCGCATGTATGGGTCGACCGAGAGGTAGCTGTTGCGGATCAGCACTTGACCGGGGCCGGGCTCGGGGATCGGCGTCTCGGCGAGCTCGAAGTTCGCCTCGGTCGGCTCGCCCTGGGGGCGAGAGGCGAGCCGCAGCTCGCGGGTGGTCGCGCTCATCCGAGCGAGCCTAAGGCTTAGGATCGGTTGATGGCGACCACTGAGCAGGGCTCCGGCACGAGCCTGCACGGAGGGAGGCTCGTCGCGAAGCGCTTGAAGGCGCATGGAGTGACGAAGCTGTTCACCCTCTCCGGCGGGCACATCTTCTCGATCTACGACGGCTGTCGCGAGGAGGGCATTGACATCGTCGACGTCCGCCACGAGCAGTCGGCGGCGTTCGCGGCCGAGGGCTGGGCGAAGGCGACGCGCGAGCCCGGGGTTTGTGCGGTGACGGCCGGACCGGGCGTGACGAATGCGATCAGCCCGATGGGCTCGGCGCAGATGAACCGCTCGCCGATGGTGGTGCTCGGCGGTCGCGCGCCGGCGATGCGCTGGGGAATGGGCTCGCTGCAGGAGATCGACCACCTGCCGTTCGTCGCGCCGCTGACGCGGCTCGCGAAGACGGCCGAGTCGACCGCGGCGATCCCGGGGCTGATCGACGAGGCGCTCGCCGCAGCGGCAGGGCCTCCCGGCGGGCCGGCGTTCCTCGACTTCCCGCTCGACCACGTCTTCATGGAGTCCGACGTCGACGCCGATACGCCGGCGGCCGAGGCGGATCCGATGCTCGTGCCGGTCGCCGAGGGCGTAGAGGAGGCGGCGAAGCTGCTGCGCGGCGCCGAGCGGCCGGTGATCATGGCCGGGACGGGGCTCTACTGGGCGCACGGCGAGCACGCGCTGCGCGCGCTCGCCGAGGAGCTGCGGATCCCGGTGTTCGTGAACGGGCTGGGGCGCGGCTGCATCCCGGCCGACCACGAGCTGGCGTTCTCCCGCGCGCGCGGCCAGGGGCTGAAGGGGTCAGACGTCGCGCTCGTGATCGGCGTGCCGATGGACTTCCGGCTCGGCTTCGGCGAGTCGTTCGGCGAGGAGACGAAGATCGTCGCGATCGACTCGTGCGCTCCCGAGCGCGCGCACCCGCGCGAGGTGGCGGTCGATCTCGTCGGCGGCGTGCCGGCGACGCTCGACGCGCTGCGCTCGGCCGGGGCGGGTGGCCCTGACCGGTCGGGCTGGATCGCCTCGCTGCAGGAGACCGAGAGCGAGAAGCGGGCCGCCGAGCAAGAGGAGCTCAACGACCCGCGCGCGCCGCTGCACCCGCTGCGGCTCTACAACGAGCTCGCACAGGTGCTCGACCGCGACGCGATCGTGATCGGCGACGGCGGTGACTTCGTCTCCTACGCGGGACGCGTGATCGAGACCTACGAGCCGGGCTGCTGGATGGATCCAGGTCCGTTCGGCTGCCTCGGCGCGGGGCCGGGCTATGCGCTGGCGGCCAAGCTCGCGCGGCCCGACCGGCAGGTCTGCCTGCTGCTCGGCGATGGCGCGTTCGGGTTCAGCGGGATGGAGTTCGACACGCTCGTGCGCCATGGGGTGCCGGTCGTTGCCGTGATGGGCAACAACGGCATCTGGGCGCTCGAGAAGCACCCGATGGAGTTCCTCTACGGGTACTCGGTCGCGGCTGACTTGCAGCCGGAGTGCCGCTACGACCAGGTGGTCGAGGCGCTCGGTGGACACGGCGAGCTGGTGCGGACGCCGGACGAGTTGCGCCCCGCGCTGGAGCGGGCGTTCGCGAGCGGGAAGCCGGCGCTGGTGAACGTGCTGACGGATCCGAGCGTGGTGTATCCGCGGCGCTCGAACCTGGCTTAGGACCCCGGAAACAGAACCGCCCGCTTTCGCGGGCGGTTCCTTGACGACCCATTCAGGACGGGCAGGGGTACATGTCTTGAAGGGGCCTGACGATCCGGACGGCGGGAGGCGCCGATATATGCGGCTACGCCCGGATCTATGTACCGAGCCTGTCCGGATTGGCTGGCGGTCCTGCCGCACGGCCGATCCGACCCGGCGATGGAAACTATACGCCTCCCCGGCGAAGTCGTGAGTATAAAATTCGCCCGAGCAATTGGCCATATTGGTATGACCGGTTTGCAGGTGGCTGGCGCGGCGATTTGGCTCTATAGAGCGAGTTTCAGGCACCAGCCATGGTGCCTGATGGGACCACTTCGTCAGGTCTGGTCGATCGCGGCGCCATCGAGGACGTCCGCCTCGCTGACCGTCACTTCATCCAAACCGAACAACCGCATCGACTGAACGAGAATCGCGACTCCCGCCACGATCGTGGTCGCGCGGTCGGGGTGCAGGCCGGTCACGTCGCGGCGCTCCCTGGTGGGCAGTCGCGCGAGTTGAGCGAGGATCCGCTCGGCGGCCGCCAGGGTCAGTCGATAGCCGTCGACGCGCTCGGGGTCGTAGGGGTCGAGCTGCTGGTCGATCGCGGCGAGAGAGGTGGGCGTGCCGGCGACGGCGATGCCGGCTCGGACTTCGTCGCGGAGGCTGGCGGGGACTCCCGCGGCGACGATCTGTCGTGCCTCGGCCGCAAGCGCCTCGAGCTCCTCGCGGCGCGGCGGGTCGCTCGCGAGATGGCGCTCGGTCTGGCGGACGGAGCCGAGCGCGGTGGAGACGTGGAAGCCGGGGTGGTGGCCCGGTCGGCCGGTGACGAACTCGGTGCTGCCGCCGCCGATGTCGATCACGAGGGTCTCGTCCTGGGCGGGGGTGCCGCCGAAGGCGCTGGCTGCCGCCTCGCACGGCCCGGCTCCGGCCGAGGTCGCGCCGAGGAACGTCAGCCGCGCCTCCTCGTCGCCGGTGATCGTGCGGATGTCGAAGCCGAGTTGCTCACGGACGTGGTCTACGAGAGCGGACCCGTTGTCGGCGTCGCGCACAGCACTGGTGGCAACGGCGATCCTGCGCTCGACCTTGGCCGCGTCGGCGATCTCGCGGTAGCGGCCGAGGGCGTCGTAGACGCGCCGCATCGCCTCGGGGGAGAGCCGGCCGCTCGCGTCGACGCCTTCGCCGAGCCGGGTGACCTCCGTGTGGCGCTCGAGCTGGGTCAGGCGGCCGTCCGCGGAGACCTCGGCGACGAGCAGCCGGGTCGAGTTCGTGCCGAGGTCCGCGACGGCGATCCGCATCGCGCCCGAAAGCTACCCGTGGCGCTTGGTCCACGAGACCGGGCGGACTAGGCTCGGCCCATGCCCTCGGGCTCCATCCACCACCAGTGAGCCGCCGGCGAGTCTCCCGGCCGGCGCGGGTCTCGCTGCTCAGCCTCCGTGCTCCGCGGCTATCGGCTGCCTTGTCGCGCGCGCATGCGCGGCTGTATCGAGCCACCGGCGGGCGCTTCCTCCCGCTCTGGTTCGGCGTGCCGGTGGTGGTGATCGAGACCATCGGCCGCCGCAGCGGCAAGCCACGGTCGACGCCGGTGATCTACGCCGAGCACGGCAAGGATCTGCTCGTGCTGGCCTCGAACGGCGGCTCGGACCAAACGCCGGCGTGGTGGCTCAACCTGCGCACGGCGGGACACGGCAGGGTGACGCTGCACGGACGCTCATGGCCCGTGGTCGCCCGCGAGGCGGAGGGCGAGGAGCGGGCCAAGCTCTGGCAGGTCTTCTCACGCGTCTACCCGCCGATCGAGGAGTACCTGACATTCACGGACCGGGAATTCCCCTTGGTGGTGCTCAGCCCGGCCGATCCGCCTGCCTGAGCGGCATGCCGTGCATCGGGTCGCGCCTTTGCGTGCCGTTGACGACCGCCCCCATCTTGCTAGCCTTATAGGCCGCGACGCGGGGTGGAGCAGTCAGGTAGCTCGTCGGGCTCATAACCCGAAGGTCGCAGGTTCGAATCCTGCCCCCGCTATGGCCTTATTGGAGCAACGAGGTCAGTTAGGTCGCTGGTCTTGGTGAAGGCGCTCGATACGAGCACCTTCAGTGTTATTTGGCCCTGATTGCGGTCGATCTCGACGCTGAGGCGGAACGCGTCGTAGACGTTGCGGCGCAGCTCGGGGTCGGCGGTTGCCAGCTTCTTGCCGAGGTCCGGTACCGCGTCGAGGATCTCGCACGCGTCCCCGACGTTCACCGTCCCGTGCGCCCGCTCCTGCAGATCCAGTTGAGCAAGCGCGGTCTCGGCGTCTTGGAGCTCGCCTTTGAGCGCGGTGATGCGCCGGCCGACGAGGGCTGGGTCGACGCCCGCCTCGATGGCTCCGAGCTGACGCTCTAGGCGCTGCTGGATACCGGCGATCTCGTGGTTGAGGACGGGCGTGAAGATCGGTGACATCGGCTGGGGGCACATGCGCCTAACGCTACCCCGGTGTGAAACGATTCCGCGCGGTCTAGAGGACAGGCGCTTATCCACTATTGGAGGGCGCCGTCCTCCTTTCAGGCGGGGGACTCGCACGCATGGCAGAGACGAGAAATAGGGGGACGCGCGAGCGCGGCGGCCCGTCCGTTCGTGGCGACGATCCGCTCGAGGTCCTGCCGCACGCAGAGATCCTTCAACGCCCCGAAAGCGCTACGAGCCCTTGGGTCCTCGGAGTGGCCGATGGCGTCGTCAAGGCGTATGACCTCCGCCACCTCGACGATCGCGAGCGGGAGCGGGCTCGCGCAGAGGCGGCGCTGTCGCTGTCGCTCGGGGACCTGCCCGGCGTGGTCGCCACGCGGTCGGTGGACGAGCGCTCCGGATGGCTGCTCGTCGCGGGCGCGAGCACCGGCCCGTCGCTCCGCGAGCACCTCGACGGCGTTGCCACCGGCTCGGAGCACCGGCTCTCGCCGGAGCGTCATGCCGAGCTAGTTTGCGGCGTGGCCGACACGCTCGACCGGATGCATGAGCGGGGCCTCGTGCACCGGGACGTGGAGCCCGACAACCTGCTCTTCGACATCGATTGCGAGCGGCTGCTGGTATCGGCCATCGACATGGATGCGTCAGCCACCGACGACCGCTTTGTCGCTCCGGAGCGGTTCGAGGGCGAGATCGGGCCCTCGGTCGACCAGTACGCGCTCGGCGTTGCGGCGCTCGACCTCTTCGGTGGCCGGGGGGCTCCAACGCTCACCGCACCTGTGCGCGACGTTCTTCGCCGCGCTACCGCCGCGCGTCCGGCGGAGCGCTACTCATCCATCGGAGCGTTCGGCGACGCCCTCGTCGAGGCGGTCGCTGCCGAGGCCCCGCGCCGTCTCTCGGACCGCCTCGCGGCGACCGGTCCCGCATGGCGGGCCGGATGGGCGCCTGCCGCCCTCACCGCCGTGCTCTGCCTAGCCGTCGTTGCCTCCGATCCGGATGCCATCGCGGGCCTCGACGACCGCATTGCGCTCATCTACCCGCTGATCGCCGCATTCATGATCCCGGTCATCTCCTGGGGTTTCGTCGGACTCCTCGCGAGCCTGCGAGGTAACCGCCGGCGCGCAAGCGTCCCGGCCGCCAACAGCCCCCGCTTCATCGTGGGCGCTACCGTGGCGATTGCGCTGGGCGGCCTCGCCGCCGGGTGGGACCGGACGTCGCTGGGATGGGCGCCCACGCTCGCATACGCGACGCGTGGCGTCCTGGCCCCGACGCCCGCAAACGCCGGAGGCTGGCTTATCCAGCTGGTCGCGTCGGCCGAGCACTGGGCCAGCTCGCGCCCCCGCAAACTCGCCCTGCAGGTTGCAGGGATCGCCGGCATGGCCGCTGCCTTAGCCTTGCCCATAGCCGTCGCGCGAACGCTGGACCGTGAGGACCCACTTCCCGTTCTCACCGACTATGGGCCGGGCATAGCGGTCTGGAACTTCAGGCAGGCGCTCTTCACGCAGAGATACCTGGCCGCCTGCAAGAACGTCCGCTTTCCGAGCGCCGACCGCCAGGCCGCATGCGTCGACTACATGCGGATCGCCGGAGCCGTTCAGCGCAAGGACGCCGTCGCGCGACATTCCGAGGAGACGTTCGGCGGCGCCAGACGACCATCCAAGTTCCGCATGCAGGCACTGCCGCCCTCCGGCGGGCGACCCGTCTGGGATCTCGTCCTCCCGGATGGCCGCTCATTCGGCTCGATGTACGCAGAGGACGCGGCAGGGAACCACTATGTGGTGATGATCTCGCGTCTGGCGCCCGCGCCGGACACGGAGAAGACGGACTCGACCTGGCTCTACGAGGTGACCTCTCGCCCCCGTGGCTGGACGATCGACGCGTTCCGCGCGTGCGATCTGCCGCCTGCCGGAAGCGGGCGGCTCCCGGCGAAGTGCGTGATCTCCGACGAGGCACCGGCAGGCGTCGTCCGCCGGATGGTTGCCCGCGCTAAACAGTCATGACCCAGACCCTCGAGCCCCCGCTCGGCACGCTGCCGCTGAGTGGCCCGATCGCCGACTTCGCCCGCGATGCGGAGGCCCTCGCGCAACCGACCGATCCCCATCGGCCGTGGGTGCTGGCAAAGGGAGATCGCGTCGTCAAGGTCTACGACCTACGCGCCTTTGACGCGATCGAGCGGCGACAGGTTGAGCTGGAGGCGAAAACCGCCCTGGAGGTAAGTGACGTCCCGGGCGTCGTCCCGACCCTGAGCGCTGAGACGCTCGGAGACTGGTTGCTGATCGAGATGTCACGCATGGGCGGCAGCCTGGACGACTACCTGGCGGCAACCCGCTCAGGGACGGCCCTCCGGCTCCCGCGCGAGCGCTGGGCGTCCCTCTTCGCGGACGTGGCAAGCACGCTGGGAGCCCTGCACGCGCGCGGCGTCGTCCACTGCGACATCAAGCCGGCCAACCTGCTCGTCACGCCTGACGGGAGGCGGCTGCTCGTGGCCGACTTCTCCATCGCGTCGAAGCGCCTGGGACGCATCAGGCGCCGCGACTCCGGCGACGGCCAGGTAGCCGGTACGGACCGCTTCATCGCGCCTGAGCGCTTCCGCGGCCGCGTCGGCCCCGCGGTGGACCAGTACGCGCTCGGCATCACCGTCCTCGACACGCTCGGCGACAGCGACGTTGACCGCGGAGTGCGGACGGTCCTCCAGAAGGCGACCGCACAGAGTCCGGAGGACCGGTACGGATCGATCGACGAGCTCGGCGACGCCCTCCGCGCCGCGCTCGAGGGGCGCGCCCGCCACGGGGTCTCGGCTCGCCTCGAGCGCGTCTCGCCGGCGTGGCGCTACACCTGGGGACCGGCCGCGATCACTGCCGCCGTCACATACGTCGCGATGGTGATTGCCCGGAAGCCCGACGCGCCGTGGCACGCCGGACTTCTCGACCCGCTCGTGACGGGCGCGGCCGCGGCGGTACTGGTTCGCGTCGTCAGTGAGTTCCACGGCGGCCGCACGCAGCCTCGGGTCGCCATTGCCGGTCGTCCCTGGTTCCCGGTCGCGGTGACAATCGCCCTGCTCGCCCTCATAGCTCCGCTCGCTCAAACGAGCCCGGCGGAGCGGAACAAATTCTTCGCCTACGCCTTCCTAGGCGCGATGGCGATCTGGGCGCGACTCGGCGCAACACCGCCGGACGGCGGGCGCTGGCTGATCCGGGCGGTGCGCCGCTGGGAGAAGGCGCTTCGGGCACACGGCGACCGCGCGCCTCGCCGCTGGGCGCTGCGGCTGAGCTTGGCGGCCACGGTACTCGTGGCCGGCCTGGCGCCCGCAGCGACCGGGCGGCTATGGCCCGCCGATCCCTCCCCGCCACGCACGGCATCCGGGTACGCACTGCTGGGCACCGTCGCCGCGCTGCGTGGCGACCTGCTGGCGGGCCAAGCGCAGGCGGCCTGTAGCCGGGTGGAGACGCCAACCTTCGAGACGCGCGCGAAGGATGCGGTCGATTGCACGAGCTGGGCCGAGCTTGCCCGCGCATGGATCGCGGAGGAGGTCGCCGCCGGAGGTCCCCGTTTCGCGCCCGACGACCTCGACGACGTGGAGGTGCACTATCTCGACGGGTCGAAGGGGCCGGGTGGTCCCTTGTGGAGCCTCCTGGATTCCGACGGATGGTCGGTCGGCAGCATCGTCCGGGCCGGGCAAGGGGACCGCGTGTGGGACGTGATGGTCTACGGGCGGCGCGCGAAGCGCGACGCGCTTGACCAGGTGGACCTCCACTGGAGATACGAGGCGGTTCGCCGCGGCAAGACATGGCGGATCACATCGGTCGATCGGTGTGACTACACCAGCGGCGACAGGGAGTGCGTGCAGTTCACGAATCTCAGGCCGGGGCGGCTCCGGCAGCTGAAGCGCGACGCCGTGCCGCGCTAGCGCGGCCCCAGCAAGTACGGGAACGCCGTCGCCACCGCGTCGGCCGTTGCGTCCCTGCTATTGCCCTTCACGAAGTCCTTGACCTCCGGCAGCGCGCGCAGCCGCTTGAGCCACTCGTACACGGCGGCTCGCTCCAAGCCGAATTCGCTCCCCAGCTCCTCGGCCGTCGGCACTGAGCGATCGCGCGGGTCGGCCCGGCGGCGGGAGAGCAGGAGGCCCGCGAACCGCTCGAGCTCGGGCGGTGCGACGCGCTGTGCTCGCACGGCCTGTGGGGGGCCTTTCTTGTTGGTCGTCCGGCCGCTCGGGGCAACAGCCACGTGCTCGAAGCGGATCACGAACTGATCGGCGAGGCACAGAGTCATGCCGTCGCCGACCGGAACGGCCAGCCCGGCAGGCAGCGGCTGCCATCCTCCCGACTCGTCTCGCTCCCACGTGCCGTTGCTCGAGTCGCAGTCCTCGACGGTCCACTGGCGCCCAGCCGTGCGCAGCACGAGGTGTCGTCGTGACACACCGTCGCTGGCCGGACCGGCGACGCACAGCGTGACGTCCTCACCCGCGCCGATGGTGCCGCCCGGAGGCGGCAACTCGTGGACGCGGTCGTGCCGGCTCTCCCAGGCGAAGGAGCCCTCGCACTGCACCCGTAGCTTCATCCTCCCTACCAAGGCCTCTCCGAAAGCGGTGTCTGCCATGTCCAGACGAAAGTCCATCAAAAAGTTGCGTGCCGGTGGTGAAGTGACACCTGCATGGAAGACGAACGGCCCAACAACTACCTGCGCGAGCGCTTCGAGCTGCTGTTCTATTGCTGGACACGGACTGCCATCCTCGTTCCTCTTACAGCCCAGGCCGTGGAGATGGTAGTTGCCCTGACAGAGGGCCGTCCGGCGAACATCGTCGTATCCATCCGGTAGGTCCCAAGGCTCGAGTCACTTCGAGGATGGCAACGGCCGGACTGGCCGCGCCGTGGGCCTGGGAGGCCGAGGGCCTGTTCGACCTGATCGTTGGACTCGAGGCCGGTGTCTCCTCGGCGAGCGGTGTCTGGCCCGAGGCGACTGCCGTCTGCTGCTGCTAGTGCAGGTGCGTTCGCAGCTGCTCGGCGAGGCGCACCGACGCTTCGATCTCGACCCGCCGAATCGACACGCTCTCGACGTTGATCCCGAGCGGAACACCGAGCGTGCGGCAGTAGGCCATCAGCTCGGTGGCTGTGGTGAGCGCCTGCTCGTAGGAGGCTTCGAGCGGATCGGTGGCGTGGGCGAGGTCGTTCTCGATCCAGCGCGGGACGTCGACGCCCAGCCAGCGCAGGAACTCCAGGGTCTTCATCGACCCGCAGACCGAGAAGGTGAAGACGAACGGCACGGGTGGCACGCCGCGCGCTTGGCACTCGTAGTGGTAGTCGGAGACGAGGTTCTTCGCGGCGTTGATGTCGTAGACGACCTGTGTCACGAAGAATCGGCAGCCTGCCTCCTGCTTGGCGAGCAGGCGCAGGTGCTCGTCCTCGCGCCGGGTGTGGCGCTCGGGGATGGCGACTCCGCCGAGCGACACGGCCGGGTTGGTGTCGCGACGCAGGGCTTGGGCGTCGGCGAGTGACGTCCGACCGGCGGTGACGCTCGATGGTGCGCCGACCAGCACGGTCATGACCCGTGTTGGGTCTTGGGCCGATAGCCACGAACGAAGCTCAGCGGGCGTGTACTTGCTGACCGCGCGGTAGACGATGACCGGCGCCGGCCAGGCCGCCAGATGCTCGGCGAGGTAGTGGGCCGGGTCCAGCGTCGGCATGAACGGGAACGGGCGCTCGGCCGGGTTGCGCTCGGCCTCGTCGTCGATGTCGTAGAGGATCAGACCGTCCAGATCGAGCGGGAGAAGGCGGGCGATCGTCGTGTCGGCGATGTCCTGCACCTGCTCGCGCTCGGTCGCGAGACGCGGCGGGGTGAGGGCGAACACGAGGAACTCGCCCTGGCCGGCCTCGATGCGACGGATCAGATCCAAGCGCGACAAGGTATTCGGAAGTTCGGGCACGCCAGCGAGGCGAGACTGCGCGCTGGTCGTGGGCGGCCGCGACGAGCGCCTTCCGCTACGACCGTCCTTGTGGGGGGACGGAAGGTCGGCGAGGCGTCACCTGGAGATATGACGAACGGGCTCATGCCGTCAGCGTGTCGCCGCCAGCGGCGGCGTACTGCTCTTCGCTGACGTGCTCGCCCCAGGCGACGGGGCTGCCGGAGTCGTCGTTCTGCTGCATCGCGATATGGACCATCAGGCGATTCGGGGCCGCGCCGTGCCAGTGGTTCTCGCCGGGCTCGAAGAAGACGCGGTCGCCGGGGCGGATCACCTCGACCTGGCCGCCCTCGCGTTGGCAGAGGCCGACCCCCTCGGTGACGAAGATCGTCTGGCCGTGCGGGTGCGTGTGCCATGCGGTGCGCGCGCCCGGGGTGAAGTGAACGAGTGCGGCGGCGAAGGTCGACGTGCCGGCGGGGGCGGCGACGGCGTCGATGTAGACGTCTCCGCTGAACCAGTCGGCCGGTCCCTTCTGCGTGTCGGTGTCGCTACGTGTGATCTGCATGAGGCTCCTTTTTGCGGGGCTGCTCTGAGATGCGAGCGGTTCGTCGAGGCTGCTCCGAGGCAGACAGGTCGAAGTCCTCCACCGCCGCATCGGGCATCCTCGACGAGGAGGTGCGGCGAAGTACATGGCCTATGCGCCGCAGGAAGGCCTCGCGGAGCGGATGGACTATCGAGATGTGGCCGTTACCCGGCGGGATCAAGGGCGACGAGTTGCGCGATCGACCCGGCGCCGGTTGTGCAGCCGAGCGTTGAGGCGCGGCTTTCGGTTGACCCTGCGGGCACGAGCTGGTCGGCGTGCTGGTCAGAGATGTTGTAGGTCGTGCTCGTTGCGAATGTCCAGCGGGCGGTCATGCCGCTCGGCGGGGTCCAGCAGACGTTGGAGTTGATCGCGCCGACGAAGGAGAGAAGGGGTGTGTTGTCGTCCCAGCGGTCGCATCCGCCTTCCCCAACGTCTGCCACGGCGCCGGGAGCGACCCCGCAGCCGTGTCGCTCCCGGTCGGTGAGACGTAGTAGGTCGCAGCGCTCGCAGCGCTGCACAGGCTCATCGCTACGAGCGACCCGACGACGCACGCGCGGATGGCTGCCATTCGAGTCCGCCGATGAGCCACTAATCAGAGCGTCCCACACTCGTCACCTGCGTGAACGGCCGTCGCCAGGGTTTGCGGGGCCGCTGGATGAGGCGGGCCCTGGCAGTGATTCTGGCTTCACTGTCGTGCTGGCTGGCTGCGCCGGCCCAAACGGTACCCGGCAGATCGGCCCATTGCGCGTGGGTGGGCAACAAGAGGGCAACAGCTCGCGCGAAACCGCCCCTTGCGACAGCTTTCACTCGCCCGAGTCCGCGCCGCGTCGCTCGCACGCTGACGCCCAAGACCAGTGCCAGCACGGTTGTGGGCTGCGGCTGATCCGGCGATGATGGCTGGGTGCGCGCTTCGCGATCTGTGCCGTGGGCCGTAGCGGCGGCGACCGCGATGGCCGGCGGGGGTGCGTGCACACTCGACGTGCTCGCGGGTTCCGACGGGCCTGGCGTGTGGATGACCGTCGGAGGGGTGGTCGCGACGCTCGCTTCGACCGCCGTCGGGCTGCTCCTGACCACACGCCGGCGCGAGAACCCGATTGGTTGGCTGTTGCTGGCGAACGGCCTCGTGCTCGCGGCGATGGGCGTAGCCGAGGGCTATGCGGCGTACGCGGTCCTCGCGGAGCCTGGCGCTCTGCCGGGCGGCTCCTGGGCGGTCCTGTTCAACGAGCGTGCCTGGCCGCTGCTCTTCGCGAGTGTGACGGCGATCGCCTGGCTGTTCCCGGACGGGCGGCTGCCGTCGCGCCGCTGGCGGCCGTATGCGCGGATCGGTGCGGCTTCCTTCGCCATTCTGGTCGTCCTGTTGTTCCTCATGGCGGAGCGGTTCAGCGAGCGGTTCGCCCATGTCCGCAGCCCTCTGCCGGAGGTCTCTGAGGCCGCCGTCGGCATGCCGTTCGCGCTGAGTGGACTGGTCGCCCTCGCGAGCCTTGTCGGCGGCGCGCTCGCTGTGCGGTCGCGCCTGCGGCGCACGTCGGGCGTCGAGCGCCTGCAGCTGAAGTGGCTGGCCTACGCGGCGGCGCTGATCCCCGCGGCCGTCGTGACCTGCCTGATCGAGGTCGCCATCGCGGGGGACGACGGCCCGGCGACAGGGATCGCCCTCGTCGTCGCGCTGACCGCGATCCCGGTCGGGGTGGGAGTTGCCGTGATGCGCTACCGGCTCTACGAGATCGACCGGCTGATCAACCGGACGCTCGTCTACGTCGGGCTCAGCGTGGGCCTCGCGATCGCCTTCGCGGGCGTCTCGCTGGCGGTCGGAGTTGCGATCGGATCCGGGTCGACGCTGCCCACCGCTGTGGCGACGCTTGCGGTCGCGCTCCTCTTCGGCCCCTTGCGTGCGCGGGTGCAGCTGCTGGTCGACCGGCGCTTCAACCGTGCGCGCTATGAGGGGCTGCGGACGGTCGAGCGCTACCTCGAGGATCTGCGTGCGGGCCGGGCGGCACCCGAGGCGACCGGCGACATGCTCGCGCGAGCGCTGGGCGATCCGCGGCTCGAGTTGCTCTTCTGGCTGCCGGCCGGCGAGCTGCACGTCGACGCGACGGGCCGGGTCGTCGATCCACCGAGCGGCGGCGACCGCGTCCGCACGCCCGTGCGCCGCGGCCCGTTCCCGCTCGCCACCGTCGTCCACGATCCCGCGCTCGCCGAGCGCCCCGACCTCCTCGACAGCGTCATCGAGGCGGCGGGCTTGGCGATCGAGATCGCCCGGCTGCGCGTCGAGGTCAGGCGCCAGCTCGCCGAGGTCGAGGAGTCGCGGGCGCGGATCGTCACTGCCGGCTATGAGGAGCGGCGACGCCTCGAGCGCGACCTGCACGACGGCGCGCAGCAGCGGTTGGTGTCGATCGGCTTGGCGCTGCGCCATCTTCAGGGGCAGCTGCCGGCGGCCAGTGCCGAGGCCGGCGCCATCGACGCGACCGTCTCCGAGCTGTCGCGCGCGATCGAGGAGCTGCGCGAGCTCGCGCGTGGCGTGCGCCCTGCCGGTCTCGACGACGGGCTGGGACCGGCGCTGCGCGGGCTTGCTTCGCGCTCGCGGTTGCGGGCGAGCGTCGAGGCGACGGACGACCGCTTCGAGGATCGCGTCGAGACCGCCGCCTACTTCGTCGCGAGCGAGGCGCTGGCGAATGCCGCCAAGCACGCGAGCGCGTCGACTGTTGCGGTCTCGGCGGCGCGCGAGACCGGCAGCTTGGTCGTGTCGGTGCGTGACGACGGGATCGGGGGCGCTGTTCCCGGGCTCGGCTCGGGACTCGCGGGCATCACGGATCGCATCGCCGCCCTCGGTGGAAGTGTCACCGTGACGAGTCCCGAGGGCGAGGGCACGGTCGTGCGCGCGGAGCTGCCATGCGGATCGTGATCGCCGAGGACCAGGCGCTGCTGCGCGAGGGCCTCCGCCGGCTGTTCGAGGATGCGGGGCACGAGCTGATCGCGGCGGTCGAGAACGCCGACCGGCTGCGCGCTGCGGTCAGCGAGCACGAGCCCGACCTCGCTGTCGTCGACGTGCGCACGCCCCCGACCTTCACCGACGAGGGCATCCGGGCGGCCCGCTGGATTCGCGAAGCGCACCCCCGCGTCGGGGTGCTCGTCCTCTCGCAGCACGTCGAGGCGGCGGGGGCCGTCGGGCTGGTCTCGCACGGGGGTTTCGGCTACCTGCTCAAGGATCGCGTGCTGGACGTGGCCGACTTCCTCGAGGCCGCCGAGCGCGTGGCGAAGGGCGGCTCCGCCCTCGATCCGCAGGTGGTCGCGTCACTGGTCGGAGGGGAGTCGGCGGATGCCCTCGCCGTACTGACCGGCCGGGAGCGTGAGGTGCTGTCGCTGATGGCGGAGGGACTCACCAACAATGCGATCGCGCGGCGGCTGGTGCTCACTGAGCGTACCGTCGAGGGACACGTACGCAGCGTGCTGATGAAGCTCGACCTACCGGCGAGCGACGGCGCGCACCGCCGCGTGCTGGCGGTGATCGCCTACCTGCGCGCCGGCGAGCTCAAGCGCTAGCACTTGGCTCACGAGACGTGGTGACGCGGGCCCAGGTCCGGTGGCGCCCACGATGTGTGGCGCCCCGCGCGGACCTAGGTTCGAGTCGTCCACCAACTCGTCCCAAGGAGTCACCATGGAGAGCACCGCCAACCGCCCCGCTGTCGACGTCGCCCCACAGGAGGCTCGGCCGGGCCTCGCGTTCGTGCTGGCGCTGCTGGCAGTCCCCGGCTCGACCGTCGCCTGGGAGCTGCCGGCCGGCGGCTTCTGGATCGGCCTGCCGCTGGCCGTCGCCGCGATCGTCCTCGGCGTGCGTGCCCGTCGCGAGCTCGGCGGCTCCAAGCTGGCGACCGCCGCCATCGTGATCGCGGGCCTGATGATCGCCCAGATGGCGATCTGGACGATCGTGTCGATCGCGAGCTAGGCGACGATGCCTCGATCGCGCGGAGATGCCGATACTTCACCGGTGCGCGAGTGGCCACCGATCGACGAGCCCGAGCTGCTCGCGCGGCTCGCTCTCGACGACGAGGGGTTCTACGCGGCGGCGCGCAGGATCTCGGAGATGTGGGGCAAGCGCGAGTACACGCCGGCGTTGCTCGAGCGGGCGCTCGGCTATCCCTGGGAGCGGCCCACCGGGTCGTATCTGCTGCGCGGGGATCGGGTCGACCTGCTGAGCGACGCCGACGCGAGTGAGCGCGAGTCGATCGTCGAGACCTTCACGAAGGACCGGCACCCGATTCTCTCCTTCGGCGGCAACGGCGCGCCGGAGTGGCTGACGACGAAGTTCGCCCACTTCTGGGAGGAGGAGAACAAGGAGGTGCTGGTGCTCACCGGCGAGCTGCACGACGTCGACGTCGGCGCGTCGGCTTCGGTGAGTCCGCTGGGCTACATGCCGGGCACCCTCTTTGCAAGCCCAGGAACCGCAGTACGGGCGGCGATGGTCTGGTGCACCACGGCGCAGCTGACCCAGCTCACCTGGTCGGAGGTGCCCTACCAGCTGGGCCGTCTGGAGGACGCGCTCTTCGTCATGGACGACGCCGACGTCGAGGTCGAGCAGGTCTTCGCCTACGTCTCGCGGTTCGGCGCCTTCTGCGTCGACGGGCAGCCGATCGCGCTGGCCGCGGTACCGGCGAAGAACCGCACCGCAAGGGCGCTGACGCAGGAGGATCTGCTGGACCTGGTCGCACCGCGGCTGCTCGGGCGCGCGGCAGGAGCCGAGGAGCTCGTGCGCGCGACCTGGGAGGACATGGCCGCCGTGACCGCCCGCGCTTCGAAGATCCTCTGGCCGTGCTCCCAGCCACTGCAAGCACACTGGACCCCGTTCCCGGCAAGCGCCTGACGCGACGCGGCCAGGTTCACAGGCTGCGTCCGCCACCCGGAAGCCGCTCTGAGCCGTGAGTGTTTGCGTTTCACTTGAGGGTGTCCTACTGTTGCGCCAGCAGCGACATCGGAGGGATGTCGCGTTACTGAGGGGGGAAGTATGCGGTTGCCGGTAGATCGCAGGTCGAATGCTGCACCCGGCCAGGCGATCGATCACCGCGGCTATGGCAGGTCATGGAGCTCGATTGCGGCTATGGTCGCGGTTCTGGCACTGTTGATTGCGTCGAGTGCTGCGGACGCGGCCTCAAAACGCCCGCGCTACGACGACCTTCCGCTACCTGGTGGAGCAACGACGCAGGCCTCGCCGGTATGCAGCGGGGATGAAGAAGTCCAGTACTCATTCATTAACTCCACGTCGGACCTGGCGACGGACACGCAGCAGCAGTCAGTAGAGGCGGGGATGGATCTATGGGCGCGTGTGGCGGACGTGACTTTCGAAGAGACCGCGGCCTTCGTTGCAGATAGTTGGATCTCATGGCGGACTGGCGACCATGGCGACGGCTCGTCCTTCGATGGTGTGGGCGGTGTTCTGGCTCATGCGTTCTATCCCTGTGGAGGTGGTCCTGAGAGCGACGTGCATTTCGACGACGCGGAGACGTGGACCGACGTAACTCGCTCAACGTCCGCAAATCCTCGAGACCTGGTCACGGTCGCTGCCCACGAGTTCGGGCATGCCATCGGCTTGGATCACACCTCCGATTCGGGGGCGCTGTTGCAGCCGTACTACAGTGGTAGCCACCGATTCCTAGGCTGGGACGACATCATCGGTGTGCAGTCCCTCTACGGTCGCGAGAACGGCACATACCACCTCAGGAACTCGCTGTCGGGCGGCGGTCCCGATAGCAGCTTCCTCTTTCAGAACCTCAACGACAAACCGCTAGTCGGCGACTGGAACGGCGATGGCGTAGACACCACAGGCGTCTACCGTCCAAGCAACCAGACGTTCTACCTCCGTAACAGCAACTCTACAGGGGGAGCCAACTACACCTTCGTCTTCGGGAGCGGCGCAAACGGAGCGGGCAGCGCCGGCGACCGACCGGTCGTGGGCGACTGGAATGGAGATGGCGTCGACACCATCGGTGTCTACCGTCCGAGTAACGGTGCCTACTACCTGAGGAACACGAACTCGGCTGGCGCGCCGTACACCGTCTTCGGGTTCGGCAACACGGAGGACCTCCCAGTCGCCGGAGACTGGAACGAGGACGGGACCGATTCGGTGGGCATCTATCGGCCGAGTACTGGTGTCTTCCATCTGAAGAACGCCAACAACGGCACGCCCCCGGTCGATTACGCCATTCCGTTTGGGAACTCCGGTACCGACGACCTTCCTGTAGTAGGCGATTGGAACAACAGCGGCACCGACACGCCCGGTATCTATCGACTCAGCGAGGGTCGCTTCTACCTCGGTGACAGCCTGGTTCAGGCACCACCCGAGCACTTCTTCTACTACGGCACGAACGCAGCCGGGCAGAAGGTTGCAAACCGGCTTCCGGTGAGCGGCGACTTCGATGGAAACGGCAGTTCGACGGTGGGTCTCTACCAGAACTAGGAAGCCTGAGGCGGCCCTGGTGACCCAGGGCCGCCTACCGGCGAGTCCGCTTGCCCGGGCTGCTTTGGCAACGAAGCGGTCTACCGCTCCCCGGTCGTAGATGGGCCACGCTCGGTGAGATTCATAGTCCCACGAGGACGAACGTGGCGAGCCCCAGGACGAGCAGCAGCGTCGTTGTCGTCGTCCTCGCTCGATCTTGCTGTCGCAACAGTCCCACGGTCGTGTCGACGTCCGGTCGGATCGTCCCCACGAGCCAGATCACGCCGACGCAAGCTGTTCGCACGAACCCGTAGGCAGCCCAGATCCCCGCACCGATCACCGGGCTGGCGAGGAGGAAGCATCCCGCTGGGATCGCATACCAGAGCCAGAAGCCAATTCGGCTCGTCGCGCCCACTCCCAGCGTGGCGCCGTTGAGCACAGGCCAGATCACCGGACCTAGCTGGACCCACTCCTTCGGAGTCTCGCGGTCGCACTGGAGCGGTCGATGGCCGCGGCCGGCGATTCCTGCAAGGCCAATGCCGATGGCCGCCAGAGAGAGGACGGTTCCCATCGAGGCTCGAGCGGAATCGGAGAAGGTACTGCCGAGCAGGCCAATCGTGGCGCCCGCGACGGCGCCGCCGCCCAACCCGGCAAGAACGTAGGTCGTGAAGACTGTCAGTGCTGTGGCAGTTGACTTGCCTCGACGAACCGCCGAGTGAGCGATCCCGTAGATCGCATTAGGTCCTCATGGCAGCGTTTGCTGGACGAGTGCCACCGCAATGGCGACGAGAGCGATGAGGACGCCCAGCACATCTAACTGCCACGTAGCCGGATTGGGGTCGGTCATGGAGACTTCAGCACGGACTGCCGACGGTCTCGTTGCACGTACAGGGTTCCCATAGGCCGTTGGTCATTTGATACTCGTAGTCGCAACAGACATACGCCGTTCCGCCACTGCAGGTGCACCAACAGTGTCCGTTTGCCCCGGCGCCGGGGCAGATCCCCGTTTGCGCTACGCAGCCCGGACACGCACCAGTACTGGTATTGCAGGATGGGCACTGCGACGCCCCACCGCACGGCGATGTCAAACATCCACTGCAGTCGCCGCGAGCGTTGTCGGAGGAGGCGATCACATAGCTGAACAGGGCCGCTCCGAGGCCGCGTAGCAAGCGACTGCGCCCAAATGGAATATCCCCGTCGAGCTGAAGGAATGGGTTATCCGGCATTCTGCACCTCGAGCGCCTGAGTCAAAGGGCGTGCGGTTCCGACTGTCCTGGGCGCCGCGCCGAGAAGGGAGCGGAGGTGGTCCGCCCCTCGCAGTACGGCCTTGTCGACGATCTGCCGACGCTCGATCAAGAACAGGAAGGGCGTGGTCTGTAGGTCGAGCGCCGAGTACGCAGCGTCTGCCTTCTCGCCGGCTATCGCGCGTACGCCGACAGGAAGAGCCTCGGCGAGCGGCATTGCGTGGACCGGGTCGCCCTCGATGATCGCCACTACCGCCTGCTCGAGGTCGATTGCGCCGAGGTTCTGAGCCAGCTCTCGGCAAGGTGCACAAGAGGCACCCAACACCAGAATCGCGCCGCTCGAGTCAGGTAGCAGGCTGGCGACCTGCTGGGGTAGCCGGCGTCCCACGGTCAAGCCGTCCAGGGAGTAGTCCGGATCGACTAGCTTGGAGAGCAGCGCTACCTGGCGTACCACTACGGCCGCCAGGACCGACAGGGCACCCAGCCAAGCTGACATGACCACGATGACCAGGGTGGTCGTCATGCGGCGGCCGTTCCCGGCAGTGGAAGCCTCGCTAGCTGACGGGCGCGTGAGAGCAGTACGCCCGTGGCCAGCAGCCCAGCGCCTCCACACCAGCTCAAGGCCAGCTCTCCTATCGGGAGCGGCGGGCTAGCGGGTGTGGTTGCGAAGCCAACGGCGGCAACCAGCACGAGCATGCAGCTCCGGATGAGCGTCCAGGACGTGAGAGGCGCGCTGTCGTCTCCAAAGCATGCGCAGGCGAAGCTCTTCCCCGCGCGAAGGGCGAGCATGATCAGCAACGAGAAAGCGAGGAGGGTCAGGGTCGCGATCCCGGCGGCAACGCCTACTGCCTCCGACGACACCGCAGGGGCGGTGATCAGCATTCCGGCTATGCCAAGCTCGCCGAGCGCCGCCGCCTTGGCGACGCGTATGCGCGGCTGGCGTGTGATCCCGAACTCGGCTATGGCAAACGCGCTGATCCACGGTGACCGCGCCTTGGCGGTCCCGCTCCACAGGAAGACGACGCCGATCATCGCTATCAGCGTCGGGTGTAGCGCGCTTTTCGAGAGTGCAAGTCCTGCGGACTCGATCAGCTCGATCGTCTCCTCGATCCCGTTCATCGAAGGGCCAGTGGGTCGCCTGCGAGGGGGAACGCCCGAACACCTACCGTGGCCGCCGTCATTACGTCGGTGATCTGGTTGACCGGTCCTCTCGCAACGATTGCATCGCCTTTTGCTATCTCTCCGAGAGGGCGCTCCTCTAGGCGATCGAGGGTACCTATGTTGCAGAAGCCCGCGCGTGGGACAGTGTTCGGAGTGAGGATGATCTCGCCTCCGCCGGTCTTGAGCCGTTCACCATTGCGCGAGTAGACGGTTCCGGTCCGCTCGCGATAGAGGGGAGCGACACCAACAGCGGTGAAATGGTCTCCGGTTCGCTTGCCCAAGAGAACCGCCTCGTCTCCAGGTCGGAAAGAGGTGAGTGAACTCGAGCCCTCCTTCGAGACGTGCGCGTTGGGTGCCAGGTCAACAGTGACCCGGCGAGCGGAGAGCGGTTTGATCACCAAACTGCGGTCCCCTCCCGAGACAACCTGTCCTATGAGGACCGAGTCCTTGGGAGCTCCCTGCTGGCCTCGCTCCACCAGCCCTCGCGGATTGAGCGCTGCCAGGGGCCTTTGGCCGGACGCTGCATCGTCCAGACCGGTGAGAAGCTTGCCGCTGGCCGCCACTGCGGCAATGGCCCCTGCGTCCCGTATGAACCTCCGCCGGTCGATCCCGGCGGCCCCTCCATGATCCCGATTCGCTCCCATCGACCCTCCCTCGATGTGGGGGCGGAAGATACCCGATCGAGGGGGCGCAGTCAATAGAAACTACGCTGGTTCGCAAAGGCGAAATGGCGTAGCTCGATACGTGTCAGGCGGAGCTCATGCTCACCCCTCTATCTCCGTGTGTCCGACGTCGTCGCGCATTCGCCGACGCGGCGGGCGGCTCCGGGACGGGCCCGGCTACGTCGCCGCTTGCGCCGGCGCCGGGCGCTCCTCGACCTGATCCCCAGGCCCCTGGTTCTGGTCCCACCACGCGTTGATCGCCTCGATCGCGGGGCGCATGATCAGGTTCTTCTGGAAGTTCTCGGTGTCGTTGACGTCCGGCAGCGGCTCGCTCGGCACGTCGACGTCGAGGAGCTCGCAGAGTGGCTCCCAGCCGTCCTTGGGGTTCCAGACCAGCAGGCGGTCGGAGGGGACCGTGTCGATGACCTCCTGGTTCCAGCGCTCCATGCCGGCGGCCATCTCCTCGCGGTCGCCGCCGCTGCCGACCATGATGTCCGCCTTGGTCCACATGTCGTTGAGGAGGTCGAGCCAGGAGGCGTAGAGCGGGTCGACCTTGGACTGAGCCATGGCCAGGTGGTGCATGAGGGTGTCGCCGAACCAGATCTGGGCGATCGTGTTGTGCATGCTCTCGACCCAGCTCTCGGCGGAGCGGACGCTCAGCAGCACCTTGGCGTCGGGGTAGACATCCATCAGCTCGCGCCAGTGGTACGAACCGGGCCAGTCGACGATCGACTCCTTGCCGGCGAAGAGCTCGTCCCAGTCGCCGTTGCCCTCGAACGCCTTGCGCCACTGCGGGATGCTGGCGGCGGGGTCGGCCATCATGTCGCGCATGTGGTAGCAGGGCAGCCCGAGCATCTCGAGCGCGATCATCTGGGTCGTCGTTGCGGTGCGGGGCAGGCCAGCTCCGATAAGCCTCATGCGTTGCCTCCTAGTGAAGGGGAAGGTGTCGCATCCTATGGCGCCAGGGCCCTCACGCGTATGTCGTCGTGCCCCGGCCTCGGGTCAGTCGGCCCACCAGTCGCGCTGGCCATCCACGTCATCGCGCGGAGCGTCGCCGAGATTCGGCGCGCCGATGACGAGTATCTCGAGGCCCTCCGGCCCGGCCTCGTAGCCTCGCCACGTACCGGGCGGGACTGACATGGCAGAATCGCCGCGGTGACATCGTCCGGTCCCACCATTCCGAGCGAGTCGCTGTGGCCACGGCTGGCGGACCTTCCGCTCGTCGTCGAGTCGTGCGAGTACGACCGGCTGCACGCGGTCCTCGGCGACGAGTTCAACCGTGTGACCACCCATGTGCGCCTGATCGGCGCGGGCGCCGACGGTCTCGGCGAGGACGTCTCGCTGATGGAGGAGGACGGCACCTCCCTGCATGAGGCGCCGCCCGCGCTGGGGCTCGAGGGCGACTGGACGCTGGCGAGCTTCTCCGACCATCTCGCGACGCTCGACCTGTTCGTGCATCCGCCGGAGTGGGAGGGGGCGCTGCGCTTTCGCCGCTGGGCGTTCGAGTCGGCCGCGCTGGACCTGGCCCTGCGTCAGGCCGGTCGCGCCCTGCACGAGGTGCTGGAGCTGGAGCCGCAGCCGCTGCGCTTCGTCAACTCGCTCGGCCTGGGCAAGCAGCCGTCGATCGAGCCGGTGCGCCGCCGCCTCGCGCGCTCTCCCGGCGTGCGCTTCAAGCTCGACGCGGAGGCGACCTGGGCGCCTGAGCTCGTCGACGAGGTCGCGGCGACCGGCGCCGTCGACACGATCGACTTCAAGGGCCAGTACGGCTTCGAGGTAAAGGACCCGCAGGCGCTCGCGGACCTCTACGACCGCGTCATCGCGGCCTTCCCGGACGCCTATCTGGAGGACCCGCACGACCGTCCCGAGATCGCCTCGCGGCTCGGCGATCACCTGCACCGCGTCTCCTACGACGCGCCGATCCGCACCGCGCAGGACATCGGCGCGACGCCGCTCGCCGCGCGCGTCGTGAACGTCAAGCCGTCGCGAATCGGCAGCGTGCGCGAGCTGCTGGAGGTCTACGCGCGCTGCGCGCGCGAGGGACGGCCGATGTACGGCGGCGGCATGGGCGAGCTGGGCGTGGGCCGCGGGCAGATCGAGCTGCTCGCGGCGATCTTCCATCCCGACGCCCCCAACGACGTCGCCCCGAGCGCCTACAACGAGGACGACCCGGCGGGCGAGCTGCCGGGCAGTCCGCTGGATCCGAGTCCGGCGCCGAGCGGCTTTCGCCGGGCGGCGTGAGCGAGCGCTGAGCGGAGCGCTCGCCGGGAGGAGCGATTCCAACAGGCGCTGGAATCAGCGGCGGTAGACGAGGTGGGTGACGTGGGGCGTGGTGCGGCTGCTCACCGGCGTCAGCTCCACGCCAGCGGCGCCCTCGAACACCCGCTCGCCGCCGCCGGCGACGAACGGCGCCACATGGAGTCGCAACTCATCGACGTGGCCGGCGGCGAGGTACTGGTTGAGGACGCTGGGACCGCCGGCGATCGAGACGTCCCTCTCACCCGCCGCGTCCCGAGCCCGCTCGAGCGCCGCGTCGATTCCCTCGGTGACGAAGTGAAAGACGGTGCCGCCCTCCATCTCGATGGAGGGGCGCGAGCGGTGGCAGAGGATGAACGTCGGCGCGTGGTAGGGAGGGTTGGGGCCCCACCAGCCCTGCCAATCGAGGTCCCACTCGCCCTCGTCGGACGCGAACATCTTGCGCCCCATCACATAGGCGCCGGCCTTGGTGATGGCAGCTCGCTCCTCGGCGTTCTCATCGACGTGGTCGAACATCCACGCGTGCAGGCGATCGGGGTCGATGTCGCCGAAAGGCTTCTCCCGGCTCTGGTTGCGGCCACTCGCGTAGCCGTTGAGGGTGATCGTCATGTCTGCGGTGACCCTGGGCATGTCTCTCCTGTCGTCTAAACCGATCGTCCTGGTTACGATCGAGCGTTCCACGACAGGAGGATGCCCCGCCATGACCGTTGCGCTCAACCCTTACCTGAGCTTCCAGGACAACGCCCGCGAGGCGATGACCTTCTACCAGTCGGTCCTCGGCGGCGAGCTCACCGTGTCGACCTTCGGCGAGCTCCAAGCCAGCGACGATCCGGCGGAGCAGGACAAGGTCATGCACTCGCAGCTCGAGACGCCCGACGGCCTCCTGCTCATGGGCGCCGACACGCCCAATGCGATGGAGTTCCAGCCGCAGGCCGGCGTCGCGGTCTCGCTCAGCGGCGACGAAGAGGACAAGCTGCGCGGCTACTGGGAGCGCCTGAGCGAGGGCGGCACTGTCGTCTTGCCGTTCGAGAAGGCCCCCTGGGGCGCCATCTTCGGCATGTGCGTCGACCGGTTCGGGACGCGCTGGATGGTCAACGCCGGGGGCTGAGCCGGATCTGAAGACCAGCAATCCCGAGCTCGGAGGCGAGCTGCGCTGGAGGACCTCCTCGTCGACATCGCTACCTGGGGCGATCCTGCGTGAAGAACTCGGCTGTTGCTTCTTTAGGACGAGAGATTCGGAGCGAGCGCGTTTTCAGCGAGTAACTCAGCCTGGCGAAGCACTAGCTGCGTGGCGGTGGTATGCGCATCGGGCGGGTAGCCATACTTCGCAAGAAGCCGTCTCACCGTTCGCCTCATATCGGCCCGCACGGCCTCTCGCTTGGTCCAGTCCAGCGTGGCCTTGCTCTGGATCCGAGTAATGAGTTCTTGGGCGAGCAGCCGTAAGGTCTCGTCTTGCATGACTTCCCGGGCGGAGGCATTGTCGGCAAGCGCGTCGTAGAAGGCCTCCTCCTCGGCTGTCATCCCGGTCTCGTTCCGGTGCTCCGACGCCGTGCGCAGCGCCTGAGCCAAGGCGATCAGTTCGTCGATTACCTGCGCCGTGGTGATCGAGCGATTCGCGTAGCGGTTCAATGCCGCATCCAGCGCTTCGCGGAACGACCGGGACTGGACGATGTTGACGCGCTCACGGGCACTCAGCTCGTCGCTGATCAGCTTGCGTAGCGTCTCGAGGGCAAGGTGTCGTTGGGGAAGCCCCGCCAGCTCACTTAGGAATTCCTCTGAGAAGATGCTCACATCGGCCTGTCGCAGACCGGCGGCGCGAAAGAGATCAATGACGCCTTCGGAGGCGATCGCTCCAGCGATGACCTGCCGTACCGCCGCACGGCTGTCGGACGGTGTCGGCTGGGAGTCGGCAAGCCGCCTGGTGATCGCCGCTCGCACCGCTTGGAAGAAGAGAAGGTCGTCGCGGATCCGTTCGGTCTCCTCAAGCGGAACGCACAATGCGAAGGCACTCGAGAGCCGGCGAACCATGGAGAGGAAACGGCGCTTGCCATCGTCCTGTGCCAGCACATGCTCAGCCCCAGCGGCCACCGCGTGCAGTTGCTCGCTCTCACTGGAGACCGCGAACCCCGAGTAGGTGAAGTCGGTGAAGAAATCGCAGAGCGCTTCGTGCTCGCGCAGCATGACCGGGACAGCGTCCTTCTGGACTTCCGTCACCGGTCGGCCCTCACCGCCCGCTTGGGTGTAAGCCGAGACGGCATCGCGGAACTCGTCGGCAATGCCGAGGAAGTCCACCACGACGCCTCCGGGCTTATCGCGAAAGACCCGGTTCACGCGGGCGATCGCCTGCATCAGGTTATGGGCAGCCAGCGGCTTGTCGAGATACATCGTGTGCATCGGTGGACAGTCGAAGCCTGTCAGCCACATGTCGCACACAATCACCAGGCGTAAGTCGTCCTCGGGATCCTTGAAACGACGCGCTAGCACTTCGCGCTTGCTGGCTGAACGGATGTGGGGAGCGAGCTTCCCTTGAGTCTCCTGCCCGGAAATCACGACCTTGACTGCCCCTGCTTCGTCATCCGCGTCGTGCCACTCAGGGCGAAGCGCCACTACCGCGTCATATAGGTCGGCACAGATCTCGCGGCTCATGCAGACCGCCATCGCCTTCCCCTCGATTGCCTCCTGCCTGGCCTCGAAGTGGTTGACGATTTCCCGCGCCACCGCGGCGACCCGCTCAGGCGCAGCCATCAACTCGATCAGGGGGATCTCGGCGTCGACCGGAACGGCACTGCCGTCGTCGAGCTGCAGAGCGGCCCTCAGGGAGCGCTCCGCGACATCCACGCCCGCCTGATCGGACGCCAGCTTCACCAGCCGCATCTCGTAGTAAATCGGCACCGTTGCCTCGTCCTCGATCGCCCGGCGGACGTCATAGACGTCGGCGTACTCGCCGAAGACCGCACGAGTGTTGCGATCCGCGCGGTCGAGGGGTGTGCCGGTGAACGCGACGTACGTGCCGTTCGGGATAGCGACACGCATCCAGTGCGCTCCGCCGTCGGTGAAGCCGTACTGGCTGCGGTGGGCCTCGTCCGCCAGCACGACAACGTTCTCACGTTGCGTGACGGGCTCATCGCGCTCAGCAAACTTTTGAATCGTCGTGAACACAACGCCGCCGGACGCGCGAGTCAACCGCTCGACGAGATCCTCGCGGCTCGTCGCTCTCTCCGGCGGCTGGCGAATAAGGTCCCGGCCGGCCGCGAACGTAGCGAACAGCTGGGCGTCGAGGTCGTTGCGATCTGTCACGACGACGATGGTCGGGTTGGCGAGATGGCGATCAGCGACGAGAGCGCCGGCAAGCATCAGCATCGTCAGGCTCTTGCCCGATCCCTGCGTGTGCCAGATAACGCCACCGCGGCCGTCCCCGCTTGGCCGAAGCGCCCTCCTTACTGAGTCGCGGGCCACTCGGACGGCGCGGAACTGATGGTAGCCAGCGGTCTGCTTGACTATCTCGCCGTCGGCTCTCTCGACGAACGTCACGCAGTGGCGCAGGTAGTCGAGTAGGGATGTGGGTTCGAACAAGCCCTCGATCAGCAACTCGAGATCGGCGCTCGCGGGCTGGGACTCGCTGAGCGATCGCCAAAGGGCATACCGGTCGGGCCCAGCGGTCAACGATCCGACGCGTGTCTCGAGGCCATCGCTGACGACCATCAGCTCGTTGCAATAGAAGAGCTCAGGGATCGTCTGCTTGTAGTCCTGGAGCTGGCGGATGGCCAGCCCGAGATCTCCCCGCGCGGACGCCGGGCTCTTGAGCTCGAACACGGCGATCGGCAGGCCGTTCACGAAGACCACGAGATCGACTCTTCGCGTACCCGCTGTCGAAGTCGTCGTGAGCTCGTGGACAACGAGGAAGTCGTTGGTCATGGGGCGATCGAAATCCACGAGAAAAGCCCTCTCGCCGCGCGTCTCGCCGGCAGGCGTGTCGTACTCCACCTCGACGCCCTCGGTGAGGATGCGGTGAAACCAGCGGTTGCTGTCAGTGAGAGTTGGCTCCTGGGGACGGGTCACCGTCCGCACAACATGGTCGATCGCGTCCGCGGGAAGGTGTGGGTTGACCTTGCGCAGCGCTGTTCTGAGGCGTCCCTCGAGGATGACCTCCCCGTAACCGGCGCGCTCAGCCACCGGCGCGCCCGGAGACAGCTCCGCGCCGGTTGCTATCCCATACCCGAGCGACTCGAACCAGCCCAAGGCGGCGCTCTCGACGATGCGCTCCTTCATTGCTCGGCCTGCTCCTCGGCGGCTACGGCCTGCTGAGCCTGTTGGGCCTCGATCAGCGCTGCGCGGTACGCCTCGAAGTCCGTCTGGAACAGCGCCTCACTCGGTACCAGCGACACGTCGAACACCTGAAACGGCTCGTGGTTGTCGTCGATGAAGTCATTGAACTCAGGATGATCCTTGTACCGGAACCGGGCGAGCGGCTCACCGCTCTGGTGTTGGAGGTGGGTCTTGAGCAACAAACCGACGACGCTGTCGGTGGCCCGCGCCAGGATCTCCGCATAGCTCTCGCCTAGCAGGGGCGCGTAGGCATCGGCGCCGTGGGCGCCTGAGCCGTGGAGGTTCCGCAGCTCCGTGATTCCCTGAATGACCTGAAAGGTGCCCCTTACCACTGTTTTCACGCTGTCGTTGAGGGCAGCGTCGCCGGAGTCGGCCTCCTGACTGACACCCAGCACCTGCAGTGACTTCTTGACCAACTGCACGGGGGTCCAGTTGCCGTCAATCTGGCTCCCGTGGTCGGTCAGTATCGTCTTGCAAGTCGTCTCTATGATCGACCGGCAGAACGATACGACGACGCCTGGGCGCTCCGGAAACGCATCCTCAAGCGCCTCTACCTGCTCGCGGATACGCACGGATTGCGGATGGGTCTCCAACAGCTCCCTACAGGCGACCAGCCGGAAGCCGTTCACCTCGCTATTGGTCGCCATCGGCGACCCCGGTCTCTGGGACTCGCATGGCGCCTGAAATCAGCTCTGGCAGCAGGATGTCACGCAATGCCCCGAGCGTCTTGCTCTGCAAGCAGTTGTTGCGCAGGGCTAGCATGTACGGAGCGACCGTGTCCTCGAATGCCTGTAACAGCTCTTGGGGAGGGCGGACCCGCTGGAGCGAGTCAAACGTCGCACGCGTGATGGTGTCAAAGACGGACCCGTGCGTGTGCCGGCGCAGCTCGGCGGCCGCATGCTGCAGGGAGAAGTAGACAAAGTAGTCGCCCACACCGTCCGCGCCCTGCGCTCCGTAGCAAGATTGATTTATGGCCATGGGAGTCCCAATCAGTGCCAGGCGCCCAACTGTCCCGCGGGCGGAGATGACCGTCGTTCCGGGAGGGAGCACCTTGGCGGCGCTGTTGCGCACTCCGTCATCGGTGATCCGCTCAGCAGTGTCAATCACCCACACATCGCTATCGGCGGGCGCGTCACGCACAGAGAACCATGGAACGCTGCCGTTCCAATAGGCGGCGATGTCGCGCTTGGGAGTGCCGCCCCCATGGAGCATAAGCAGCGCGGACAGCGGCACCAGATCCCACCCCGCCGGCACTGGGCCGATCTGCGCATCGACGAGCTCGGTCGGCAGGCTCTCGAAGGCGTCCGAGGACATCCCAGGGAACGAGGTGGCGCCCTCCGCCTTGGCGCGCACCGGTGCGAAGTCGACGAACCATGCTTCGAAGATGAGCCGCGCCAGACGCTCCAGATTGTGGTTCATCCGCTGGTTGAGCTCGATCGTGTCGTCCAGCACCTCGAGCCGGCTCGTTATCGCGCTTTGCACGTGAACCGGCGGCACCCGCAGCTGGGCCTCGCGCAGCGTCGTGAGCGGTCGTTGCAACTGGGGAACGCCGACCTGAGACACGCGGCTGAAGAGGTAGTCCTGTCCTTGGGGCGACGAGAGCCAGTAATAGAGGAACTCAGGGAGCAGCACGCTAGGGTCGCACCGCACGCGGAGCATGCTATTTCCCATTATGTAGCGCTGGTGTCGACGCTTGGACGGCATCAAGCCGATCTGTCCAAGAGTCCCTTTATGTACGAGCAGTACGTCACCTGGGAAAGACTCGAACTTAGACAGCGCATCAGCCGTCGACTCGCTGATGAACACGAAGTCATCGTCGTGAAAGCGACCACGGTTGACGTTGACGCCACGAAGGACCGGTACTCCAGAGCTCGTGTATTGCTCTGCCATCAACGCCTTGCCGAACGGTCCGATCTGTGTCGCGTACGGCTCGTCAAGCGCGCATTCGGCGATCGTCTTCAGTGCCCACCCGTCACTCATCGTTCAGGCTTAGGAGCCGGTCCTTGATCCGCCTCTCGAGCTCGTCGGCGTCGGCGAACTGCTGCACCAGCTCCGCCGTCAGGCGGTGCACCTCGGTGTCGAAGGAGTCACCTTGGTGTGGTGATCGGGCCGTGCCGACATAACGTCCAGGTGTGAGGATGTGGCTGTGCGTCTCGATCTCCGCGAGGCGGGCTGAGCGGCTGAAGCCCGGCGCATCCGCATAACTGGCTGGGCTCGTGCCGCGCCAGGCGTGATAGGCGCCGGCTATCCGGCCGATGTCGCTGTCCGGGTCGGCCGGGAAGCCGTTGACGCCCGACAGCACGCGAAGCGAGCGCGTCGCCATTTGGCCGAGCTTCCGCGCGTCGATGAACAACGTCTCGCCGCGACGGTCCCGGCCGGGCCGATCGCCGCCGGCACCAGCCTTGTCGCGGGTAACAATCCAGAGGCAGACGGGGATCCCAGTGGTCAGGAACAGCTGCGGCGGCAATGCGACTATGCAGTCAACGAGATCGGCCTCGATGATACGCCGACGGATCTCGCCCTCACCGCCGGTGTTGGACGACAGAGACCCATTGGCCATTACGAAGCCGGCGGTACCACCGCCACGACCGTTCGGTGGCGCGAGGTGGTGGATGAAGTGCTGGATCCATGCAAAGTTCGCGTTTCCGGAAGGTGGCGTGCCGAACGCCCAACGCTTGTCGTCACGCAGCAGTGATCCCGACCAGTCGGAGATATTGAACGGTGGGTTGGCGAGTATGTAGTCGGCGCGAAGGTCGGGGTGGAGATCTCTTAGGAAGCTGTCTGCCGGCTGCTCGCCGAGGTTGGCCTCTATCCCCCGTATCGCCAGGTTCATGTGAGCGAGTCGCCAGGTGGTGGGATTGGACTCCTGCCCGAACACCGAGATGTCTCGCCTGCTGCCGCCATGCGCTTCTGCGAACCTCTCCGATTGCACAAACATCCCGCCCGACCCACAGCAGGGGTCGTAGACGCGCCCCTCGAAGGGCTCGATGATCTCGACCAGCAGTCGGACCACGGACGCAGGGGTAAAGAACTCGCCGCCGAGCTTTCCCTCCGCCGCAGCGAACTTCCCCAGGAAGTACTCATAAACTCGTCCGAGAACATCCGTCGAGCGGGCCTGCGTAGTGCCGATAGCGACAGTCGCGATCAGGTCGATGAGTCCACCCAGCCGCTCCGGCCCTATTCCTCGACGCGCGTAGTCCCTTGGCAGCTTCCCCTTGAGCTTGGGGTTCTCCCGCTCGATGGCGAACAGTGCGTCGTCGATGACCTTCGCGAGATTGGGCTGCTTCGCGGCAGCTTGGAGCGTCGCCCACCTCGCCTCGCGGGGGACCCAGAACACGTTCTCGGCGGTGTACTCGTCCCGGTTCTCCAGAAGCGCCGACGCTTGGTCGACCTCGATGCCCTCATCCTTCAGCTCTTTGGCGACATCCTCGCGTCGCGCGTCGAAAGCATCGGAGATGTACTTGAGGAAGATCAACCCCAGCACGACGTGCTTGTACTCCGCGGCGTCGATCGATCCGCGTAGCTTGTCCGCCGCAAGCCACAGCTTCTCTGGATCGATGCCGATCCCATGAGGTGTGGCCACGACGTCGACCTGAGGCGCCTGGGAGGTTCTCACGGGGATCTGGGGATGATCTGCATTTGCATCTTGGTTCGGCCTCGGTCGGGTCTACGGCGGAAGAGCCTAACTGCCGGGGGAAGTGTCGTTCAGCGCTGGACCCGGTAGCGCATGTGGGTGACGCCGCCCTCGCCCTCGAGTACCCGCGTGCGCTCGAGCTCGATGTGCTCGGGAGCGAGGTTGTCGAAGAGGCGGCGCCCCTGACCGAGCAGCACAGGGACGAGGTGGATCTCGAGCTCGTCGAGGACCCCGGCGGCGAGCGCGAGCTGGGCGGTCCCGGCGCCGTGGACGAGCACGTCCTTGCCGCCCGCGGCTTGCTTGGCCTCGGACATCGCGGTGCTGACGTCGTCCACATAGGTGACCAGCGGCCACTGGCCGACCTCGCCCGCGGGCTGGCTCCGGCTGAGGATGAAGATCGGCACGCCGTCGTGGTGGTCGCCGCCCCAGCCGCCCGCCGGCTCGAAGGTGCCGCGGCCGGCGACGACCGCCCCGGTCGACATGAACTCGTCGAACACTTGGCCGTTGACGCCGGCCGGGCGGCCCGATGGCTCCCGGTCGGCGTCGGCTGGCCTCATCGCCCAGTCGTGCAGGCGGTCGCCGCCGTCGCCGAGGCCGTTGCCCGGTCCCTCGTTGGGCCCGGCGATGAACCCGTCGAGCGACATGGACATGTAGAGGATGGTTGCGGCCACGGTGGCTCCTTCGATTGGTTGGGGCTTAGATCAGGCGTTCTCGGCGACGTACTCCGCAGGCCCCTTCTCGGCGGCGACCGGGTCCATCCACATGGCCTCCCAGAGGTGGCCGTCGAGGTCGTGGAAGCTGCGCTGGTACATGAAGCCGTACTCCTGCGGATCCTTGCCGGGAGCGGCGCCGCCGTCGAGGGCGGTGTCGGCGAAGGCGTCGACCGCCTCCCGGCTCTCGGCGCTGACGGCCACCGTCAGCGCGGTGCTCTCGCGGGCGTCGGCCACCGGCTTGGTGACGAAGTCGGCGAAGCGGTCGCGCGACAGCAGCATCAGGTAGGCCTGCTCGCTGACGACCATGCAGGCGGCCTGGTCGTCGCAGAACCGCTCGTCGAAGCTGAAGCTGAGCGCGTCGAAGAAGGCGCGGCTGGCGGGAAGGTCGGCGACTGGCAGGTTGAGGAACAGCAGGCGGGACATGGTTGCTCCTTGAGTCCAGGGTGGTCTGTGAGAGCAAGGACGGCCGCCGCCGCCTGAACTCATCGCCGTGGCCCTACGATGTGGCCGATGTCCACCTCTGCCGCCAGCGGGGCCCGCATCGGTCAGCCGACGTTCGAGCAGGACCTCGAGGGGCTGCGGCCCGTCCTGACCGGCTACTGCTACCGGATGCTCGGCTCGGGCTTCGAGGCCGAGGACGCCACGCAGGAGACGATGATCCGCGCCTGGCGGCGCTCCGACACGCTGCACGACCGCACGGCGCTGAAGTCGTGGCTGTTCCGGATCGCCACCAACGTCTGCCTGGACCAGATCGGCAGTCGCAAGCGCCGTGCGCGCCCGGTCGACCTCGCCGACCCCGGGACGGTCGACACGCCGCTCGGCGCTCCTCTGCCCGAGACGACGTGGGTGCTGCCGATCGCGGACGGCCAGGTCGTCGACCCCGATGCCGATCCGGCGACGAGCGCGGCGGACCGCGAGTCGCTGCGGCTGGCGTTCGTCGCCGCGCTCCAGCACCTGCCGGCGCGCCAGCGCGTGGTGCTGGTCCTGCGCGAGGTCCTGCGCTGGAGCGCCAAGGAGGTCGCCGACGTGCTCGAGACCTCCGTCGCGTCGGTCAACAGCGCCCTGCAACGCGCGCGGGCCACCCTCGACGAGCTGGCGCTCCAGGATGTCGACGCGCCGGCGCGCCCGAGCGACGAGGACGAGCGCCGGCTGCTCGAGCAGTACCTCGAGGCGTTCGCCGAGTACGACATCGACCGGATCGTCGCGCTGCTGCGCTACGACGTCGTCTTCGACATGCCGCCGCTGGCGCTGTGGCTGCGCGGCCCCGAGCAGGTCGGTCGCTTCATGCTCGGCCCGGGCGGCGAGTGCCGCGGGTCGAAGCTGATCGGGCTCGTCGCGAACGGCTGTCCGGGGTTCGCCGCCTACAAGCCCGACGCGGACTCGGGTGACTGGCTGCCGTGGTCGCTGACGGTGCTCGAGCCGGTCGCCGGCGAGAGCGCGGCGCCGGCCGTTGCGGGCATCCACAACTTCCTGCAGCCGCTGCTCTCGCCGGAGCTGTTCCGCTCCTTTGGGCTACCGGACCGGCTCACGACCGCGGACCCGGCCGTCCAGACCTTGTAGGTAGGCGCCCACGGCGGCCATGGCCGCCGCGGGCACCGCCCTCCGGGCTAGCAGACCGCTGAGATGTGGAAGGGGCGATCGGCGAGCTCGGGCGCCGGAAGCAGGCTGAGCGTGCTGACGGTCACCGTCCGGTTGTCCGCGCCCAGCTGGGTGCCGACAGTTCCCACGTCGGTGCCCGCGGCCGACTGCGTCGCCGTGAGCGAGCATGCGTTGACCGGGTTCGCGAAGGTCACGGCGTAGGTCCCCGTCGACACGCGCGAGACGCCGCTGACGCCGCGGACTCCGTTGCTCGTCCCCTCCGCCGAGACGCGGGCGAAGCTGAGCGTCCCCTGCACCGCGTTCACGGCGGCGCTGGTCAGCTGAGCCGGGGTCTGGGACCCGACCCGCTCTGCGTTGAGGCCCGTGGCCACGCCGGTGGCGTTGGTCGTGAACGGCTTGGTGTTGTCGCCACCCCTGCCCGCGGTGATCGTGCCGACCAGCGAACCGGCGGTGAGGAACTCGAAGGCGAGGCCGTTGGCGACGTTGCGCGAGCGCGCGCAGGGGTAGTTGCGCTGCGGGGTGCCGCCCGGCTCGGAGCGGCAGCCGAAGAGCAGGCCGCCTCCGCCGCCCACCGCGCGGTTGGAGTAGCGCATGCCCCAGGTGTCGTTGCTGGCGATCACCTTCGTCTCGGCCTTGAACGATCCGGAGCTCGGGTTGCGCTTGCCGCCGATCAGGCCCGTCGTCTGTGCGACTGCGAGCGGCGCGATCACCAGGGCGAGCGCGACGCTCGCCACGAGCCCCAGCTTGACCTTGCCTGCGCGTCCGTCCCTAAAGCGATCCAGCTGTCTCAGCATGGTGAAAATCTCCTCGAGGTCGTCGACATCTCGGTGACGTCCACACGCGATCTCGCGTGGCCACCTAGGAGGACGAACCGACCGGCTCCGCCAAGGTTGCGCTTGGCACCCACGGATATCTGGGCGCGCTACGGCGCTGGCGGCTTCAGCCGCGTCGCGTCAGGCGACCGACCGCCGCCATCAGCTCGTCGGTGAGCTGCTCGGGCGTGCCGTCGCCGTGCCCGTCGACGACGCAGTGGCGGGCGTGCCCGTCGAGCAGGCCGAGGGCGACCTTGTCGAGCGCCGCCTGGACCGCCGAGATCTGGGTGATGACGTCGATGCAGTAGCGGTCGTCCTCGACCATTCCCTCGATGCCGCGCACCTGGCCGCCGATCCGCTTCAGGCGGGCGAGGAGCTGCTCCTTGCTGGCGGTGTAGCCGCGGCTCTGTGCAGTCGTGCTTGGGGGCATTGCCCGACTATACCCGGGTGGGGTATAGATATCGAGCGGCTCCGCCGTACGGCAACGACTTGACATACCCCCCGGGGGTATGTAAGGTCCTTCGCATGGATGTGACCAGCAAGCTAATCGGCTTCGGCGCCGTCCTCCTGCTCGTCTTCGGCGGTGCCGTGCTCGTTGGCGGCGCCATCGGCCCCGACCGCGACGGCTCCGCCGCCGCTCGCGGCCACGAGGCCGAGACGGGCGGCGACTCCATGGCGGCTCATGGCACGGACGGGACCGGCGCGGACCCCGTGCGGGGGCTCGCCGTAGCTGCCGGGGGCCTGCGGCTCGACCTGCAGCAGACGGAGCTGCGGCGAGACCGCCCGACCGAGCTGCACTTCAGCATCGTCCGCTCCGACGGCCGGCCGGTGCGCGACTTCGAGGTCGAGCACGAGAAGCGCATGCACCTGATCGTCGTGCGGCGCGACGGGCAGGGCTTCCAGCACCTGCACCCGCGTCTCGGCGACGACGGCGTCTGGCGCGTCCCGCTGACCCTGCCCGACGGTGGCGCCTACCGGGTCTTCGCCGACTTCAACCGCGACGGCGAGGCCCAGACGCTGGCGGCGGACCTGGCGGTCGACGGCGAGGCGAGCTACGAGCCGCTGCCCGCACCCGCCACGACAGCGGCCACCGATGACGGGTACGAGGTCCAGCTCGATTCCGACGCGCTGCGCGCCGGCCGCGAGGCAGAGCTGCGCTTCACCGTCACGCGAGACGGCAGGACGATCCGCACGCAGCCCTATCTCGGCGCCGGCGGCCATCTCGTGGCCCTGCGCGAGGGCGATCTCGCCTACCTCCACGTCCACCCGGAGGCACACGGCGAGGCGGTGTCGTTCATGACGGAGCTTCCGAGCGAGGGTCGCTACCGCCTCTACCTGCAGTTCAAGCACGAGGGCCGTGTCCACACCGCCGAGCTCACCCAGGAGGTGGCTCGGTGAGCGCCACCCGCGAGCACCTCGAGCTGCCGATCGCCGGCATGACGTGCGCCTCGTGCGCCAACCGCGTCGAGCGCAGGCTCAACGAGCTCGACGGCGTCTCCGCCAGCGTCAACTACGCGACCGAGAACGCGAGCGTCGAGTTCGACCCGGGCGCGGTCGCTCCCGATCGGCTCGTCGAGGCGGTGGCGGCCGCCGGCTACCAGGCGGCGCTGCCGCGCGCGGACGAGGTCGGCGAGCGGTCCGGCGAGGACGGCCGGGACGCCGAGGACCCGACCGGGCCGCTGCGCCGGCGCCTCGTCGCCTCGGCGGTGCTGTCGCTGCCGGTGCTGCTGATCTCGATGGTCCCCGCGCTCCAGTTCGACAACTGGCAGTGGCTCGCGCTCAACCTCGCCACGCCCGTCGTGCTGTGGGGCGCGTGGCCGTTTCACCAGGCCGCCTGGACGAACCTCAAGCACGGCGCCGCGACGATGGACACGCTCGTGTCGCTCGGCGTGCTGGCCGCGTGGCTGTGGTCGCTCTACGCGCTGTTCGTCGGCGACGCCGGCATGCCCGGCATGCGGATGGGCTTCGACGTCATCCCCGAGGCCGGCGGCGGCGCCGACGAGATCTACCTCGAGACCGCCTCCGTCGTGACGACCTTCATCCTCGCCGGCCGCTACTTCGAGGCACGCGCCAAGCGCCGCGCCGGGGCCGCGCTGAAGGCGCTGCTGGAGCTCGGCGCGAAGGACGCCGCGGTCCTCGACGCCGACGGCAGCGAGCGCCGCGTTCCGATCGACAGCCTGCAGGTCGGGGACCGCTTCGTCGTGCGTCCCGGCGAGAAGGTCGCCACCGACGGCACTGTCGAGCAGGGCACGTCGGCGGTCGACATGAGCATGCTCACCGGCGAGTCGGTTCCCGTCGAGGTCAGCCCGGGCTCCGAGGTCGCGGGAGCGACCGTCAACGCAGGCGGACGGCTCGTCGTGCGCGCGACCAGGGTCGGCGCCGACACCGCGCTCGCGCAGATAGCGGAGCTCGTCACGCGGGCCCAGAGCGGCAAGGCGCCGGTGCAGCGGCTCGCCGACCGGGTGTCGGGCGTGTTCGTGCCGGTCGTCATCGGCCTCGCGGTGGCCACGCTCGGCTTCTGGCTCGGGACCGGCGAGAGCGCGACGTTCGCGTTCACCGCGGCGGTCGCCGTGCTGATCATCGCCTGCCCGTGCGCGCTCGGGCTCGCCACCCCGACGGCGCTGATGGTCGGCACCGGGCGCGGGGCGCAGCTCGGCCTGCTGATCAGGGGGCCGGAGGTGCTCGAGTCGACGCGCCGGGTCGACACGGTCGTGCTCGACAAGACCGGCACGGTGACAACCGGCAGGATGGCGCTCGTCGAGGTCGCGCTCGCGGACGGCGTCGACCGCGGCGAGGTTCTGCGACTGGTCGGTGCGCTGGAGAGCGCCTCCGAGCATCCCGTCGCCCAGGCGATCGCCAGGTCCGCCCGCGCCGAGGACGGCCGCCTTCCGGCTGTCGAGGCCTTTGGCAACCTCGCCGGGCTCGGGGTCGAGGGGGTCGTCGACGGCCACGCCGTCGTCGTCGGACGCGCTGGCCTGCTCGGCGGGCGGGAAATCGACCTCCCGGCCGAGCTCGACGCCGCCCTCGTGCGCGCCGAGGGCCGGGGCCAGACCGCGGTCGTCGCCGGCTGGGACGGCCGCGCCAGGGCCGTGCTCGCGGTCGCCGACACCGTCAAGCCGGGGTCGGCGGAGGCGGTCGCCTCGCTGCGCCGGCTCGGGCTGCGGCCCGTACTGCTGACCGGCGACAACGAGACCACGGCGAAGGCGGTCGCCGCCGAGGTCGGCATCGGCGAGGTGATCGCCGAGGTCCTCCCCGCCGACAAGGTCGACGTCGTCACGCGTCTGCAGAGCGAGGGCCGCGTCGTCGCGATGGTCGGCGACGGCGTCAACGATGCCCCCGCGCTGGCGCAGGCCGACCTCGGCCTCGCGATCGGGACCGGCACCGACGTCGCGATCGAGGCGTCGGACCTGACGCTCGTCTCCGGTTACCTTGCCGCCGCCGCGGACGCCATCCGCCTCAGCCGCGCGACGCTGCGCACGATCAAGCAGAACCTCGCCTGGGCCTTCGGCTACAACGTCGCGGCGCTGCCGCTCGCCGCCGTGGGACTGCTCAACCCGGTCGTCGCGGGAGCCGCGATGGCGCTCTCGAGCGTCTCGGTCGTCGCCAACGCGCTACGCCTGCGCCGCTTCTAGCCCGCCGCTCGCCGCACAAGTGTCTCGACGCTACGGGGGTGACATGAGGCCAGGGGAGGCGTAAAGTTCACACATGCGCAGTCGACGGTTCTCAGCTGTGCTCGGGAGTGGGGTGTGCGCCATCCTGCTCGGCGGTCTCGTCCTCGCCGCCGGAGCGGACGGCCGCGGCGAGGGCTGCAACCCCAAGACGGTCAAAGGGACCGAAACGTCACCCTCGCGTCCTCCGGTCGTCTCCTACCGCCGAGAGGGTGGGCTCGTCGGGGGCATGGGGCCGTTCGTGGTCGTCTCCAAGGACCGCCGCGCAACGGTGACGGACGGAGCGTGCACGGCCAGGTTCAGGCTCAAGCCCGGATCCTGGAACAGGCTGCGGGCGGCATTGAGAGACGCCGACCTGCCGGCGAACGCGGGTGACTACCCGCCTCCGGACGGTGCCGCCGACATGTTCACCTACACGATCGAGGCCGGCCGGGACACGGTACGGATCACCGACGCCGTGCGACCGGAGCACGAAGAGGTGAAGCGAGACCTGCAACCGCTGCTCGAGGCGATGAGCAGGACGGTGCTCATAGGGATGCAGCGAATGCCTCAGCCTTGCCGCGACGAGTAACGGGCCCTTCCTGACGCTCGGCCGTCCTCGGGCAGAGACGCAGTTGTTTCAGGTTTGCTCGACCGGTGCCGATAGGCACTAGACCTACCCTCGATCCAAGAGTCGGAGCCTCGAACCTGATGTGTGCTTCAGTGACAGCTCCGATTCCCGCTTGCGATGGCGGTTGGCTCGCTCGCAGGCTGGACCGGGTGCGACGTGGGTGGCGAGCGACGACCTTCGCCCTGCGGCTGTTCCTGATCCTGGGTCTCGCGCTGCTGATTGTCGGGGGCGTCGCCTACGTCGCCATATCGCGCGGGCTCGAGCGGCATCAGATCGACAGCCTCGCTCGCGTCCAGCGGGCCGACGCGCAGGGCTTCGAGGCGATCGCTCGCGAGCACGACCGCCGGACCGCGATCGGGGAGATCCACGAGATCCTCCACGCCGTCGGGAGCCGGCCCGGCACGGTCGAGGCGAGCCTGGTCGATCCCCGCGAGGTCATCGTCGCGTCGAGCGTCGAGCGGCTGCACGGGACGCGCGACTCCTCGCCGCAGATCAGGGCAGCGCTCGGCGCGGGCATCGCCCGCTATGGGCGCGAGGTGGACCCTGGCGAGAGCGCGTCGGACTTCGAGTTCGTGACCCCGGTCGACCTCCCCGATGGCCGCTACGCATTGGAGACGAGCGTCGACAACGCGAGCTTCGAGGACCAGTTGGCAGGCATGCGCCGGGTCTTGCTGCTGGTCGGGGCGTTCGCGCTGTTTGCCGTGAGCGCTCTCTTCTATCTGCTGGGCGGCCGCTCGTTGCTGCGCAGCCACCGGATCGCGCTGCAGCGTGCGACGCTCGACGGGCTCACCGACCTTCCCAACCAGCGCGCCTTTCAGACCGAGCTCGAGCAGGCGACCGCGCTCTCGGGACGCTCCGTGGAGCCGCTCGCGCTGGCCGTGTTGGACGTCGACCACTTCAAGCTCGTCAACGATCGCTACGGCCATCCGCAGGGCGACGCGCTGCTGAAGAAGGTCGCCGCGATCCTCCGCGACGGGCGCTCGGCAGACCGTTCCTACCGCATCGGAGGAGACGAGTTCGCGCTGCTGCTGCCGAACACCGACCCCGCGGGCGCTCAGACGCTGGTACGGCGCCTGAGCAGGAGGCTGAGGGACGCCGACGCTTCGGTCAGCATCGGCGTCACCACGATCCGCAGCGGCGAGTCCTCGAACGAGCTCAGGGCCGAGGCCGACGCCGCCCTCTACGACGCCAAGCGAGCTGGCGGCAATCGCGCGGTCGACTTCGACTCGATTCGGGGCGAGGTCGCCGTCATGACCGCCGACAGGCGCGAGGCGGTCGCACGGCTGATCGAGGAGGGGCGCGTGACCACCGTCTTCCAGCCGATCTGGAGCTTCGAGTCCGGCGAGCTGATCGGGGTCGAGGCGCTCAGCCGCCCGGACGCCTCCTATGGGTTCTCGGGTCCGAGCGAGGTGTTCGACGTCGCCGCCCAGCTCGGTCTCGTGCAGGAGCTCGACGTCCTCTGCATGACTCGCGCCCTCGAGGCGGCGAGCGAGTCCGACCTGCCCCTCGACGCTCTGCTGTTCGTCAACCTCGCCCCGGGCACGCTCGAGCGCGACGCGGGAGGGAGCGACTGGGTCAGCGCCGCCGTGGCGGACGCGCAGCTGAGCCCGGATCGCGTGGTGGTCGAGGTCACCGAGCGGGTCGGGTCGCGGGTCGGGCCGGTCGTCAAGAGCCTGCAACGGCTCCGCGGCGCGGGCTTCAAGCTCGCCCTCGACGACGTCGGGACCGGTAACGCCGGCCTCGAGATGCTGCGCATGGTCGACGCGGACTACGTCAAGATCGATCGCAGCATCGTGACCGCGGCCCCGACCGAGCCGAACGCCCGCGCGGTGCTGATGGCGATGGCGACCTTCGCCAGCCAGACGGGCGCCTTCGTCATCGCAGAGGGCATCGAGGACGAGGAGACGCTCGAGTTCCTACGCTCGATCGACGAGTTCCACTTCCGCCCCGGCAAGATCATCCAGGGCGGCCAGGGATTCAAGCTCGGGCGACCGGCGGAAGAGGTCCCTGCCCATGCGCCCACAGCCCTGGCGCACGCGGCGGGTCAGGTCGTTGCCCTCGCGACGCGGTAGCGCAGGAAGGCCATGCCGTCGGCGAACCTTCGCTCGTCGATCAGGTCGAGGTCCAGCCGCACGTCGGCGGGGAAGCCGCGCTTGCCGGCGCCGACGAGGGCGGGCGCGAGGAAGACGTGAAGCTCGTCGACCAGACCGGCCCGGAACGCATGGGCGGCGAGGCCCGGGCCGGCGACGGCCATGTCTGCGGCGGCGGCCGCCTTCAGCCGGCGCACGGCGTCCGGGTCGAACCGGCGCTCGAGGACGGTTCTGCTGGTTGAGACCTCCGGCAGGGTGCTCGAGTAGTCGATCTTGTCGGCCGCCTTCCAGATCGCGGCGAAGTCGCGCATCTCCGGTGAGTGCTCTGCGAGCGACGGATCGGTCTCCCAGACGGCCATCGTCTCGTACATCCCGCGCCCGTAGAGGTACGTCCCCACCGGGCGCTCGAGGTCGTTGACGAACGCGTGCGCCTCCGCGCCGGGCGCGGCCCAATCGAAGCGGCCGTGCACGTCCTCGATGTAGCCGTCGAGCGAGGCGATCAGCGAGTAGACGAGCCGGGCCACCGAGGTCGCAGCCTAGCTCCCGGCCCCGCGTTACGGTCTCCGGATGGGCTCACGCGCCGAGATCCAGCGCCGCACACTACGAGTGCTCACGGCGGCTCAGGTGCTCAGCGGCTGCGCCTTCTTCCTCGGGATCGCCGTGGCCGCCCTGCTGGCACGCGACGTCTCCGGCAAGGAGGCGCTCAGCGGCGTGCCGCTGGCGTTCGGGGTCACCACCGCCGCGCTCGTCGCGGTGCCGCTGTCGAGCTGGATGGCGCGTGTAGGCCGGCGGCCGGGGCTGGTGGCGGGGCATTTGATCGCCGCTTGCGGCTCGGCCGTTGTCGTCGCCGCCGCGGCAGCCGGGAGCTTTGCGCTGCTGTGCATCGGCGTGGCGGCGTTCGGCGTCGGAAACGCCGCGAACCTGCTCGCCCGCTATGCAGCCACCGACCTCGCCCCGGCGGAGCGGCGTGCGCGGGCGATCAGCGTCGTGCTGCTCGCGACGGCGGCCGGCGCGATCCTGGGCCCCAACCTCGTGTCGCAGACCGAGCCGCTCGCGGACTGGCTCGGCGTGTCCGACAGCGCCGCGCCGTTCGCCGTGTCGGTGGTCCTCTACGTGCTGGCCGCCGTCACGCTCCTGGTCCTGCTGCGCCCTGACCCGCTGCTCTGCGCTCGACGCTTCGAGGGGGTCGCCGCCCCAGCCGCCGGGGCCGGCGCCTTCCATGCGCTGAAGACGCTTCCCGAGTGGCCACCGCTCGCCCTGACCGGCGTCATGGCGATGGCGATCGGCAACATCGCGATGGTCGCCGTGATGACGATGACGCCGGTGCACATGGAGGCCGCCGGCGAGTCGCTGTCCGCGGTCGGGCTCGTGATCTCGCTGCACGTCGCCGGCATGTACATGCCGTCGCCGGTCTCGGGAGTGCTCGCCGACCGCTACGGCCGCCTACCCGTGCTGGCGGGGGGCGGCGGTCTGCTGATCGCCGCCGGAGCTTGCTCGGCGCTCGCGCCCGGCGATCACACGCCGCTGGTGGCGGTCGCGCTCGTCCTGCTCGGCATCGGCTGGAACTTCGGCCTGGTCGGGGGAAGCGCGCTGATCACAGATGCCGTAGCGGCCGAGCGGCGCCCCCAGACCCAGGGCGCCGCCGACCTCGTGATGGGCTTGACCGGCGCGATCGGCAGCGTCGCCGCAGGCCCGCTGTTCCACGCGGGCGCCTTCGCGCTGCTCGGGGCCGGCGCAGCCACGCTCGGCATGCTGTTGATCTTCGTCGCCGCTCGCGCGCGCGGGCTGGTCACATCCCCTGCGAGACCGGCCTGATCAGGACGTCGTTGACGTCTACGTGCGGCGGCTGGGAGACGGCGTAGATGACGGCGCGGGCGATGTCGTCGGCCTCGAGGCGGCCGTCGCCGGGATTGTCGAAGAACGGGGTCTCGACCGCGCCGGGCTCGATCAGGGTGGTCCGGATGCCGGTGTTGCCGAGCTCTGCCCGTACCGCCTCGGCCATCGCGGTGACCGCCCACTTCGTGCAGGAGTAGAGGCTGCCGGGAATCGCCATGCGGCCGGCGACCGACCCGGTGAGCAGCACGTGCCCGCGCGACGCGCGCAGCTGCGGTAGCGCCGCCCGGACCGTGTACGCGGCGCCGAGGACGTTGGTCAGCACCATCTCGCGCCAGTGCTCGGGCGTCTCCTCGAGCCAGCCGCGCTTCGCGCCGAAGCCGGCGTTGGCGAAGGCGACGTCGAGGCGGCCGAACGCGTCGACCGCCGCGGCGACCAGGGCCTCGTTGTCCTCCCAGCTGGTCACGTCCGCAGGGACGGCGATCGCGCGCTCGGCGCCGCCCAGCTCGTCGGCAAGCGCGTCGAGCCTGTCGGCTGACCGCGCCCCCAGCACTACGCGGTAACCCGCCTCGACCGCGTGGCGGGCGGTCGCCGCGCCGATGCCGGAGCTGGCGCCTGTGATCAGGAATACGGGTTCGTCGGCCATCCGCTGACCGTCACTCTAGATCTAGCGTCCGCGTGCGGGGAAGCTGCCCGCACTAGGAGTTCGCCGACCGGCTCATCTCGTACCAGTTGGTCCCGTCGCAGACGAGCTCGATCGTGTCGTCGGCGGTCGCCACGAGGCTGCTGGCCAGCTTCAGATTCGACCCCTTGGTCAGCGTCGGCGTCGACGCGAAGCGGAGCGTGACGCGGCGGCCGTTCCACGAGGCGGCGATCGACGTGATGCTCGTCGCTCCCGTGACCCGCAAGAGACCGCCGAGCGGCGGCAGCGTGACCGTCGCCGCCGAGGCGACGTCCTGCCAGCGAGCACCGCCCCCGGCCCCCCAGTTCCCCTCCTCCAGGAACTCGGTCGGGAAGTTGACGTAGTCGAAGCTCTCGTCCTCCTGCGAGAAGTCGTTGCCCGCGAGCAGCACCCGAGCGATCGCCGTGCCCTGGGACTGCACGGCATGGCCGGGGTTGCCGAAGCGACAGTCGCGTACGGCTATGGCGGCCGCGCCGTCGTCGACCTGGATGGCCGCGGCGCCCGCCCCGGTGAACGAGCAGTCCGCCACCGTCAGCCGCACGGTCGCGTGCCCGACCTCGATCGCCTCGTCGGCCGCCGAGGTGAACTCACATCCGATGAAGCGGAGATCGCCGTCCGGCTCGCTGAGGATGACGTCCTTGTCCGGTTCGCCGGTGAAGCGACAGTTCGTCACCGTCCCGCGCGGTACGTAGGTGTGGCCCGGGTCCGAGGCCGTCTCATCCGCGCGCAGGAGGTAGAACAAGCCGTCGGTGCGACCCTGGACGTCGCAGCCGATCATGTCGATCGCACCGTGGATCAGGACACAGGCGCGTTGGTGACCGCGGAAGGTGCAGTCGTAGATCTTCGTCATCGTCAGGTCGCTGGTGACGATGCCGTGGATCGTCGCACCGTCGGTCGCATCGAAGTAGCAGCCCTCGATCAGGACGTGGCGCGCCGGCGTCGGCGGCGTGCTGCCGTAGTAGAGCTGGACTTGACGCCCCTCGTAGACCTTGCCGAACGCGGTGCCCCTGATCGAGACGTCAGTGCCCGTATAGGAGTAGATCCCGTGGTAGTGGTTGGGATCCTCGGTCGCCGAGCCGACGTCGTGGATCCAGCACCCCTCGACGTCGAGCGAGGCGCCGTTGACCGCGGCGAGGATGCCGGTGGAGAACTTCGCGCCGCCGAGGCCGCCGTCGATCTCCGTATTCCTGACTCGCACGCGCGAGCCGACGCCCTGGAAGTGGATCGCACCGGTGGTCCAGCGCTTGAAGACGCAGGTGTCGACCAGCAGCTTGCCGGTGGTGGTTGCCTTCAGGCCGTTGCAGTAGCCGTTGGCCGTGCCCGTCGCATACGCGGACGGCCCGGCGACCGTCAGTCCGCGCATCGTGAAGTCGGCGCTGCCGGTGACGCGGATCATGTCGCGGTCGACGGCGAAGCCCGTGTCGGGAGTCGCCTTCAGAACCGCATCGCCGAGCCCGATGAACGTCAGCGACTTGCTGAAGATCAGGCCACTGGCGCTGCCGAGGTCGATCCGATAGGTCCCGGGCGGGAAGACGATCGCGCCGCCGGTTGGGGCGGCCGTGATCGCCGAGCGGATCGCCGGCCCGTCGTCGGTGGTGCCGTTGCCGGTCACCCCATATGCGGCGTCCTTGACGCTGATGTAGTCACCGCTGCTCGCCGCCTCGGCAACCTCCGCCGACAGCAGTGCGCCCGCGCCGATCCCGCCGGCCGCGAGCGCGGCGCCCATCATCAGATCGCGACGCGTGGCGCCGTCGTGTCCCGCCGCCTCCGTGGCTCGTCCTCCGTGCCCCATGACTACCCCTCCCGTAGTGAGAGCCGACTATCCCCCGTGGGCGCCGCTTGCGCAAGTCTCGAGCCCAGGTGCGTGCCGACCGGCTGAACGCCGACCGGACTAGTCGTAGCGCTTGATCATCCGCACGTTGAGCACGAGCATCACCGCCCCGAGCACGGCGACGACCCCGAACCCGGGCAGGATCTTCTCCCAGTCGAGGTCCTCGAGGATCAGCGACCGCAGGGACTCCATCAGGTAGGTGACGGGGTTCAGCGTGGCGGCGACCTCCATCGGCTCGGTCAGCAGCTCGCGCGGGACGAAGTTCGGTGTCAGGAACAGCAGCGGGAAGAAGATCAACCCGCCGGAGTTCGTCGCCGCCGCGCTGCGGGTCTTGAGCGCGATCAGCTGCATGAAGCCGGCGTAGACGATCCCCCAAAGTGCGGTCAGGGCCACGAGCAGGACGAAGCCGATCACGCCGCTGGCGATCGTGATGCCGAAGGGGAGGGCGGCGAGCAGGATCACCGACGCGAGGACGATGCCCTTCGCTCCCTCCGCGACGAGCCGGCCGAGCACGATCGAGTAGCGCGGGATCGGGATCGCGCGCAGCTTGTCGAAGTAGCCGCCCTCGATCTCCTCGACGAGGAACAGCGCCGCCATGCCGAACGAGGCGGCCAGCAGCAGCGTGATCGGGAGCTGGAAGGCGGCGTAGCCCTGGCCCTCGAGGAAGTCGGTCGTCTCCGACGGGAAGATGTCCGCCGCCTGGCCGGTCTTCACCACCAGGAAGAAGAGCGGGATGAACATCGTCATGAACAGCGCGTCGGGCTGGCGCAACGCCTCCCTCACCGAGCGGAATCCGAGTGCGATCGTGGCGCTCATGCGGTCACCTCCTGGACCTCGCCCGCGGCGCGGTCGCGGGTGCGACCGGTTGCGTCGAGGAACACGTCGTCGAGTGTGGTGTCCGCCCCGCCGCGGCGCTCGCTCAGGTCGGCCTTGAGACCCACGGGCGTGCCCTCGCGAACGATCAGGCCGTCGTCGATGATCGCGAGGCGGTCGCAGAGCTGGTCGACCTCCTCGAGGTACTGCGTCGTCAGGAAGACGGTCGTGCCGCGCCCGTTGATCCGGCGCACCTCCTCCCAGACCGTCAGCCGGCTGGCGGGATCGAGGCCCGTGGTCGGCTCGTCGAGGAAGAGGACCTCCGGCTCGTGCACCAGCGCGGCCGCGAGGTCGAGGCGGCGCTGCATGCCGCCGGAGTAGCCCTTGATCGCGCGGTCCGCGGCCTCGTCGAGCTCGACCAGCGCCAGCAGCTCGCGCGCCCGCTCGGTCGCCTCTGCCTTGTCGAGCCCGAACAGCCGCCCGTGCAGGGTCAGCAGCTCGCGGCCGGTCTGGCGCGGGTCGAGGCCGGCCTCTTGGAGCGCGACGCCGATCCGGCGGCGGGCCGCGTCGGGGTCGCGGGCCACGTCGATGCCGGCCACCTCGGCCCTGCCGGCGGTGATCGACAGCAGCGTCGTGAGCATGCGCACGGTCGTCGACTTGCCCGCCCCGTTGGGCCCCAGGAACCCGAAGATCTCACCGGCCTGGATCTCGAGGTCGACGCCGCGAACGGCCTCGACCGCGCCCTCCTTGCCGTCGTAGTGCTTCACGAGTCCCTCGGCCCGGATGGCCGGCACCGGTCTGTCTGTCATCGCTGCTCCTGTCCGCGGTTGTCAGCTGCCAATCATGAGACGACCGAGGACGTCCGGACTCATCGGTCTGATCGCTATCCTCGACGTGAGAGCATCCGAGGATGACCGACTTCCTCGTCAAGCGCGACGACCTGGGCGAGTGCCGGATCGCCGAGTCCAAAGCGCCCGAGATCGACGATGGTCAGGCGTTGCTGCGGATCGACGGCTTCGGGCTGACGGCGAACAACGTCACCTATGCCGTGATGGGCGACGCAATGTCCTACTGGGACTTCTTTCCGGCCGCGGCCGGCTGGGGTCGCGTGCCGATGTGGGGCTTCGCCGAGATCGAGCGCAGCGCCGTCGAGGGCGTCGAGCCGGGCACGCGCGTGTACGGCTACCTGCCTCCGTCCTCGCATCTGGTGGTTGCGCCGACATCCGCCGGGGAGCGCGGCTTCGTCGACGGGTCGCCGCACCGGGCGGCTCTGCCGTCGGCCTACCACCGCTATCTGGCGATCGAGTCGGACCCCTTCTACCGCGCCGACACCGAGGCGATGCAGATGCTGCTGCGGCCGCTTTTCTTCACCTCGTTCCTGATCGACGACCAGCTCGCCGACGAAGGGCTGACCGAGCGCGGGCCGATCGTCGTCGCCAGCGCCTCGAGCAAGACGGCAATCGCCGCGGCGTTCATGTTGGCGCAGCGCGAGGAGGTCGAGCTGGTCGGCCTCACCTCGCCGCGGAACGTCCAGTTCGTCGAGGGGCTGGGGATCTACGACCGCACCGTCGCCTACGAGGCGATCGGGTCGCTCGACCACGGCCCGGCGACCTTCGTGGACTTCTCCGGCGACGGGGAGGTGCGTCACGCCATCCACGGGCACTACGGGGACCAGCTGGTCCACAGCATGGCGGTGGGGTTCACCCACTGGGAGGCTCCGCGGGCGGGCGCCGACGCGCTGCCCGGGCCGCCGCCGACGTTCTTCTTCGCGCCGGATCGGGTCCGCAAGCGTGGCCGGGAGTGGGGCCGCGCCGGCATGGAGAGCAGGGTCGCCGACGCTTGGCATCCCTTCTGCGAGTGGACGGCCGGTTGGCTCGAGCCGATCCGTGGCGAGGGCTTCGAGGCGGTCCGCGCTGCCTACCTCGACGTGCTCGGAGGGCGTGTCGAGCCGGCGCGCGCGCACGTCCTGAAGCTTCCCTGACCATCTCGGGCCGATCGCGGGACGACCGGGTCGGCTCGTGGCGGAAATGCGATCTGGACAGCGCGCGGCGGTAGCGGTACGTTCGGCTCTCAAATCAGACGAGAGAGGGGTTGCCATGTCAGCCGCGATGCCGGATTCCGAGCTCAAGACACGCCACCGCGCGATGTGGGCGTCGGGCGACTACCCGTCGATGGTGGAGACCTTCCTGCTGCCGCTGGGACCGAGGCTCGTCGAGGCCTGTGGCATCGAGGCCGGGATGAAGGTGCTGGACGTCGCCGCCGGCACCGGCAACGCGTCGATTCCGGCGGCCGAGCGCGGCGCCAAGGTGACGGCGAGCGACCTGACGCCCGAGCTGCTCGAGGCAGGCCGGCGCCACGCGGAGTCGAAGGGGCTCGAGCTCGAGTGGGTCACAGCCGACGCGGAGAACCTGCCGTTCGAGGACGGGTCATTCGACGTCGTGATGTCGTCGATCGGCGCGATGTTCGCTCCGCATCACCAGGACGTCGCCGACGAGCTCGTCCGCGTCTGCCGCCCGGGCGGCACGATCGGGATGCTGAACTGGACGCCCGAGGGAATGATCGGCGCGCTCTTCCGCACGATGGGGCCGTTCGCCCCGCCGCCCCCGCCCGGCGCGCAGCCGCCGCCGCTGTGGGGTGGCGAGGACCACGTGCGCGAGCTGTTCGGGGACCGGGTCGACTGGCGCATGCTCGAGCGCGACATGCTGGAGATCACAGCCTTCGAGCATCCGCGCGACTACGGCGAGCATTTCAAGGCCCGCTACGGCCCGACGATCGCGGCACGCGCCAACGCGGCCAAGGACGGCCGCGAGGGAGAGCTCGACGAGGCGCTCGACCGCTTCTGCGACGAGTGGAACCGCGGCAGCGAGGACGACGCGCGCTTCGAGAAGGAGTACCTGCTCGCGATCGGCACCCGCGTCTGAGGCGGATCGCTCCCGCGGCGGCTCACGCGGTCACGCTGCCGGCGCGCTTCCCGTCAGGAGGCCTCAGCCCTCGCGCTTGTGAGCCCCGCGGCGGTGGGTCAGGCCGTCGAGCACGACCTCGAGCGGCGAGCGGCGGTTGAGCCTGTCGAGCTGGTCGTTGAGCTCGCGGACGTCGCTCGCGGCGCCGGACACTTGGCTGGTCGCCGAGTCGAGGTGCTTGGCGCCGTCGCGCAGCAGCTCGGCGGCCTTCAGCGCGCCGCGCTTGGGCCCGATCGGCACGCCGAGCACTCGGGGGCGACGGTCGAGACGGGCGAAGCCGCCGCGTTTGGAGCCGCGCCGCGAGCCGGCGGCCAACCCACCCGCCAAGCCCGCGATTGCGGCGCCGGCCGCGATCATCGGGCCTCGGGCTCGCCGAGCCGCGGTCGCGGCCGTGTCGCCCGCGTCCTTGACGGCCGAACCGATCGCGGGGGCCGCTCCGTTGGACGACGACTTCGATTGCGATTTGGTCGAGGCCATGGACGTCACGCTCCTTCTGTGTGTCGCCTGCCAGACGACTAGTCGAGGATCTTGCCGATCCGCTCCGCCTTGTCGCCTGCGCGCTCGATGTCCTTCGAGACGGACTTGGACGTGCTCGCGAAGCGCTTGCTCGCCTTGCCGACCGTCTTCACGATCGACTCCACGTCGATGTCGCTCGGCTTGCCTGGAACCGGCACGCCGAGGACGCTCTTGCGGCCGCGCCGGCTCTTGAGCGCCAGGCCTCCGGCGACGCCCGCGGCCGCCGCGCCGACGGCCACGGCCGGTCCGGCCGCCTTGCCGGCAACCTGCTTGGCCGTGCCGGCGGCCTGCTTGGCGGTCCCGACCGCCTGACCGACCCGGCTCTTCGCGGCCGGGCTCGAGCTCTGACCGGAGCCGGTGCCGCGCTTCGGGCTCGCGCTCGACCCGGAGCTCGAGCGCGCCTTGGAGGCCGTCGGGGTTTTGGACTTGGAGGCGGCCTTCGACCGCGACACGCTCTTCGCCTTCGACGTCGCCTTCGGCTTGGACGCCGTCTTCGGCTTCGAGCTGGCCTTCGGCCTGGACGCCGTCTTCGGCTTCGAGCTGGCCTTCGCTCTGGACGCCGTCTTCGGCTTCGAGCTGGCCTTCGGCCTGGACGCGCTCTTCACCTTCGACGGCGAGGCGGCCTTCGGCTTCGAAGCGGCCTTGGCCCTCGCAGCCGCCGGCTTGGCCGAGCCGCTGGTGCTGCTCTTCGAGCTCGGCGCTGAGCCGTTGGACGACCCGCTGCCGGCTCGCTTACGAGCCTTGCCCTGCGCGGACTTGTCGTTCGCCGCCATCTCTCCCCTTCGATCGAGACCTTCCCCACCGCGCGATCTACCCGCTATCGCGGTACTTCAAGCCACGCGGCGGCCCGGACTCGCGCTCGCGGGCGCCTATTCCGGCGCGCCGTATAGGATGCCTCCATGTCCAAGGCGGAGACGAGCGAGCTGGGCGGGACGGATGCGCACTCGACCCCGCCTGCCGGACCGCCATCGGCTCCGCAATCGGTCCCCCGACGGAGACGCTGGCCGCGCCGGGCGCTCGTCGCGCTCGCGGTCGCGATCGTGCTTCTCGCCGGTCTCGGCGCCGCTGCGAGCTGGCACTACTCGTCGGACGTAGTCGTGCCAGACCACTCGGGCTGGCCGTACGACGTCGACGTGCGTGGGACCGCGGCCGGCCGCGTCACGCTCGAGCGCGACGAGGACACCGAGCGGCCTGGGGTCTACGGGCTCGAGTGGGAGGGTGGCCACGCGATCCTCGGACGGGTGGTCGATCGCGACCCGGAGACAGTCACGCGGCGAATGCGCGCAGTGCGCGGCACCCTTCGCGGGGGTGACCGTGCGCGGATCTACTCGAAGGTCTTCCACGGGGATCCGCGCAGCGCGCGCGACTTGCCGTTCGAGCCGGTCGCCGTTCGCAGCCAGCTGGGTCCGATGCCGGCGTGGCGGATCGGCGGGCGCGCCCGCACGTGGGCGATCTTCGTCCACGGGATCAACGACGACAGGCTCAGCGGCCTGCGCATCGCCCTCGCGCTGCGAGCGGCCGGGCTAACCTCGCTGCTGATCTCCTACCGCGATGACGTCGGCGCGCCGCCGAGTCCCGACGGCAAGCACCACATGGGTCTGACCGAGTGGCGCGACCTCGAGGCCGCCGCGCGCTTCGCGCTCGACCACGGCGCGCGCCGACTCGTGCTCGTCGGCTACTCGATGGGCGGCGCGATCGTCACCCAGTTCATGGAGCGCTCGCCGCTCGCTCCGCGGGTGGCGGGGATGGTGCTCGACGCGCCCGCGCTCGACTGGGCCGAGACGATCGAGTTCGGGGCGCGGAAGATGGGGCTCCCGAGCGTGGCGGCGAAGCCGGTCGAATGGGCGATTGGCCTGCGCATCGACGTCGACTGGGACCGCCTCGACGCGCTGCGCCACACCGACCGGCTCGCCGTCCCGACGCTGCTCTTCCACGGGCTCGACGACGACGTCGTCCCGATCGCGACCAGTGCCGCGCTCGCGCGCGCCCTGCCGCGCCAGGTCGAGCTCGAGCGTGTGCCACACGCCGGGCACGTCGAGTCGTGGAACGTCGCGCCGGCCCGTTACGAGGCGCGCGTCCGGGCCTTCCTCGTCGAGGCGGTCTCCGCCGCACCCTGACCTGGACGCACTTCCCGCTGGCCCGCGCACGCTGTGTTAGGTTCGCTCCGACGCGCTGAGAGGGAGGCGCGCGAAGCGGAGGAGGGGTTCGGTCGTGATCGACTATCGGGCGCACGCGTTGGCGCTGGAGACGGTTCTTGGGGCGCTCGGCTCCGCGTCGCTCGGCGATCCACATCTGGAGGCGGCTCGCGACCGCACGCTCGCGGACGTGGCGAGCGGCGAGGAGCATGCGCTGCTCGGCGCGCTCGTCGACCACCTGATGGCCCATGCGGCCTCCGACGGGACCGAGGTCGCGCTGCTGGGGCGGGCGGCCGAGCTGTGGGAGGAGGGGGTCGCCCTCTACGACGTGCTCGGAACCGTGCGCACGGAGCTGGAGGCGGTGCTCGAGTCGCCCGGGGACGCCGGCGCGGCGGCGCGCTTCAACGAGGCGGCGATGGAGGCTCAGCGCCTGGCGCAGCGGCTGCATGGCCTGCAGGGGCGGATCGTCGTGCTGCGCGACGAGGTCGACGCGATGCCACACCTTCCTGTGCATCCGCGCCAGGACGACCAGGCGGCGGACTCGTGGGACTGGGGCAACTTCCTACTCGCGCGGCGCACCGACGCGTTCGTGCGCACGCTGACCGACCGTGCGGGCGACGCGCACACGCGCGCGTTCGCCTTCGGGGCGCTGACGAGCTACGCCGCCAACGTCAGCGGCTCGCCCTATCTCGCACACGTCGTCGGCGGGCCGCGGCGCGCGCACCGCTTCCGCGATCGCGTCGCCCGCAACACGGTCGGCAGCTGGCTCGGGCGCGAGCACCCGTCGATCCCGTCGCCGGCCGAGATGGCGCAGCGCGTCGGCTTCGGCGACCCCGCCGGGGCGACGCTACCGCCGGAGGTCCGGACGCTGATCGAGGACGCGGTCTCGGGCACCTTCGACAGCTCGCACACGCCCCCGCTGCCCGACCTCGACCTCGGCTACCGCCGCCTGGTGACCCACCTCGGGCTGCTCGACCGGTTCGTCATGCCGGCGGCCCCGGCGATGCCCGCGCAGCACTTCCAGGAGCTGCTGTTCGGCGACCCCGCCAACCCGCCGCCGACGCTGCGGCCGCAGACCGTCGGCGTCACCGGCGACACGGGCGGAGGCGTGGGGGTCGGATCGAACGCGCCGGGGAGCGGCGAGGTCGGGCGCGACGACCGCAAGAAGGAGGGAGGAGAGGCCTGCGCGGCGGTGATAGCGCTGATCATCCTGTTCGTGATCCTCGTGGTCGTCGCCTTCATCAAGTGCATCGTCAAGTGGGCCGACGGCGAGAAGTGCGACTACTTCGACGAGCTCGGCAGCACGATCACGGACCTGTTCGAGGAGGATCCGCCGCACCCGAGCGACCCGCCGACAAGCGAGGACCCGCTGATGACCGGGCAGGGGCTGACGGCGTTCGCCTCCACCGAGCAGGCCGCGCAGCTCGTCGGCCACCTCTGGGACCTGCAGCAGCAGATGTGGGAGGGGCTCGACCAGGCGTACGGGTTCCTCGCCAAGACCGGGCTGATCTATCCCGGCAAGCTCGTCGACAACCCGGGCTACCGGCAGTTCACACGGATCCCCGAGGTGTCGCTGAACCAGTGCCCGCACCGGCCGGAGCCCGACCCGGACGCGACCTATCACCTCTATCCGAGCACTCCGCCGGAGCGGCCGGCGCAGGAGCCGTCGGAGCTCGAGATCGGCGCCACGCCGAACGCGTTCGCGGTCCACTCGCACTCCGGGGCGCCGACGGCCGTGCGCTTTGCGCTGCCGCTCTGGGAGCAGATGGCGAAGGGCGAGCAGGACAGCACGAACCACGACCTCGACGCCGACCGCGGCTGGGAGCACGCCTGCTGGGCGACCGGCGGATCGATCGAGGACGACCCGGTCGACGTCGTCGCGTTGGCCTACGAGGAGCAGTGAGCGCGGTGAGCGACCGGCGGGAGGGCGTGGACGAGCGCCGCGAGGAGGAGCCGGTCGACCTGCGGCCGTACCTCTGCATCCCCTACTGGACGGCTCCGCTGCCGACCGGCGAGGACCCGGACGTCGGCGACGAGCGCCCGCTGCCGGGCAACGTCATCTCCTGGCTCTGCCCGGGGATCGAGGCGTCGCCCTACACGCCGGGCGCACAGCTCGACGTGCGGGTAAGGGTCCGCAACAGCGGCGCCGGGAGCGCGACCGCACTCGCGACCGTACGCGTCTACTGGGCGGACGCGACGACCGGGTTCTCGAAGCCGAAGCTGCTCGGGATGGAGAGCGTGGAGGTGCAGCCGCGTGGCGGATACGCGGTGACCGAGACGATCTCCGGCGAGATCCCGGCGACGGCGTCGAACCACGTCTGCTTGTTGTGCGTCGTCAGCCACTCGCTCGACAAGGCGGGCAAGGTCGCGGATCCGGTCGGCGACCGCCACTGGGCGCAGCGCAACCTGACGGCGGTGGCGGCTGCCCCTGGGACGCCGGCGATCGTGCCGTTCCTTGCTGCCAATCCGCTCGACGAGAAGGCCAGCTTCCAGCTCAGCGTGGAGATGCTCGAGCTCGACCTGCTGGAGCAGATCGCGCGGCGCGTCGGCGCCGTTCCCGCAGACGTCGGGCTCAAGCTCCAGCTGCTCGACGAGCGCGGCGCCGTCCTCGGCGAGGACCCGCGGGCCGTGATCGACCTCGACCTCGAGGCCGGCGGGCGGCGGCTGTTCAACGTCGCGGTCGAGCCGCTGGAGGAGCTAGGGCATGACGAGCTGGCCGCCGTCGAGGCCGTGCTGTTCGCGAATCAGATCGAGCGTCCGGTCGGCTCGCTCGGGATCATCGTCCGCAGTCCCGACGCCCCGCCCCTGCGCGAGCGCTGAGCGAACGGCGTCCTCGCCCGGCGATGCGCGGGCGTAGCCTTGGGCCTCACTCCTCACCCCCGATCGATGGAGGCAGCGATGATCAACAAGGTCGACTTCGTCGGCATCCCGTCCCAGGACGCGGAGCGCTCGCGGAGCTTCTACGTCGACACCCTCGGCCTACGGCCCGACGACAGCGCGCGCTTCGAGTTCTGGGTCGGCGAGACCTGCTTCGGGATCTGGGAGCCGGAGCGGATGGGAATGGAGTTCGCCCCGCAGCGCAACGCCCACCCCGCGCTGCACGTGGACGACGTCGCCGCGGCCCGCGAGGAGCTGGAGGCGAAGGGCGTCGAGTTCGCGGGCGAGACGTTCGACACCGGCGTCTGCCACATGGCGTTCCTGCGCGACCCCGACGGCAACGACCTGATGCTCCACCACCGCTACGCGCCGCGCGAGTCCAGCTAGTACTCGTCGTGTAGGCGCCACCACTGGTACGGGGGCGTCTGTGGCCGCCCGGGCGGGGTGTCCTCCCACTCCTCCTGGCGGCCGAGCGGCGTCAGGTCGAGGAACGTCCAGACGCTGCCGAGCGCCTCGACGCCGCGGCTGCGGGTCTCGTAGGTGAGGAAGACGCGGTCGCCGTCGCGCAGGAAGACCTGGAGCGCGAAGTACTCGGTGGTGCCGCAGGCCTCCTGGAAGTCGCTGCCGATCGTCGTGTACCAGGGGACCGACCAGCCCATGCGGCGCTTGAAGGCGTCGATCTCGGGCTGGGTGGCGCGTGAGCTGAGCGCGAGCGTCGTATCGCGCGCATTGATGTGCGCGAGCTCGCCGATCTGATCGGTGAACATCGAGCAGCCGCCACAGGGCTTGCCATCCGGCGGGAACCAGAAGTGGTAGAGGATCAGCTGGGGCCGGCCCTCGAACAGGTCTGGCAGCGTGACCTCGCCGCCGGGCCCGTCGAAGCGGTAGTGCTTTGCGAACTCGGTCATCGGCCGGCGGCGGCGCTCGGCGGCGAGGGCGTCGCGGGCGCGGGTCGCCTGCTTCTCCTTGGCGAGCAGGGCGTCGTTGGACCGCCGCCACTCGTCGGGGCTGACTATGGCTGGTAGCTGCATGACGTCTCCTTGCGGCGGGAACCTCAGGGGCCCAACTTGACAGCTCGGTGGCGACGAGCCTATACTGAACCTAATGGCTCAGTATCCCCAGATCGATAGGACGTTCGCCGCACTGGCGGACCCCACTCGCAGGGGCGTCCTCGAGCGCCTCGGCCGCGGCAGCGCGACCGTCACGGAGCTCGCGGAGCCGTTCGGCATCTCGCTCACCGGCATGAAGAAGCACGTGCAGGTGCTCGAGGACGCCGGGCTCGTCGCCACCGAGAAGGTGGGCCGGACCCGGCGGTGCAGCCTCGGCCCGCGGCGGCTCGAGGACGTCCAGGAGTGGATCGATGCATACCGGCGGATGCTGGAAGAGCGCCTCGACCGGTTCGGGGAGCTACTCGAAAGCAACAAGGAGGCCCACGATGAGCAATGACCAGCAGACACGGACGGCGACCCTGACCAAGCCGACCGATCGCGAGATCCACGTCGAGCGGGAGTTCGACGCCCCGCGCGACCGGGTCTTCGCCGCCTACACGGATCCTGAGCTGATCCCCCGTTGGTGGGGTCCGCGCGACACGAGCACCCGCGTCGATCAGATGGACGTCGAGACCGGCGGGAGCTGGCGCTTCGCCGTCCGCACCTCGGACGGCAGCGAGACCGGATTCCGAGGGACCTACCGCGAGGTCACCCCGCCCGAGCGGATCGTCCAGACGTTCGAGTGGGAGGGCATGCCGGGCTATGTCTCGGTCGAGACCGCGGTGTTCGAGGATCTCGGCGACCGAACGAAGGTCGTCACGACCTCGATCTTCCACACGACCGAGGAGCGCGACGGCATGCTCGACTCGGGCATGGAGCGCGGCATGAACGAGACCTTCGAGAGGCTTGACGAGCTGCTCGCGAAGGGCGAGGCCTGAGGATCGCGTACCCCCTGGCCGCGTCTCGTCGGATCGCCGGGCGAGGCGACGGGCGCGGCCGGGAAGGGTGGCCCGAGCCTCTCGCCGAGATAGCGTAGGCGCGTGGCGATCGGCGACCGCTCCTACTCCCGCTTCTCGATGGCGATCCCCGCCGGGGCGCTACGCGCGATCGGAAGGCTCAACGTCCCGGTCTACCGGGCCACCGGCGGCCGCGTGGGCGGTCGTGTCGGCAAAGCGCCGGTGCTGCTGCTCACCACCACCGGGCGCAAGTCGGGCGAGCCGCGGACCGCGCCGGTGCTCTACCTCTCCGACGGCGGAAGGCTCGTCGTGATCGGATCCAACGCCGGCAATCCGCGCACGCCGGCCTGGGCGCTCAACCTGGCCGCGAACCCGGACGCCGAGATCGAGATCGGCCGCAAGCGTCAGACGGTGAGGGCGAGGATCGCGCAGGGGTCCGAGCGCTCCGAGCTCTGGCGCAAGGTCAACGACCTCTACGCTGGCTTCGCCGACTACGAGGAGCGGACCTCGCGCGACATCAGCGTCTTCGTGCTCGAGCCGGGTTCCGCGTCGCCGGTCGCTAGACGCTAGGTCGGCTCGTCCTCCAGCGATTCAGGTGACGTCAGTGATGCCGGTTCGCGGGCTTGGCGCGACCCGCGAGGCCCGCGCGGAGCTCCGCCGCGACCCTGTTCCAGCTCAGTGCCAGCTCGAGACGCTCAGACATCGGCCGCTGGCGCGCGGCCAATACCGCGGCACGGTTGGCGAGGGGGTCGCGCACCGGTGTCGGAGCTGGGCTGCCGCCTGCCTTGGTTGGCGATTCCATCGGATCAGCGTAACCTCCTCGGCACCTCGAAGCCAACGTGACGGACTTCGCCGGCGGCTCGCAGCCTGCGACGCTTGCGCGCGTGTCTGTGGAGAAGCCGGTGGACCGACGAGACGCGCCCGACGACCTCGGCGAGCTACTGGAGCGGCGTGCGCTGACGCGCGACGACGCGCGCCCCGACGCGGTCGAGCGATGCCACGCGCAGGTGGGCGCACAGCGCGCGAGAACGTCGAGGACCTCGTCGACCCGGGATCGTTCGTCGAGTACGGCGGCTTCGCGATCGCGGCCCAGCGCCAGCGGCGCGACGTCGAGGAGCTGATCGCGCGCACCCCGGCGGACGGTCGATCCTGCGCTGACGCGTACGCTGATCGCCTCGACGCTCGCGGCGGCGACCCGGTCGTCCGGAACGCCCCGCGGGCACCACTTCGTCGACACCTGGTAAGTCGACGAGCCGGGCCCGCGGCCTGGAGTGCCGGGCCGCGGCCTCTGAGCGGGAGCTCATCGCGCTGACGGCCTTGACCGTGAGTCCTGCGCACGTTACGGTGGAAACGCGTGAGTGATACACACAAAGCTTCCTACGACCTCGTCGACCCAGACGACGTCGTCGGTGTTGCCGAGGTCGCCGAGATAGCCGGCGTATCCGCGGCGGCAGTAGGGAACTGGCGAGCGCGCGGGCAGGGCTTCCCTGAGCCGCTGTTCGTGAAGAGGGCAGGACCGTTCTTCAGCCGGCGAGCGGTCCTCCGATGGCTCAAGCGCCGGCACGATCGGCGAGCTCGGAAGGGAGCGACTATGGCGAAGGTGATCGCGACGATCAATCTCAAGGGTGGAGTCGGCAAGACCACCACCACCGTTGGCCTGGCAGAGATGCTGGCGAGCGAGGGCAACAAGGTCCTGGTCATCGACCTGGACCTGCAGACGAACGCAACGGTGATGCTCATCGACGAGCAGCGCTGGCGGGAGCTCGATCAGCTTGGCCAGACGCTCGCACAGCTCTTCGCCGACGCGTTGGAGGAGGATCCGGCGAAGAAGGTCTTCGACCTCGAGCTTGCGCTGCAGAGGAACGTCGGGACGGTCGAGGGGCTGGACGGCATCGACCTGCTGCCCTCGTCGCTACGACTCATCGACGTCCAGGACCGTCTCGCGACGATGCCGCAAGGGCGCTACTACACGAAGGCGCCGACTGAGATCCTCCACACCGAGGTGAAGAGCATCGTCAGCGACTACGACGTCGTGCTCATCGACTGTCCGCCGAACATGGGCATCATCACGCTCAACGGGCTGCGAATCGCGGACGGCTACGTCATACCGACGATTCCTGACGTCCTGTCCACCTACGGCATTCCCCAGATCGTCAACCGCGTGGCGGGCTTCGCCGACGAGCTGAACGAGGACATCGAGGCCTACGGGATCATCATCACGAAGTATCGCGCCGCCTCGACGTTGCATGTCAACACTGTGGAGTTCCTACGCGGCCAAGCCGAGAAGGGCATGAACCCTCCGGTATTCGGCACCTTCGTGCCGGAGGGCAACGCGATCGCGGCGGGTGCGGAGTTCGTCGGGCGCGGCACGCTACGCCAGAAGTACGCCTACCAGGGCGGTTATGAGACCTTCGAGAGGCTGGCCGAGGAGGTCGCAGAGGCGGTGAAGATCTAAGTGGCGCCTGGTGAGGGGGCGCCCGATGACGTGTCGCGGCTACGCGAGCTGTGCGAGCGGCTCGTGACCGTCGCCGAGGCGCGTCCCGCCGAAGCGGGCGTCCTGGCCGACGCGCTGACGAAGCTGCTGGACGGCGCCGTCTCCGGCGGTGGGGCCGCCGGTCGGCGGGGGCGGCGTGCAATGCCCGTGCTCGATCCGTTCGAGGTCTATCGCGAAGGACCCGACGCGCTCCTCGGCCGGCTTGGCGAGCTCGACCTGGAGCAGCTCCGCGACGTCGTCGCGCACTACGGCATGGATCCCCGCAGGCTTGTCATGAAGTGGAAGCGACGGGAGCGGGTCGTCGCGCACATCGTGGAGACGGTGCAAGTGCGCAGCCGCAAGGGCGACGCGTTCCGGAGATCCCCGGGCAACTCATAACCGTGACTCCGTCCAGCCCTGGACCTCGTGCAGGTCGATCTTCCAGGCCTGCCGTCGTCCGAGCCGTTCCTTGAACGCCTCCGCGAACTCGTGTGCTTGAGCATCGCTCACCGGACGATTTCCGGTCGCATGGCGGAGGATGTGCCGAGCGGCTCTGAGGCGTCCCTCCTCGGTGTTCCAGTCGAGGTTCTCCCCGGTCGCGAGAACGTCGAAGTCGTCGTGGGTGGTCCAATAGCACAGGCGCCGAAGGCGCCCCTCGTCTCCCGCGGGGCGCGGCACGACGACGACCTCGCCGGTGTAGTGCTCCATGTTGGTTCGGGCCTGAGGCGGCTTGACGAACTTGGCGACTGCCTCTGCCAGCTCCGTCTCCATCGCCACCTCTGCCTGCACGGCGCCGACGTGTAGGAGCCGCCGCCAGCGCCGGTGACGTGCGGACCCATCCTCCAGGTTGCGTCTCGCGCTGCTCACCGCGAGCTCGGGGAAGTCGACGGGTAGGCGGGAGTCCTCTGCCGCGAGCTGCTCCGCGCGCTTGCGCACGGCGTAGTAGGGCGGGTCCAGAAGGAATGACGTGTTCCCCGGGCCGCTGGCGCCGCGCAACCTCGGGAGCAGCAGTCCGACGAAGATGAGCAATCCGCCGGCCGCGACCATCGCGAGCGTCACCATCTCCGAGCGTCGGCTAGTCGTGCCTCGGGGAAGTGCCGCCGAGCCCTTCTCGACTCTGCCGGAGGCGGTCGTCGTCTGGTTCTCGATCTCCGATCTCGTCACCCGCGGAGGCAGGCCCGGCTCGGCTCGGGGGGTCGTCTCGACGGTGACGCTTCGCTCGGACCGCGTCTCGATCGTCGGCTTGTCGTCGGTCGTCCAGATCGTCAGCGCGCCGATCACGAGTGCCGTGCCCAAGGCGCCGGCGAGCAGCTGGGTGAGCCGCAGCTCGGTGGTCGACATCGGGATCAGCCGATGGTCCGGGGAGCTCTCTCCGCCTGTGTCGACGACCTCCTGCTTCGTGTCGCCGTTCGCGGTTTGGACCGGGGCCTCCATACGGGACAACGTATTCCGCCCGCGCCGTCGGCCGCAAGTAAGTGTCGGATACGGGCGGCGGTCAGGTAGGCTCGACGCGGGGGGAAGTTAAGGCGAGAGGGAGCCCGTGGAGGAAGTTCACTATCACTGCGAGATGCCGCAGGTGTCGATGCCACTGCCGACGGTGGCGGCCGGTCGGCGCATTTTCTATCTCGACGCGCGCTCCGAGCGCACGGGAGGCCTCGCGAGCGACATCCTCGCCCGCAACGCCTTCGACCCCGAGCGCTTCGACGAGCTGGTCCTGCGCGGGGGTAAGGATTTCGGGGACCACGTGCGAGCCGACGCGCGCCTCCGCGACGTGTATCGCAGGATTCCCACGACCGTCATCGAGAGTAGCTGGAACCCGGCGCGCCGAGCGCCGCGGATATTTCGCCTGCGAGGCATGGCGGACGGCCCGAGGATCGACGGCAACCTGGCGCGCGCGGTCGAGCTCGCCGGGCTGATCCACGGCAGAGGCGCCGTCCTCGGCGACGCCGGCGGGCACTTCCAGCTCGAGACCGGGATTCACGTCGAGCGCTATCTACGGATCGGGGACGCGTTTGAGGACGTGCTCGACGTCGAGCGGATCGCCGACTGGATCCTGCCGTCCGTGAACGCCTCGACGGTCGTGCTCGGAGACCGTCGTGCCCTCAACCCGCTGCTGCTGGCGATCGCGCTGGCGTGTGAGCGCCGCTTCGGATGGAGGATCCCGCTCGCGACGCTCAACTCCTTTCCGCGCGAGCGCAAGGGCCTCGCCCAGACGATGCACGAGCTGCTGCGGCCCGGCAAGCAGCTATTGAGCGTGCTCGCCGTCGATCACCGCGCACGACAGCAGGGGGAGCTCGCACTGCTCGGCCCCGCCGCGATGGGCTCCGTCTGCCTCGTGGACGTCACGGATGCCGACCAGCCGGCCTCCGCGATGACATTCCTGCACTACCCGATACCGCGCCAGCTGCCCGAGCACTGTCCGGCGTGTCAAGCGGGGAGGCCGCTCAACAGCGTCCGGGCCGAGACGGAGGAGGTTCAGCCTGAGCGCGTGCGACAGTCGAGGCCGGTGCCGAAGAGCTTCATCACCGAGCACCGCGCGCTCTGGAAGTCCGCCGACAAGCAGGACGCGGTGCAGCTGCACGTCGACCTGGACTACAGCCTGGGGCCTGTGCCCGGTCAGCGTCACCGCCCGGTCCACCTCGACGTGGCCGCCCTGCTCGAGGACGCGTGGCTTCCCAAGCGCTGCCGAGAGGTGCTGGAAACCCTCCCACCGCCCGACGTGATCTTGATTCCGGAGCACGGCGCGTCCGCAGCCCTCGCGATGCTCGCGGCGCTGGTCTTCGAGAGCGCCGAGATCGAGGTCGTTCCGCGGTCCAGGCTGCCGGACGCGCTTGCGACCGCGGCCGCCGAGGCCGGACGGATTCTGTTCATCGACGATGCGGCGATAACCGGCGAGCTGCTGCGCACGCTCGTCGGTTGTTGGAGGCAGGTGACGGCGGCACGGGACGAGGTGCCCGAGCTCTACGTGTTCGTGGCTGTCTGCTCTCCCGCCCATCCTCAGGTGCTCGAGGGGTTGGAGCAGCTTCTGGAGGGCTGCTCGGCCGATCGCGGTGGTCTGCACTCCGGGACCACGCTTCTCCTTCCGGCGGGTGACGCGTGTGCTCACTGCGAGGAGAGAGAGTGGCTCGAGCGCCTGGTCGAAAAGGCGACACCGGGCACTCGCAGGGTGATGGAGCGCCGCCTCGCCGCGCTCGGCAGGGAGCTCGACGACAAGACGGTCGTGTGGGGGCCCGACAAGCCGCCCGCACCGGTGCCGATCGCGGCGGGGCTCGAGCTCGGCGCGAAGACGGCGTTCGCGGCCGGTGTCAGCGCCGCTCACGAAGCCAAGCTCGATCTGATCGAGAGGGGCGGCTACCTGGATCCGACCCATACCCTCAGGGAGTACTCTGCCGCGCCGCTGCTCGGCGCCATCTTGAGGACCTTCAGCGAGGCCCAGGTCAATTACATCGAGGCTCAGAAGGGCTTCTGCGGTGCCCTGGTGCCGGGAGGCGTCGCCCTCGACGCCATCGCCCTCGCCGAGCTCGGATGGGCCGCTGTGATGGACAAGCTCCCGCCCCAGGCCGTCGATGTCCTGCTCGAGCGGCTGGGCGACCTTCCCCAGTACACCCCGGGGTGGCTGATGCGCGAGCTGATCGAACGCCGCAGGCTCGGGTACTGACGGGGCATGGCGTTCGTACCGCCCGCCCGTCATCTCCTGCGCGCCAAGGACCTAGCCGACGCGCGCTACTTCGAGCCGCTCGACGTGGACGACCTCGCCGGCGCAGCCGGTCTCTCGCGAGCGCACTTCAGCCGCGAGTTCCGCAGGGCATTCGGCGACTCGCCGCACGGGTACCTGCTGACGCGACGGCTGGAGCGCGCCGCGCAGCTGTTGCGGACCACCGACCGCTCGGTGGTCGACGTCTGCCTGTCGGTCGGCCTGCAGAGCGTCGGCTCGTTCACGACGAGCTTCACGCGCACCTACGGCGTGTCGCCGACGGCTTACCGCGCGGCGTTCCCGCCGGCCGCCGAGCAGGCCCTGGTCCCGGCCTGCGTGGTGCGCGCCTACAGCCGTCCGCAACGCCGCACGTTTCGAGAAGACAGCGCCGAGGGGCGGAACTAGGGTCGGCGACGACCTTTCCGACGACTCCAGGAGGACCCGATGATCAAGATCGCAAACGCCCAGCTGTGGGTGCACGACCAGGACGAGGCGCTCGCCTTCTACACCGAGAAGCTGGGGATGGAGGTGCGGGCCGACGTCACCCTCGCCGAGATGGGCGACTTCCGCTGGCTGACCGTCGGGCCGGCCGGCCAGACCGACGTCTCGATCTGCCTGATGGCGATCCCGGGCCCGCCGGTGATGGATCCCGAGACGGCCGACCAGGTGCGCGCGCTGGTAGCCAAGGGCTTTGCGGGGACCGTGTTCCTCAGGACCGAGGACTGCCAGGCCTCCTACGAGGAGCTCCGGGGCCGCGGAGTCGAGTTCACCGAGCAGCCGGAGGATCGTCCGTACGGGATCGACTCGGCGTTCCGGGACCCGTCGGGCAACTCGTTCCGGCTGACCCAGGTCCGCGAGATGGCCGCGACCTGAGCTGTTGCGGCCGTCCGCGAGCGTCGGCCCCCACGGCGCCGTGACAAGGGTTGGTACCCTATGTCGGATGACAGGAGAGGGTCCTCAACTGACGAGCCAGATGGTGCGCATGCTGGGCGCGTTGCTGAACGCCAGCACTGAGGACTGGTACGGGCTCGAGCTGGCCAAGGCGGCAAACCTCAGCAGCGGGACCATCTATCCCGCGCTGGCGCGCCTCGAGCGCATGGGATGGGTCGAGAGCTTCTGGGAGGACGTCGATCCGAGCGAGATCGGTCGCCCCCGCCGGCGCCTGTACCGGCTGACGGGACAGGGTGAGCGGTCGGCGATCGCCGCCATCGAGGAGCTCGCCAAGGAGCTCGAGCGCGCGCGGGCCGGCTATGCCCAGCCGCGGCTCACGCCGCGGGGGCAGCCGGCATGACTGCGCTGGAGGTCTTCGCCTCCCTGGGCGGAACGCTGCTCGGCGGACTGATCATCCGGGTGCTCGGGGCGTTTGCCGCCGAGGAGGCGAAGGGGACCGTCAAGCAGCGCGGGCGCCGGATCCTAAGGACGGCGGCGGAGTGCCTGCCCGAGGCCGAGCGCGATCGCTGGCATGCGGAGTGGCTCGCCGAGTACGAGACGCTCGCCGAGCGACCGATCAAGGCATTGCTGTGGGCGCTCGCGGTCCGCTCCAAGGCGAACGCTCAGGCGTCGGCCTTGGAGGGCGAGCGAGCGCGAGTCGGATGGCGTGCTCGCCGGCGGGCGCGCCAGGAGGCGCGCCGACAGGTTCGAGCCGACACGATTCGCAAGCGCCTCGAGCAGGGCGGGGTAAGGGCCGCGATCGACTCCGCGCTCGGGCAGCGGGGAGCTTCGGCGCGGCTCGCGCTGCTCGGGGCGATCGCCCGTGAGGGCGGCGCCGGTCGCATGGCGATCTCCAGGGCGCTCGCCGAGCGCATCGAGGGCAGGCAGTCGATCGCGGTCGCCACGGCGCTCGGGCGGACCGTGGGAACCGGTGTCGGCTTCGTGCTGCGCGGTATCGGCTTCGCGCTGCACGCGATCAGGTCGACGGTGCTCGGCTTCATCGACGGCGTCGTCAGGGTCGAGGATCGACTTCTCGGGCCTCTCGTTGAGCTCGCCGCCCGCTCTACGCGCTATGGACTCGAGGCATTGGCAGTGCTCACAGGCTTGCGGACGGTGAAGTGGCTCTTCGCGCTCGCTGCCCTCTGCCCGCTCGCCTACTCCGTGGCCAGTCGTCTCGGCTGAGCTACAGGCCGTACGGAACCGCGCCGAAGGCGCCGAGCGCGTACCAGGCGCCGAATAGGACGCCGAGCGTCCCGAAGGTGGGGGCGAGTGCCTCGACGTGGCGGGCGCCGCGGGCCATCAGCGAGCCCCAGGCGGCGGTGACGAAGGTCATCGAGATCGCGGTGCCGGTGGCGAGCACGAGCAGGCCGGCGACGGCCGTGGCGCGCGACGGCATCGCGGCGATGAGCAGGATCGCCACGCCCGCCGAGCCGCCGGCTCCATGGAGCATCCCGATCGCGAACGAGGCGTGCGGCGTGCGGCCGAGGGCCTCGGCGTGGGCATGCTGGTGGGCGAAGCCGTGCGGGGCGCTCGCAGGCGCTGCGTGCTCGTGGACATGGGGATGGGCGTGGACGAGCTCGCCGTGGCGGTGGGGGTGGGCGTGGAGCAGGCCGCGGCGCCAGCGGACGAGCAGCCGCACGGCCAGGCCGACTATCAAGACGCCGACGGCGAGCTCGGTGACTCGCTGGACGGGCTCGGGGAGGTGGCTGCCGAGCAGGACGACGGGGAGCCCGAAGGCCACGACCGTGCAGGCGTGGCCGAGGCCCCAGGCCATGCCGAGCAGGGCCGAGCGGCGGGTCGGCTCGCGCTCGGCGAGGGTCAGCGTCGCCACCGCGGTCAGGTGGTCGGGATCGGTCGCGTGGCGCAGGCCGAGCAGTAGCGCGACGGCGAGCGAGACGAGCAGCCCGTCGCCGCCCAGGCCGGCGATCCAGTCGTCGAGCCCCAGCATCAGAGCACTCCGTCGCGCGCGGCGGCGACCGCGGCCTGGCCGAGGGAGATGCCGCCGTCGTTGGGCGGCAACCGCTCCGGGACGAGCACGCGCAGGCGGGCCTGCTCGAGTCGCTCTGCGGTGCGCTCGAGCAGGAGCCTGTTCTGGAACACGCCCCCGGACAGTACGACCGTCGACAGGCCGGTGCGCTCGGCGAGCCGCTCGCAGGCGGCGGTGGCGGCCTGCGCGAGCGTGGTGTGGAAGCGGGCGCTGACGAGCGCGGGCGGCGCGCCGGCGTCGAGGTCCGCTAGGACGGCGGTGACGGTCGGGCGCGCGTCGAGCAGCAGCAGGCCGTTGCGCTCGACCAGCGCCAGCGGGTAGGCACCGCGCTCGGCGACGTCGGCGAGGGCCTCGAGCTCGGCCGCCGCCTGGCCCTCGTAGGTGACCGTCGTGCGGAGGGCGCAGAGGGCGGCGACGGCGTCGAACAGCCGCCCCGCGCTGGACGTGAGCGGCGACGCGACGCCCGTCACGCACAGCCGCGCGACTCGCTCCCAGCGCTCGGGCGCCACGTGGCCGGACAGGCGGTGTGGCAACGGCGGCAGCTCGCCGAGCGCGGCCGAGAGCCAGGCGCACGCCATCCGCCACGGCTCCTGGGCGGCGCGGTCGCCGCCGGGCAGGCGAACGGGCCACAGGGCGCCCGCGCGTTCGAAGCCGTCGAGTCCGCCGACGAGCAGCTCGCCGCCCCAGACCGTGCCGTCGGTGCCATGGCCGGCGCCGTCGAGGACGAGACCCAGCGCGGGACCGCGCTCGCCGTGCTCGGAGGCAGGCGGCGAGGTGCGCGTGGTGGTGCTGGATCGCGACGTGCTCGACGCCCTCGCGCTCGAGCGCGTAGGTGGTCGAGAGGTAGTCGGGATGGAGGTCATGCGCGACCACGGCCGGCGCGACCGCGAACACCCGCTCGAAGTGCTCGACGCCCTCGCGGAACGAGCGCAGGGTCTCCCAGTTGCGCAGGTTCCCGATGTGGTGGCCAACCCAGGCGTGCCGGCCCTTGGCGACGCAGAAGGTGCTCTTCAGCTCGGCCCCACAGGCGAGCAGCGGCCGCCGCGCCGTGAGCGGCAGGCCGACGCTCGCGGGCACCCAGCCGCGCGAGCGGCGCAGCACCAGCGGCGGCCGCGAGGCGACGGCGCGCACGACGGAGTCGTCGGTGCGCATGTGAATCGGCCGGTCGTGGGCGAGCAGCAGGTCGGCGATGCCTCCGAGCCGCCGCAGCGCGTCCGGGTCCTCGTAGGCGATCGGCTCGTCGGAGACGTTGCCGCTCGTCATCACGAGCGTCGTCGTCTCGCAGTCGTGGAGCAGCAGGTGGTGCAGCGGCGAGTAGGGGAGCATCACGCCCAGGTCCGCCGATCCGGGCGCGACCGACGCGGCCACGGGCGCGCCGGGACGGCGGCGGGCGACGACGATCGGCCGCTCGCGCCCCAGCAGCAGCTCGCGCTCCGGCGCCGTCAGCTCGACGAGCGCCTCGGCGGTCGGCAGGTCGCGGACCATCAGCGCGAACGGTCGGTCCTCGCGCCGCTTGCGCGAGCGCAGGGTCGCGACGGTGCGCTCGTCGTCGGCACGGCAGGCGAGGTGGTAGCCGCCCAGTCCCTTGACGGCGACGATCGCGCCGCCGTCGAGCGCCGCAGCGGCCGCGGTCAGCGGATCGCCGCCGCTCGCCCCGGCGGCGGCATCGGGCCCATGGGAGCCGACCGGTTCGCCGTGGCGGTCGAGCAGCCGCACCGCCGGGCCGCACGCCGGACAGGCGTTCGGCTGGGCGTGGAAGCGGCGATCGCGCGGGTCGTCGTACTCGGCGCGGCAGGCCGGGCACATCTCGAAGCCGGCCATCGTCGTCAACGGCCGGTCATAGGGGACGCCACGGACGATCGTGAAGCGCGGACCGCAGTTCGTGCAGTTGACGAACGGGTAGCGGTGGCGGCGGTCGGCTGGGTCGAAGAGCTCGGCGAGGCAGTCGGCGCAGGTCGCGACGTCGGGGGTCACGGCCGCCTCGGGCTCGCCGCCGCGTGGGCTGCGCAGGATCTCGAAGCCGCCGGCGCCGGTGGGCGCGGCGTCCTCCGCCACGACCCGCTCGACGGCCGCCAGCGGCGGCGCGTCCGCGGGCAGGCGGGCCAGGAAGCGCTCGACGGCGGATGCGTCGCCCTCGACCTCGGCAAGGACGCCGTGCGCGTCGTTGACCACCCAGCCGGCCAGCGCGAGCTCGCCCGCGAGCCGGTAGACGTAGGGGCGGAAGCCGACGCCCTGGACCGTGCCCTCGACGCGGATGCGGACGCGGCGGGCGGGCGGAGCGGCGCGCATGGCCATCGCTACCCGGTCGGCCGCCGGTCCACCGGGCCGATCGCGGCCACGATGCGGCCGTACCCGGCCCGCCCGCCGAGCGCCAGGCATGACGGGCCGATCGCGGCCATGATGCGGCCGGCATCGGCCCCGCGCGCCCGCATCATCGGCCGGCCTCCTCGATCAGCTCGCGCAGCACGTGCCATGCGCTCGCCTGGGCCTCCTGTATGCGCGGGACGTGCTCCGAGCGCGTGACGATCACGTGGTCCGCAAGCCGCTCGGCGAGGATCCGCCCACCGTCATAGCCGACCATCGCGATCGTGGCAAGTCCGCGCCGGCGGGCCTCCGCGAGCGCCGCGATCACGTTGTCCGAGCCGCCGCTGGTGGACAGCGCAAGCAGTGTGTCGCGCTCACTGCCGTGTGCGATCACCTGGCGCTGGAAGATTGCCTCGACGCCGACGTCATTCGCGACGGCGGTGACGATCGCCGTGTCCTCGGTGAGGTCGAGCGCCGGTCGAGAGGGCCAGCCGTGGGGCGGCTGGCGGAGGTCGGCGACGGCGTCCATCGCGTCGGTGGCGGAGCCCCCGTTGCCGAGCGCGAGTAGCTTGCCGCCGGCGTCGAGGCGCGTGCGCAGCTCCGCCGCCGCGGCGGCGAGCTGCTCGGCGTTGTCAGCGAGCGTCTGCTCGCGCAGCTCGCCCACCTCGCCGGCCTTCATCAGCACGGAATCGCGGACGTCTGCGAGCACGGCGTCGAGGTCCCGCTCGCGCTCGGCGAGGAACGGATAGAGGAAGCTCGACGCGCCGGTGTCGTGGACGGGTCCGGCGCCGCGTCCCTCGAGCAGTCCGCGGTGCTCGAAGAAGACGTGCACGAGCACCCACAGCACGTGGTAGGCGGTCTCGGCGAGCTCCTGGCGGACGAACGGGTCGTCGCCGGGCGGTACGAGCTGGCACTCCGCGCCGATCGGCTCGAAGGCGACGGTCAGGCATCCGCGGGCGGCGGCGATCGCGAGCGCCGCCGCCGTCTCGGCGTCGTCGCCGAAGGCGATCGCGATGTCGTCGGGCTCCGCGGTCAGCTCGACCTGTGCCGAGAGCTCGCCCCCCTCGGCGGCGAGCCCGAGCGCCGGCAGCGCGCGCTTGCCGACGATCACAGGGTGGACGAACTCGACCGCGACGTGGCGGACGTCGGAGCGCGCCTGCGGCGAGGCTCCGATAGCGATCAGCCTGCCGCCGCGCGCGAAGCGCTCGGCCATCCGGTGGCAGAGGCGCGCCAGCGGATCGGCGAGCTCGGCGAACCAGCCCGCGTTGGCCTCGCTGCGGCGGGCGATCAGCTCGGCGAGGCGCGCGTCGTCGTCGCTGGGCCGGGCGACCGTGCCACCGTTCGGCCGTGACGACGCGACGCCGCTCACGCCGGCGCGACCTCGCGCTGCGCCACCCCCACGAGCCAGTCGCGGAACGCCGCGACGCCCTCGCCGGTGCGGGCGCTGACGAGCATGTGCTCCGCGCCCGGGTTGACCTGCCGCACGTTCGCCAGGAAGCGCTCGACGGAGAAGTCGACGTGCGGCAGCAGGTCGATCTTGTTGACCACGACGAGCTCGCAGGCGCGGAACATCAGCGGGTACTTGAGCGGCTTGTCCTCGCCCTCGGCGACGGAGGAGATCATCGCGCGCACGTCCTCGCCGACCCTGAACTCGGCCGGGCAGACGAGGTTGCCGACGTTCTCGATCACCAACAGGTCGATCTCGCCGAGCGGCAGCGCCGGCAGCGCCGAGCGGACCATGTTGGCGTCGAGGTGGCACTCGCCGCCGAAGCCGGCGCCGGTGTTGAGCTGGGTCACCGGCACGTGCAGCGCCGACAGCCGGTCGGCGTCGAACGATCCCTGGACGTCGCCCTCGAGCACACCGGGGCGGACGCCGTCGAGGCCGTCGCCGAGCACCCGCTCGAGCAGCGTCGTCTTGCCGGCGCCGGGCGCGCTCATCAGGTTGACGACGCGCACGCCTGCGCCGTCGAAGTCGGCGCGGTTGGCGCGGGCGATCGTGTCGTTGGCGTCGAGCGCGTCCTCGACGACCCTCACCCGCGTGCGGTGCATCACATTGACCTGATCTTCAGGTAGCGGCGGATCTCGGGCTCCTGCTTGGCGATCCCGAGCACCACCAGCGCGAGCAATGCGCCCGCGACGATCCTTCCCATGCTCATGGCGACCTCTCCTCTCCGTCGATGGGCTCCTCGATCAGCTCGACGACCGACTCGACGAGCTCGACCGCTCCGTCGACGGCCAGCCGCACCGGCTCGCTCAACTCTCCGACCAGCTCCTCCTCGTCGCCGGTCATCCGCACCGCCGGCTCGCAGCCGACGACCAGCACCCGCTCCGGCACGTCGCCGAGCTGGGCGGCGAGCGCGAGCACCTTGACCGGGTCCATGCCGTGCGCGTCGAGCGTCACCCGCGAGCGGTCGAGCTCGGGCTCGATCACGAACAGCGTCCCGGGCGGCTCGCCGTGGGGGACCGCGTCGACGAAGACGGCGGCGTCGTAGCCCTCGCCGAGCGCGTAGACGAGGTCCATGCCGCGGATGCCGAAGTCGGAGACCTCGACGCCGCGCGGCAGCTCGTGCTCACCGAGGCGGCGCGCGACCTCGACGCCGAAGCCGTCGTCGGCGAGGAAGACGTTGCCGATCCCGGCGACGAGCACCCGCCGTGCCGGCGGCGTCGCATGCTCGCCGGCGAGCGGCTCGACCTCGGCGGGGGCGAAGAAGAAGCGGTGTCCGGGCTGGCGCCGCTCGCCGAGGTCGCGGCCGGGGTCGTCGTCGACCGTCACGGCGAGCTGGACGTTGCCCTCGAGGTCCTCGTGGATCCCGTCGACGACAGCCGTCCGCCCGGCGATCGCCTGGTCGAAGACGTCCCCGCCCGGGCCGGGGCGCAGCACCACGCGGCTGCCGCGCCCGACCGCGACGCCGGCGACCTCGACGCTGCGCGGGGCGCGCCCGCCGATTCGCTCGAAGCCGTCCATCGCCGCCATCAGCCACGCCCCCGCTCGAGCTCGTCGATCGCCGCGGCCATCAGCCACGCACCTGCCGGAAGTCGCGGATCGTGCCGTGCAGGCGCATCAGCTCCTCCTCGGAGAGCGCCTCGGTGCGCTCGAGGATCTCCCGCGCGCGCGGATCGGAGGCGCGCATCTCGTCCTTCTCCGCGTCGGTGAGGCTGAGGATGTTGAGCGTCAGCAGCTGGTCGATCTCGCCGCCGTCGAAGAGATCGCCGGGACTCTCGGGCGCGATCCGTGGGTGGTCCTCGAGGATGATCGGCGAGGCGAGCACCGTCGACCGGTCGCCGGGCTCGCCGACGAGGACTGGCCAGACGCCGTCGTTGCGACAGGCCTCGGCGGCTGCGCGCAGCTCGTCGGGCGGATCGGTCAGCGACACGAACTTCCCCTGCTCGACGTGCAGGACGGCGTGCGCAGAGCAGAGTGCACGCTCGACTGCCTGCTCGCGTGAGCCGCCATGCCAGGGCGTCGTATTCACGACCCTCACGGTCACGCGGAAGAGGCTCCGTGCCGGATCGACACCGGTCGACCGCTGCGTGGCGGCGATCGGCAGCCGCGCCGCGCCGATCTCGACGCAGCCGTCGAGCCGGTGCCATCTGCGCACGATCGCTCCGGCGGGTGCGCGGGCGCCCGGGCTCGCGGCGGCCCCGCGCTGAGACCCAAGTTTCGGCCGTATTGCGTCCGAAACCTGGGTCTCAGTGTCTGGACCTGGGTGGTCGTGCAGGTCCTCGTGCGCCTCGCCGCGCGGGACGGAGATCTTGAGCCGCCGCGGCCACTTGGCCAGCTCGCCGACACGCACGCCCTCGACGCCGACCTCGCGCTCGATCGCCTCCTCCCAGCTGAGGTGACGCTCGCCGGCGACGGTGAGCTCGTCGACGGGCCGGAATCCGTTGGCGCTCGCCTGCATGACCTGGCGGTGGACGACCTGGAGGAAGCGGACACCCACGTCGACCCGTGCGTCCTCGTCGCCGATCAGCAGGCACTCGGTGCGCATCCGCCACGGGTCGTCGTCGCGGCCCAAGCTGTGCCCGCGCGGATAGATGCCGCCGAAGGTCCAGCGCTGGCGGTTCTTGAGCGCCGAGCGGCGGTAGGGCCAGAGCACATAGCCCTCGTAGAGCACGGCGTCGGCGATCTGGCGTACGGCGTCCATGGTCAACCGGCCTCCTCGCGCTCGTGGCGCGGCGAGCGCTCGTCCTGCGCTCGGTTCCGTACGTGCCCGCCCGCACCTGGCTCCGCGCTCGTCGCGCCAGCCGCGGTTAGCAGCGCATCGACGGTCTCGCTCCAGCTCATCAGCGCCCGCCGCGCCCGGAAGTGGTGCAGCCGGTCGAGGCTGTCGCGGTCGAGTCGCAGCCAGCCGCTGTCCGGGTAGTGGCGCTCGATCGCGGCACGCCAGACGGCGGCCGGCAGCCGCCACTCGGCCTCGCGGTCCCAGCCGATCGGCGCTACGCCGAGGCCGCCCGCGGGCGCGGCGTAGAAGACAGAGCCGCTGAACAGCAGCTCGATCGGCACCTCGCCGCCGCCGAGCGCGTCGAAGTAGCGCGTGGCGGCGATGTCGAGGTCGTAGGTGCAGGTCACCGGCAGCTCGACAACGGTCGTGCCGGTGAACGCCCCGACGTTGATCGCGACGTTGCACCAGTGCAGGCTGCGCAGGCTGCGGCCCCACAGATCGGACGGGCCGAAGATCTCCAGCAGCGCCTCGCGCTCGCGGTCGTCGTAGCGGCGGCGGGTGGCCGCGATCCGCAGCTGCACGTTCAGCGCGACCGACCGCACCGCCACGCCGTCCGCGGCCTCGAGCCGGATCGCGAAGGCGAGCGTCGGCACCGCGGAGTGCTCGAGCGGGCGGACGTCCTCGACCGCGAACGCCAACTCGGGCGTCCCGCCGACAGCGGACCCGGGGCGCGCCGGGCCGGTGCCGCCGGGCGCGGCGCCCTCCTGCGAGCCGGTTGGGGTCGCGGCCTCCATGCCTAGGGCGGGGAGAGGTTGGGCATCCGCGAGTCGATCGGGTTGCGCGCCTTCGAGTTGACCCCCGTCGAGCGCTCCGCGGTCGAGCTGCCGTCGGGGTTGTGCCCCGCCTGGCTCTCGTAGTTGCCCTTCGAGTTGCCCTGGAACACCCCCGGCGTGTGCGCCGGCAGGTCCGGCTTCACGTCTGGCTTGCCGATCCTGATGTCTGCCATGTCACCTCCTGTCCAGTTCGGGAGACGGGCTCCGCGCGCTCCGCCAGCTCGGCGAAGAAGCGCTCGATCTCCTGCCATACCTCCTGTCCGCCGGTGAGGCCACGCCACTCGGTCCGGATCAGCCCCACGAGCCGATAGCAGTCGTCGACCGGGACGACGAAGCAGTCGCGCGCGCCGCGGGCACGGTTGACCAGCAGCGCCTCGACGTCGGGCTCGAGCGACTCGAGCACGGGATTGGCGCCCACGAGCTGCTCCCACGCGTCGAGCTCGAGCAGCGACTCGGTCGCGCCCATCGGGCTCGGGTAGAACGCCACCACTCGCTCCGCCGCCGTGCTGTGGAAGAAGAACGCCATCTCGACCGGAATCCTCAGCTCGGCCCAGGCCGCGTCGTCGAGCTCGAAGTCCTCGACGCGGCGGCGGCGCTCGGGGACCAGGCGGTAGTGCGAGCCGCCCGCCTCGCGGCGGTCGAAGAGGATCTGGCAGGCGCGACAGGCGCACAGCAGCGCGCGGCTCTCGACGTCGATCAGGTGGCGGTGCTCGGGTGGGATCGGCTCGCCGCAGAGCTCGCAGCGCTCCTCGGCGGCGACCGGCGGCGGCGGAGGCTCGGCGGCGGCGCGGGCGATCCGCCGTAGTCGCGAGCCGGCCGGTCGCTCGGTCCGCGTGCTCACCGAGCAACCCCGCTCGCCGCCGCGTCGCCTGCCCCCGTCTCGGCCGCCGCCTGCCGCCCGTCGGCGGCCAGGCCGCTCATCGCCGCCTCGCTCGCCGGGCAGCGCAGCGTCTCCGACACCTCGATCTGCAGCAGCGCCGGCTTCAGCTCGGTCGTGGTGCCCTCGGCCTCGATGTCCTCGACCTCCGGCGCCGCCTTGTGGATCTCGGCCTCGATCGCGTTCTTGAGCGTCATCGCCGAGGACGGGCAGCCACTGCAGCTGCCCTCGAGTCGCAGCCGCACGACGCCCTCGTCGACGTCGAGCAGCTCGACGTCGCCGCCGTGGGAGTCGAGGTAGGGGCGGACCTGCTCGAGCGCCGCGTGGACGCGCTCCTCGACGGGGACTGGATGCAGGTCGTGGACGATCAGCAGGTGGGCGACTAGCTCGTCGTCGACGAGCGCGGCGGGCAGCGCGCTGTCGCCGCCGTCACGCACGGCGGCGAGGATTCGAGCTAGGCCCTCGCCGTAGAGCCCGACGAGCCCCCGGGCCAGCTCGGTCGCGAGCGCGCGGCCCGCCGGATCGTCGAGCGCGTCCACCTCGTCGAGGAGCTCCTCGACGCGCCCGACGTGCTCGTGTGCCGCTCGGTCGTCCACCGCTCAGCCCCCCTGCTGGGCGCCGAACATCGGCGAGTGGGTCTGGCGCAGCACCTTGCCGCCGCCGAGGTACATGTGCACCCCGCACGGCAGGCACGGGTCGAAGCTGCGGACCGCGCGCATGATGTCGATCCCGCGGAACTCGTCGGGCCCGTTCTCCTCGAAGATCGGCTGCCCGGTGATCGCGTCCTCGTACGGCCCGAGCGTCCCGAAGGAGTCGGTCGGGCTGCCGTTCCACGGCGTCGGCGGGTAGGGGTGGTAGTTGGCGATCTTCTTGTCGCGGATCACCATGTGATGCGACAGCACGCCGCGCACCGCCTCGTGGAAGCCGCAGCCGATCGCCTCGTCGGGGACGTCGAAGTCCTCGAAGACCTTGGTGTTGCCGGAGCGCACCTCGTCGAGGCCCTTCTCGACGAACTGCATCGCCATCGCCGCCGCGTAGGCGGTGAAGTACACCCGCGCGCGGTTGCGCTCGAGCGCGTTCGACCACTTCGGGATCCGCCACTCGAGCTTCATCTCGGGGCCGTCGGGGGTCTCGGGCAGCGTGATGTCGACGCCGTCGCCGGTCGACTTGACGTACGGCGTGTCGATCTTGCGCGCGAGCGCCGTCGCCCACAGCCGCGCGAGCGGGCCGCCGCCGGTGTCGAGCGCCAGGTAGTCCTCGGTGCGGGCGTCGTACCAGCGCGGGCTCATCACCCACGAGTAGTTGCCGCCCTCGAGGTCGCGCCTCTGCGGCTTCGGGATCGTCGTCTGGTTCCACGGGTGACGCTTGTCGACCGGGTTGCCGAGCGGGTCCTTGTCGACGAACGTCTCCTCGCCGACCCAGTCCTCGTAGTACGAGCTGCCGAGCAGGATGCGGATGCCGAGGTTGATGTCGACGAGGTTCGTGGTGATCAGCTCGCCGTCGACGATGATCCCCGGGGTGACGAACATCTCGTTGCCCCAGTCGTCCATGTTCTCGTACTTGTAGTCGACGAAGTCCGGGTTGTTGAGCGCGCCCCAGCAGCCGAGCAGCACGCGTCGCCGGCCGACCTCCTCGTAGCCGGGCAGCGCCTCGTAGAAGAAGTCGAACACGTCGTCGTTCATCGGGACGGCGCGCTTGAAGAACTCCATGCAGCGCAGCAGCCGCACGAGGTAGTCGGTGAACAGCTGCGGCGTCGCGACGGTGCCGACACCGCCGGGGTAGATCGTCGAGGGGTGGACGTGGCGCCCCTCCATCAGGCAGATCATCTCGCGCGTGATGCGGCTCATCAGCAGCGCCTCGCGGTAGGTCTTGCCGGTGAACGGGTTGAACGAGCGCATGATGTCGCCGATCGTGCGGAAGCCGTGGATGTCCGCATGCGGCGCCTCGGTCTTGTCGGCGCGCTCCATCACGCTCGGGTTCGTGTCCCGCACCATCTGCTCGCAGAAGTCGACGAAGACGAGGTTGTCCTGGAAGATCGTGTGGTCGAACATGTACTCGGCGGCCTCGCCGAGGTTCACGATCCACTCGCCCAGCGGCGGCGTCTTGACCCCGTAGGCCATGTTCTGCGCGTACATCGAGCAGACCGCGTGGTTGTCACCGCAGATGCCGCAGATGCGGCTGGTGATGAAGTGCGAGTCGCGCGGGTCCTTGCCCTTCATGAAGACGCTGTAGCCGCGGAACAGCGACGAGGTGCTGCGGCAGCGCACGACCTCGCGCTGCTTGAAGTCGATCTTGGTGTAGATGCCGAGGTTGCCGACGATCCTGGTGATCGGGTCCCACGACATGTCGACGACGTTGCCGGCCTCCGGCTCGATCCTCGCGGTTGTGGTTGCCATCGCTGTGGTCCTCTCTCGTTCGTCTCGTTCCGGGCTACTTGGCCTGCAGCGCCTTGGGGTCGTAGCCGCTGGTCAGCCGGTCGCGGTTGTGCCGCCACTTCGGCTCCTTGTTGACGGTCCGGTTGGTGATCCCGCGCAGCTTGCGGATCACCGGTCCGTAGGTCCCCGCGAGCGCCGACGACACGCCGCCGCCGGGCGGCGCGTCCATGAACGGCATGAACTTGTCGGGGAAGCCGGGCATCGTGCAGCCGATGCAGATGCCGCCGACGTTCGGGCAGCCGCCGATCCCGTCCATCCAGCCGCGCTTGGGCACGTTGCAGTTGACGACCGGGCCCCAGCAGCCGATCTTCACCTGGCACTTGGGCGAGTTGTAGTCCTTGGCGAAGTCGCCCTGCTCGTAGTAGCCGGCGCGGTCGCAGCCCTCGTGGACGGTCTTGCCGAACAGCCACTGCGGGCGCAGCTGGTCGTCGAGCGGGATCATCGGGGCGAGGCCGCCGGCCTGGTAGAGCAGCCAGGTCAGCGTCTCCATGAAGTTGTCCGGCTGGACCGGGCAGCCGGGGACGTTGACGATCGGCAGCCCGGCGGCCGAGCGGAAGTCCCAGCCGAGGTAGTCGGCGAGGCCCATGCAGCCGGTCGGGTTGCCGGCCATCGCGTGGATGCCGCCGTAGGTAGCGCAGGTGCCGATCGCGACGACCGCGAACGCCTTCGGCGCGAGCACGTCGATCCACTCGTTGACGGTTATCGGCTCGCCGGTCGCGGGATCGTTGCCCATCGACGTCCAGTAGCCGTCGCCGTTGATCTTCTCGTTCGGGATCGACCCCTCGACGACGAACACGAACGGCGCGTCGAGCGTGCCGGCCGCGGCCTGGCGGAACGGCTCCATGAACTCCTCGCCGCCGAGCGTCGGCGACAGCACCTTGTTGTGCAGGTGGACCTTCGGCAGCCCCGGCACGGCGCCGAGGACGACGTCCTCGATGCTCGGCAGCGACGCCGCTGTGATCGAGAGCGTGTCGCCGTCGCAGCTCATCCCCTCCGACGTCCAGAGGATGTGCACCTCCTCGACGGCGGGATGCTTGGCCTCAACTACTCCGGCTGGCTCCGCACCCATCTCCTCTGGCTCCGCGGCCATCTCCTCACCTCAGCTTCCGGTCATGGCCGGCTCGGCGCGCCGGCCTGTCTCCTCGATCTCCAGCGCCTCTACGCGCAGCTCCTCTCCCTGCGTCAGCTCGACGTCGAACGAGCCGCAGCGCCGGCAGGCGAGCGGCAGCTCGGGCAGCGGGGTGTCCGAGCCGCAGCTCGCGCACGTCCCCGCCGCGGGCACGTCCTCGAGCACCAGCTCGGCGCCCTCGACCGGCGTTCCCTGGGACACCAGCTCGAAGGCGAAGTCGAGCGCGTCCGGCACCACCTGGCGCAGCCGCCCGACCTTGACCTCGACGCGCGTGACCCGGCGCCCACCCGCATGGCGGTCCACGATCTCGATCAGCGCCTGGGCTATCGAGAGCTCGTGCACCCCGCCTCCTCAGCAGATCCTCGGCAGTGGGTCGCCGGCCAGCAGGTCCATCACGCGCCGCCCTCCGAAGGCGGTGTCGACGAGCACCATCCCGGGCGGCTCGGTGCGGACCTCGCCGATCTCCGCGGCGCGCTCGCAGCCCGGGACCGAGCGCAGCGCGGCGAGCGCCGCGTCCGCCGCCTCGGGCGCCACGAACGCGACGAGCTTGCCCTCGTTCGCCACGTACATCGGGTCGATGCCGAGCAGCTCGGCCGCCCCCGCGACCGCCGGCTCGACCGGCACCGCGGCCTCGCTCACGAGCACCGAGACCTTCGACGCGCGCGCCAGCTCGTTGAGGGCGGACGCGACGCCGCCGCGCGTCGCGTCGCGCATGCAGCGCAGCGCGGGGCCGGCCTCGTCGAGCAACGCGTCGACGGCCGGCCACAGCGAGCGGGTGTCGGACTCGACATCGGCCTCGAGCTCGAACTCGTCGCGCGCGAGCATGATCGCCGTGCCGTGCTCGCCGATCGACCCCGAGACGAGGATGCGGTCGCCGGGCGTCAGCGCCGCGGTCGAGAGCTCGGCGCGCGGGTCGACGGCGCCGAGCCCGGTCGTGCAGACGTACAGCTCGTCGGCGTGCCCGCGCTCGACGACCTTCGTGTCGCCGGCGACGACCTCGACCTGAGCCGCACGCGCGGCGCGCGCGATGGCGTCGACCTCGGCGCGCAGGGTCTCGGCGGGCAGGCCCTCCTCGAGCACGAGCGACAGCGTCAGCGCGAGCGGCCGCGCGCCCGCGACGGCGAGGTCGTTGACGGTTCCGTTGACAGCCAGCTCGCCGATCGAGCCGCCCGGGAAGCGGATCGGACGGACGACGAAGCTGTCGGTCGTCAGCGCCATCCGGGTGCCGTCGACGGTGACCGCGCCGGCGTCGCCGAGCGCCGCCAGCGCCTCGCCGGCGAGTGCCGGGGCCAGCAGCCCCTCGATCAGCGACTGCGTCGCCTTGCCGCCCGCGCCGTGCGACATCGTGATCTGCTCGTCGCGGAACTTCGACCGCTTGGCGCGCGTCGTCTCGATGATCCCGAGGATGCGGTCCTCGCGGGTCGTGCCGGCGGTCATACGACCTCACGCTCCCGGGCGTAGCGGCCGTAGTTGTAGTAAGCGGCACAGGCGCCCTCCGGTGACACCATGCAGGTCCCGATCGGCCGCTCCGGCGTGCACGCCGTGCCGAACACCTTGCACTCCCACGGCTTGATTACGCCCTTGAGCACCTCGCCGCACTGACACGCCTTCGGGTCCGCGACGCGTACGCCGGGAACCTCGTAGCGGACCTCGGCGTCGAGATCGGCGTAGGCGTCGGAGAGCTTCAGCGCGCTCTGGGAGATGAAGCCGAGCCCGCGCCACTCGAAGTGCGGCCGCAGCTCGAAGACCTCGGACAGGATCTCCAGTGCGCGCAGGTTGCCCTCCCACGGCACCACGCGCGTGTACTGGTTCTCGACCTCGCAGCGGCCATCGGCGAGCTGGCCCATGATCATCCGCACCGACTGCAGGACGTCGAGTGGCTCGAAGCCGGAGATCACCACCGGACGGCCGTAGTCGGCGGGGATGAACTCGAACGGCCGCGCGCCGACGACCGTCGACACGTGCCCGGGGCCGATGAAGCCGTCGAGGCGCAGGTCGGGCGAGTCGAGCAGCGCGCGCAGCGGCGGCACGATCGTCACGTGGTTGCACATGCAGAGGAAGTTGGGGACGCCCTCGGCCTTGGCGCGCTTCAGCGTCAGCGCCGTCGAGGGCGCGGTCGTCTCGAAGCCGATCGCGAAGAAGACGACGTCGCGGTCGGGGTTCGCCTTCGCGATCCGCAGCGCGTCGAGCGGCGAGGAGACCATCCGCACGTCGGCGCCGGCGGCCTTCGCGTCGAGCAGGCTGCCGTGCGACCCGGGCACGCGCATCATGTCGCCGAAGCAGGTGAAGATCACCCCCGGCTGGTGTGCGATCGCGATCCCGTCGTCGACGCGCCCCATCGGGATCACGCAGACCGGGCAGCTGGGGCCGTGCACGAGCTCGACGTCGTCCGGCAGTAGGTCGTCGATCCCGTACTTGTAGATCGAGTGGGTGTGGCCGCCGCAGACCTCCATCAGCTTGTAATGGCGTCCCGGCTCGACCAGCGACAGGATCTCGCCCGACAGGGCGCGCCCCAGCTCGGCGTCGCGGAACTCGTCGACGAACCTCACGCGCGCGCCTCCTCGGGTGCCTCCGCCTCACGCGCGTCGGCGCCGGGTGCCTCGATCCGCGTCAGCGCGGTTCCCGCGTGCACCAGCACGCCGTCACCGGGCGCGACCGGATCGACGAGGCCGATCTCGACCGTCTCGCGCCGGTCCGCGGCATCCGCGCAGAGCGCCAGACCGCGCGACTCGTCGACGCGGACCACTCGCATCGCGACCGCCTCATCACCGCAGGTGATGCAACCGTCGTGGTCGCAGCGCGGGAAGAGGTCGGCCGGCAAGCTCATCTCACGGTCACTCGATCACGCTCGCCTTCAGGTCCTCGAGCTCCTGGCGGTAGCCGTCACCCATCTGCTCGAGCAGCTTGCGCGTGGCGAGCGCCTCCTGCTCGTCGACCTTCGAGAGGGCGAAGCCGACGTGGATCAGCACCCAGTCGCCAGGGCCGGCGGACTCGCCCTCGCCGTCGAGCAGACCGATGTTCACGGTCCGCCTCACGCCGGCGACGTCGACCTTTGCGAGTCGGTTGGCGTCGTCGACGACCTCGATCACTTGGCCGGGGATGGCCAGGCACATCGTCGTCGACCTTTCGTTGCCTGTACTGCGTGGTTTAGCACCGGAATGGCGCCGTGGCAAGACCTTGGATAACGGTGACCTGCCGGCTGCGCCTTACCGTCAAAAAGGTAAGCGTGACATTGGCCGAAGCCGCTAGGGCACGGGCGGCGCGATCACGACCCCCGACGGCGCCGAGGCCCGGCTCAAGGCTCGCCGTCGACGTGAATCTCGCGCAGCCGGTGCGTGTCGACGTCGTAGACGAACCCGCGCACGAGGTCGCGGTGGAGCAGGAAGTCGGAGCGGCGGACACGCCGGATCGACTGCGACACGTCCGAGTCGAGGTCTGAGAACGACTCGATCGCGAACGCCGGAGCGACGCCGGTCGCCTCTTGGAGCTCGGCGCGGAAGCCGTCGTCGGTCAGGGTCTGCATCCCGCAGTTCGTGTGGTGGATCAGCATCACCTCGCGCGTGCCGAGCCGCCGCTGGGACACCGCGAGCGAGCGAATCACGTCGTCGGTGATCACCCCGCCCGCGTTGCGCAGCACGTGCGCCTCGCCGTCGCGCAGGCCGAGCGCGGCGAAGACGTCGAGCCGCGAGTCCATGCAGGTCACGATCGCCAGCCGGCGGCTGGGCCGGACGTCGAGGTGCCTCGTCGGCAGCGAGGCGGCGAACGCCTCGTTGTTGGCGACCAGCTCGTCGATCACATCCACGCGCGGCACCCTAGACGCTCGGTCCGTCGGGGTCAGGCAAGTTCATGCCGAGGCCCTTCGCCCAGTCGCCGACCTTGACGATGTAGCCGTCCAGTTCGGCCAGCAGCGTGGAGCTGGCCCCGTGCACGACCTTCCAGCTGGTGGGGGGGTAGAAGTGGTCCAGGTCGTTGCGGGTGTCCTTGGCCTCGCGAAGCTTCTCGGCCATCGATCTTGGGATGACCTTCTCTGCGGCCAGTTGCTCCCACGGGCCGCGTGAACCCTTGCCGACAGCGCCCAGGCGACGTCCCTCGTCGAGTGAGCGGGCCGCCAGCTCTTCCAAGAGGTTGACGAGCAGGTCGAGCTCTCGCTCGATGACGGCAACCTTGTTGCGCTCTGCGGGGTCGTCGCTCTGAGCGGCCGCGAGGAAGGCGTCGAGATCGAACGCGGGCTCGAACTCCTCCATCGCCACGATCAGCTGCTCGCGGGCGAGTGGCACGCGCGCGAGAATGGCTCCGAGGCGCCGCTCGTTCTTGGTGAACACCTGCCCGGAAGAGGTTCCGTCGTGGCGCTGGCCCTCGTCGCGTGGCGTCACTCAGCCACTCTCTGCCGTGCCGCGGATAGAGAGGCGGCGGCCCTTGTCATCAGCTCGAAGTCCGCTCGTGCGGCGCGCTCGGCGATGAGATCGCGCTGGTCGATCAACTGGGGCCAGAGGTTGCCGCGATCGATGACGACGCGGCCCTCCGCGAGTATGTCGGCCAGCAGCGAAGGCGCCTCCCGAGCGTCGTGCAGGACGACGAGGTGCACTCGCCGGTTCAACCGCGTCTGCAAGCGACGACGCAGGGACGCGGGCGAGCGGGAGCGGGCGTCGTGCAGCGAGACCATGAGGTCGACATCCGACTCCTCGCTGTCCTCGCCGGCGGCCGTCGAGCCGAAGAGCACCGCGAGTTGGACGTTGCGCTCGGTTCGCAATGCGCCTCGAAGGGTTCTGAGCAGCTCGTGGTGGGAACGCAGATAGCGCTCCTCGTGAGCGGCCAGCTCCACCTGACGCCCGACGTGACGAGCCTTCAGCAGGCCGTCGTTGACATACCGGCGGAGGGTTCGCTCGCTAAAGTCCACGGCCGCAGCGGTGTGTCCGAGTGCTCGGCCCATGTGTCCAATACTACGCCCATTCGTCCCGCTACGCGATGTAGGATCGGTCGCTGTGAACGTTCTGCTGAGGAACAACGTCACGGTCAGCGGGCGGCCGGACGGGCAGCCGATGGTGTTCGCCCACGGTTTCGGCTGCGACCAGAACATGTGGCGGTTCGTCGCCCCGGCGTTCGAGGACCGGTACCGGGTGATCCTCTTCGACCACATCGGGGCGGGCGGCTCCGACCTGTCGGCGTTCGATCGCCGGCGCTACTCGACGCTGGACGGCTACGCCGAAGACGTGCTCGAGATCTGCGCGGCAATGGAGCTCGAGCGTGTGATTTTCGTCGGCCACTCGGTCAGCGCGATGGTCGGCGTGATCGCCGCGAACCGGGCGCCCGAGCGGTTCGAGAAGCTGGTCCTCGTCGGTCCCTCGCCCTGCTACGTCGACGACGGCGATTACGTCGGCGGCTTCAGCCGTGGCGACATCGACGAGCTGCTCGAGTCGCTCGACAGCAACTACCTTGGCTGGTCGAGCGCGATGGCGCCGGTGATCATGGGTAACCCCGACCGTCCCGAGCTCGGCGAGGAGCTGGTCGAGAGCTTCTGTGCCACCGATCCCGAGATCGCGCGCCAGTTCGCGCGCGTCACCTTCTTGTCCGACAACCGGGCGGACCTGGCGGGGGTGGGCACCCCGGTGCTCGTCCTGCAGTGCGCCGACGATCCGATCGCTCCACGCCCGGTCGGCGAGTACGTCCACAACCAGATTCGCGACAGCCGCTTCGTCCAGCTCAGCGCGACCGGGCACTGCCCGAACCTCAGCGCGCCGAATGAGACGGTCGCCGCTATCGAGGACTTCCTCTAAGAAAGGCTGCGCGTTGGCGACCCACGACAGCCGCGGGAGGGACGTGCTGCTCGAGGAGAGTGTCGAGGACCTCTACGAGAACGCGCCCTGCGGCCTGCTCTCGACCCTGCCCGATGGGACTGTCGTGAGGGTGAACGACACCCTGGTCGCGTGGACCGGCCACAGCCGCGAGGCGATCGTCGGTCGCCGCTTCGCCGACCTCCTGAGCGCCGGTGGGCGGATCTACCACGAGACCCACTACGCGCCGATGCTGCGGATGCAGGGCGCCGTGCGCGAGATCGCGCTCGAGTTCGTACGCGCCGACGACAGCCGCATGCCGGTACTGGTGAACTCGACCCTGCGCAAGGACGCGGACGGCACTCCGATCGGCATCCGGACAGTGATCTTCGAGGCGGCGGTTCGGCGCGAGTACGAGCAGGAGCTGCTGCGCGCGCGCAAGCACGAGCAGGAGGCGCGCGAGCGCGCCGAGGTCCTGCAGCGGACGATGGCGCGACTGGCGGAGGAGAACGCGGAGCTCTACGAGCGTGAGCGCGACATCGCGCGGACGCTGCAGACGAGCCTGCTGGCCGGCGAGCCGCCGAGCGACCACCGCTACGCGGTCGCGACCTTCTACAGCCCGGCGATCGACACGCTCGAGGTCGGCGGCGACTGGCACGACGCGGTCGCCTTCGACGAGGACCGGGTCGCGATCTCGGTCGGCGACGTCGTCGGCCGCGGGATCGACGCCGCGACCACCATGGGCCAGCTGCGCAGTGCGATCCGGGCGCTCGCATGCACGGGCGTGCCGCCCGCGCGGCTGCTCGACCACCTCGACACCTTCGTCGGGCTGGTGGGCAGGGCTTGGATGTCGACGCTCGCCTACGCCGAGGTCGACCTCCAGCGCGGCCGGATGCGCTACGCCTGCGCGGGGCACCTGCCGCCGCTGCTGGTCGAGCCCGGGGAGCCGCCGCGCCTGCTCTGGGACGGCCGCTCGCCGCCGCTGACCGCCCACCCGAGCCAGTCCGCGCGCTACGAGGACGCACTCACGCTGCCGCGCGGCGCGCGGGTGCTGCTGTACACCGACGGGCTCGTCGAGCGCCGCGACCGCTCGATCGACGACGGCCTTGCCCACCTGCTCGAGGAGGTCAAGGCCCGCCGCACCGCCTCGCCCGCCGAGCTCGTCGAGCAGCTCCCACCCGTCATGCTCGCCGGCAGCTCGGGCGAGGACGACGTCTGCCTACTCGTCTTCGCCTTCGAGGGCGGCTGAGCCTGAGCCTAGATCTCCGCGACGCAATGCAGACCGACAGCCGCAGCGCCCTGATCCGCCGGCTGGCCCTCGCCTCGCTGGCCGGGCAGCTCGCGTGGGTCGCCCTGACCACGCTCGGTGGGTTGCTGGAGCCCGGCTATAGCGAGATCCGCCACGCCGTCAGCGTGCTCGGCGCGGACACCGCCGCACGTCCATGGCTCTTCAACACCGCCGCCGCGATCTGGGGCGCGTCGTTCATCGCGGCCGCCGCGGCCCTGGCGCTGGACGCTCCGCGCGGCTGGCGCGGGTGGATCGGCCCCGCGCTGATCGCGTTCACCGGGCTGGCGCAGATCCTGGACGGCTTCCCCTTTCCCGCCGACTGCCGGCCGAACATCGACGCCGGCTGCCTCGCCCGCGAGCAGGCGGGGGACGTCTCGTGGCAACACGTCGCCCACGGTTGGACCTACTTCGTCGGCGCGGTCGCGCTCGCGCTCTCACTGCTCGCGATGGCATGGCGATTCCACGGCGACGCGCGTTGGGGTCGCGTCGACCTACTCGCCCTAGCGGCGGGCCTGCTCGGCCTTGCCGTCGTCGGCGGCCTCTTCTTCGCCACCGACGACGGCACAGGGGCTCACTACGGGCTCGTCCAGCGCGTGGCCCTGGCCGGCGGCGGATTCTGGGTCGGCTCGCTGACGATCGGCCTGCTCGCCATCCACGGCCGCGGCCGCGATCCCGCGGTCCGCCTCATGGAGTGGATCCGCGGCCTTCCGGGCGGCCAGCTCGTCGTGCGGCCCGGCAGCGGCCTTCAGGCCTCGAGTCGTCGGCGCTAGGCGCGGGGCCCGGCGAGCAGGTCGCGCTCCCGCTGCCCCCACGGCGCCGGCTTGCCGTCCGCGTCGACCAGGACCGCGACGACCCGGCCGCGGACGCAGACCTCATCGCCGCGGGCGATCTCGAAGCCGTAGGTGACCGACGTGCGGCCGACCTCGGCGACCGACACCGAGGCCTCGACGTCGTCGCGGAACCAGAGCACGCGGCGGTAGTCGAAGGCGACGTGGGCGCGGGGGAGGCGGCCGTAGACGTCGTGCAGGAGGCCGAGGCGGTCGAGCAGGTCGCTCTCGGCGGCCTCGAACAGGCGCAGGGCCGTGGCGTAGTGGTAGTGGCCGGAGGCGTCGGTGTCGGCCCACTCGACCAGGCGCCGAACGGTGGCGCTAGGCGGCTTGGGACCGTCCATCTTCCACGCGCTGGACGAGGTCCATCCGGCGCTCGCCCAGCTCGCGCAGCGGCTGGACGAAGCAGTCGTTCACCGAGCGCAGGAACTCGCGCACCTCGGGGTCGGCGGCGAGCTGGCGGCCGAACTCGCCGAAGTCCCCTTCGAGGTCGATCAGCTCGACGTAGCGGTCTCCGAGGATGTACTTCTCGAGGCCGCCGAACCCTTCGATCGCGCCGGTGGCCCGGCGCAGCGCGGGCTCGTACTGGTCGTTGAGCTCGCGCAGGCGCTGCTCGCTGCCCTCGCGGACGTCGAGCTGGAAGACGTAGCGGGTCATGTCAGGTGCCTCCTCCCCGGGTGGGGGTCAGGTGCTCGCGGACGATGTTGATCAGCTCGTCCGAGCCCTCGCCGTCGCCGCGCTCGAGCGTGCGACGGGCGTCCTCGATCGCCTCGATCGCGCGCTGGGCGCCCGAGTGCTCGAGCTCGGCGAGCGCGATCAGGTGCTCGAGGCTGACGAGCTGGAAGAACGCGCTGCGGCCGTAGCTGCCCTTCAGCGACGGCTCGAACTTCGAGTGGATCTCCCACAGCTGGTCGCGCCACTGGGCGGCGCGGTCGCGGTAGTCGGACAGCAGTCCGAGCACTTCCTCGGGCGGCAGCAGGTGGCCGAGGAAGATCTTGGCCATCATCGGGTGCTTGAGCTCGGGCCAGCGCATCGGGCCGCGCACCCAGTCACGCAACCGCTCGCGGCCCTCGTCGGTGATCTCGTAGACGCGCCGGTTGGGTCGCGCCTCCTGCAGGACGTGCTGGGAATCGACCAGACCGCGCTCGTCGAGCTCACGCAGCTTCGGGTAGATCTGCGTGCGCGGAACGCTCCAGAACGGCGCCAGCGCGCGGTCGAAGTGGTGCCCGATCTCGTAGCCGTACATCGGCCGGATGCTGACCAGACCGAGCAGCGCGACCTCGACCTCGGACAGCTGAGCAGCCTCAGTGGAAGCCATCCCGCAACCTCCCGTTCGAACTCGTCCTCCGGCCGTCCTCGGCGACGCTTCCGAGTACTGCGCGGACCCGGATCGGAGCGTACACCGAGGCCGTGCCAGGTCCGCTGCGAACCCCGATCACGATGCGCTGTCCCTCGCCGGAGTGCGTGATGTCTCCCCGTCGCGGGCGGCCTCGGCGCCGGCGCGGTCGCCGAGGTAGGCGCGGATGACCGCCGGGTCGCGACGCACCTCGGCGGGCGTTCCCTGCGCGATCGTCGCGCCGTGGTCGAGCACCTGCACGCGCTCGGCGAGGACCATCACCATCTTGATGTCGTGCTCGACCCAGAGGATCGGGATGTCCCAGTCGTAGCGCAGCCGCAGCAGGAAGCGGGCGAGGTCCTCCTTCTAGTCGCGCGTCAGCCCCGACCCGGGCTCGTCGAGCAGCAGCAGCTTTGGCTCGGTCGCCATCGCGCGCGCGACGCCGACGAGCTTCTGGACGCCGAACGGGAGCGAGGCGGCGGGCTTGTGGCGGAACGACCAGAGCTCGAAGAAGTCGATGATCTCCTCGACGCGGCGGCGGCTCTCGATCTCCTCGCGCCGCGCGGGACCCCAGAACAGCGCCGACTTCAGCGTGCCTGAGCGGGTCCGCGCGTGGCGCCCGACGAGCAGGTTCTCGACCACGGTCAGGTGGCCGAACAGCCCGAGGTGCTGGAAGCTGCGCCCGATCCCGCGCCGCGCGACCTGGTAGGGCCGCTTGCCGGTCAGGAGCTCGCCCTCGAGCGTGACCGTGCCGTGCTGGGGGTGGTAGATGCCGCTGAGGCAGTTCAGCAGCGCGGTCTTGCCGGCTCCGTTGGGGCCGATGACCGCGAGGATCTCGTGCTCGCGGACCTCGAGCTCGACGTCGTCGAGCACGACCACGCCGCCGAACTGGAGCCGCATGTCGTGGGCCTCGAGCAGGCTCACGACCACCACCGCCGCGTGCGCCGGTACTGCTTGACGGCCTGGTAGGAGCGCTCGCCCTCGCCGCCCATGCCGAGGTAGAACTCGCGCACGTCGGCGTGCGCGAGCAGCCGCTCGGTCGAGTCGCCGAAGACGACGCGGCCGTTCTCCATCACGTAGCCGTGGTCGGCGATCGAGAAGACCGAATCGGCGTCCTGGTCGACGACGAGCACGGTCACGCCGAGGTCGCGGTTGATCCGGCGCAACGTCGCCATGATCTCGGCGACGAGCTTCGGCGCGAGCCCGAGCGACGCCTCGTCGACGAGCAGCAGCCGCGGCGATCCGAGCAGCGTCATCGCGATCGCGAGCATCTGCTGCTGGCCGCCGGAGAGGTAGACGCTCAGCGTTCGCCGGTGACCCTCGAGCGCGGGGAAGAGCTCGTAGGCCTGGGCGGCCGACATCACGGAGCCGTTCGAGGCGGCGGTCTCGGCGACGGCGAGGTTGTCCTCGACGGTCAGCGTCTGGAAGACCTTCGAACGCTCGGGCACGAGCGCGACGCCGGCGCGCGCGACCTGGTCCGGGCGGCGGCCGGTGATGTCGTGGCCGTCGAACACGATCCAGCCCTCGGTGATCTCGGTGTCCTCGGCGCCGAGGAAGCCCGAGATCGCGCGCATCGTCGTCGTCTTGCCGGCGCCGTTGAGGCCGACGACCCCGACGATCGAACCCTCCTCGACCGTCAGCGACACGTCCTGGATCGCGGTGATCGCGCGGTTGTAGACCACCTCGACGCCGTCGACCTCGAGCAGCGCCACCGCTCAGCGCTCCCTGCGCTCGAGTGGCACGTAGCGGAACGGCCAGAGCGTGATGTAGGTCCGCAGGCGGCGCCAGAGCTCGGCGAGCCCGCGCGGCTCGAACAGCAGGAAGCCGAGGATCAGCAGCGCGAACACGCCGTCGTGGATGCCGCTGATCCGGCCGGGGCCGACCTCGAACCCGAACGCGCGCAGCGTCTCGTCGATCAGGTACGGCAGCCAGGTGATCAGGAAGGCGCCGAGCACCGCTCCGAGGACGCTGCCGAGGCCGCCGATGATGATCATCGCGAGGTACGAGATCGCCAGCTCGAGCGTGTAGGTCTCGGCACTGACGACGCCCGCGAAGTAGCCGCTGATCGCGCCGGCGAACGAGACCACCGCGGAGGTGAAGACGAACGCCGACAGCTTCGCGCGCGTGATCGAGACTCCGAGCGCCTCGGCCGCGATGTCGCGGTCGCGCAGCGCGGCCCACGAGCGGCCGATCCGGCTGCGCAGCAGGTTGACGCCGATCACGATGCTGATCAGCGCCAGTACGAGCACGAAGTAGTACCAGTCGGTGCGGCTTTCGAGGCGGATCGGGCCGAGCTCCAACGTCGGCATCACGATCCCCGCCGACTGCACCGCCTGGGCCTGGAACGCGGTCGCGCCGAGCACGACCGCGAAGTGCAGGACGAACGTCGTGACCGCGAGGTAGAGGTGCTTCAGGCGCAGAGACGGCACGCCGACGACGAGGCCGAGGACCGCCCCCGCGAGCGTCGCCGCGGGCAGCGTCACCCACGCCGGCGCGTCCGTGTAGTGGACGAGGCCGCCGGCGGTGAACGCGCCGAGTGCGAGGAAGGCCGCCTGGCCGAGCGAGATCAGGCCGGCCGTGCCGACGAGCAGGTTCAGCGCGACCGCGCCGATCACGGCGATCAGCGAGAGGTTCAGCAGGCGCAGGTGGAACGGCCCGACGAACGCCGGCAGCGCGATCGCCACCGCCAGCGCGATCAGCGCGCAGGCGACGCCGAAGCGGCTGCGGATGACGTGCAGGTCGGGCCCGTAGCCGACGATCAGCGTCGACGGGTTGCGCAGGCGGTGCAGGCGGTCGGCCAGCCCGGACGGCGCCTCGCGCGCGTCGAGCGAGCCGCCCGCGACGGCGCCCGGTGCGCGGGTGCCGACATCGACGCTCATGCGCGCCCCACCTCCGCGACGTGCGGCCGCACACGCGCGACCTCCGCCGTGTTGTCGACTCGCTCGCGCCGCGTCATACGCGCTCGACCTCCTCGGCGGTGCCGAACATCCCCCACGGACGGACGGTCAGGACGATCAGCAGCAGCAGGATCGGGGCGATGTCGGCGTAGCGGGCGCTGATCTGCGTCGTCGTGAAGTACTCGACGGTGGCGACCACGAGGCCGCCGACGTAGGCGCCCTTGACGCTGTCGAGCCCGCCGATCAGCGCCGCCGTGATCGCCTTGACGCCGACGACCGCGGCCGGAACGCTGAGCAGCGCCTGCGCGCCGTAGAGCGCGCCCGCGACGCCGGCCGCGACCAGCGCGACCACCCACGCCGTGGCGATCGCGACGTCGACGTTGATGCCTCGCTGCGCGGCGAGCGTGACGTTCTCCGCCACCGCGCGCATCCGCACGCCGAGCCGCGAGCGCTGGTAGATCAGGTAGATGACGATGAAGGTGGCGGTGCAGCCGATGAACGTGCGCGCGTTAGTGCTCGGCACCTCGAGGCCGGAGGCGATCGCCCAGTCGCCGGTCTCGCCGAGGTCGACGAACTCGATCTGGCCCTCCCAGATGAACACCATCGCGGCGCGCAGGAAGATCGCGAGCCCGATCGTCACGAGTACCCCGACGTAGGGCGCCTCGCCGAGGATCGGCCGCATCAGCACGAAGTAGATGACCACTCCGAGCACCGCCGCGACCGTGACCATCAGGCCGAGGCCGAGGATCACCGAGCCGCCGGCGACGCCGATCGCCGTCGTGACGCCGTAGCCGCCGACGATGGCGAGCTCGCCCTGCGCGAAGTTGAGCACGCGGCTCGTGCGGTACACGACCACGATCCCAACCGCGAGCAGGGCGTACAAGCTCCCGAGCGCCAGTACGAGGCTCAGCTCGTCCATGACCTGGTTGCTCCTCTCGCTCGCGCTCGCTCGTCGGCCCGGCCTCTAGCCGCCACCTCCGCCGGCCTCCGCGCGCGGCGGCAGGCCGATCCAGTCGCCCTCGACGACGAACGCGTCCTCGCCGCTGTCGAACTGGTGCATCCGCCAGAACGACTCGCCGTAGTGGTCACGGCCCTGGAAGGCGATCGGGCCACCGGTGATGCCCTGCGTGTCGACCTGGAGGTCCTGCAGCGCCTGGTCGAGATCCGCCGGGCTGCACGGGAAGCCGCACTTCGTCAACGCCTCGTCGGCGACTCGGGCGAGGCCCCAGCCGGAGACGTGGGCGTTCGAGAGCTCGAAGTCCGTGCCGAAGCTCTCGGCGGCGTCCCTGAGCTGGGTCACGCCCTGCTCGTCGTCGTCGATCGACGCGAAGCGACCGAACATGTAGGTGTTCTCCTGCGAGCCGCCGGCCTCCATGCCGCGCCGCAGCGCGTCCTCGGTCACGCCGTAGTTCGCCGCGACGTAGGGGCCCTCGTAGCCGGCCCGGCGCAGCGCCGCGATCACGCCGACGTTCTGCTCGCTGCCGTAGTGGCCGATCACGACCGACGGGTCGCGGTCGGCGATGTCGGAGCCGATCGAGGTGAACTCGCGCGTCTCGACCGGGAACACGACACGCTCGGTCTCGAGCCCCGCCTCACGCGCCGCCGCCTCGTTGGCATCGCAGGCGGCGATGCCGCCGACGCTCTCGAACGTCACGCAGACGAACGTGCCCTCGTCGGCGAGCTGGGTCGTGAAGCGTCCGGCCGCCTGGCCGGCGACCTCGAAGATCGTGCCGGCGGAGTACGCGAACGGCTGTGCCGGCGGCAGCGCCGAGGCGATCCCGCTGAAGCCGCTGACCACGGGGATCTGCGCACGCTCCATCGCGGCGTAGACGGCCTCGTGCGTGCTCGACAGGCTGAGCCCGAAGATGCCGGAGACGTTCTCCTGGTTGGCGAGCTCCTCGGAGGCTGAGACCGCCGTGTCGGCGTTGAGGCTGTCGTCGCGCACGACCACGTCGACCGGGTGGCCGTCGATGCCGCCGTCGTCGTTGAGCTGCTGCATGTAGAGCTGGAAGCCCTCGAGCGTCGGGCTGTAGGACTCGCGCAGCGGCCCCGACAGGTCGGTCACGTAGCCGAGCTTGTAGGGCCGGCCCTCGGGCCTGTCGGCGCTGGTGTCGGCCGCACCGCCGCCTCCGCCGTTGCCCCCATCGTCGTCGTCGTCGCCGCAGCCGGCCGCGACGAACAGCGCCGTCAGCACGAGCGCGATCAGTGTGAGCAATCTAGGCATGTCGCACCTCTCTCTCCTCGTCTCTCGTCGGCTCAGCGCGCTCGGGTCGTTCCCGCGGGCTCGGGCGCGTACATCTCCTCGATCAGGTCGCCGAAGAGCTCGTAGGCGTGCTTGCGCTTGACCTTGCGGGTGGGCGTCGTGTCGCCCTCCTCGGGGTCGAGCTCCTTCGGAATGATTCGGAACTTCTTCACCTGCTCCACGCGCGCGAGGCGCGCGTTCGACTTCTCGATCTCCGCCTCGATCAGGTCGCGGACCTCCTGCTTCTCGGTCAGGTCGGTGAAGCCCGCGTAGCCGATGCCGTGCTCGCGCGCCCACTGGACCGTCGTGTCGAAGTCGATCTCGATCAGGCAGGTCGGATAGGGGCGGTTGTCGGCAAGCAGCACCGCCTCGCTGATGTACGGGCTCGCCTTGATCGCGTTCTCGACCAGCGCGGGGGTGATGTTCTTGCCGCCGGCGGTGATCATCAGGTCCTTCTTGCGGTCGACGATCCGGAACGAGTCGCCGGTCTGCTCGGCGACGTCGCCGGTGCGCAGGAAGCCGTCGGGGTTCGCCGCCCGGCTCGCCTCGGGCTCCTCCCAGTAGCCGCTGAACAGCCCCGGGCCGCCGACGAGCACCTCGCCGTCCTCGGCGAGCCGGACGTCCTTGCGGTAGCCCGGCACGCCGGGGCTCGCGGGCTTCGGGAAGCGACCGACCTGCGCGAAGACGAGCGTCCCCTCGGTGATTCCGTAGAGGTCGCGCAGCGGCACGCCCCAGCTCTGCCACTGGCCCTGGACGCGCTCGGGCATCGGCGCCCCGGCGGTGAAGCCGCCCTGGATGCGCGCGAGGCCGACGCGGTAGAGGGCGGGCAGGAAGGCGCCCGCGCGCGCCGCGCGGTAGGCGAGCGCGAGCGGCGGCGAGGGCCGCTTGCCGGCCCAGATCGCGGCCATCCGGCGGTCGGCGACGCGCTGGGCAAGGCGGAAGGCGCCGCGCTTGAGCCGCGACGAGCTGTCGACCGCGACCATGACCTGCGAGGCGATCTTCTCCCAGATCCGCGGCACGCCGTGGAGGAAGGTCGGCTGAACCTCGAACAGCACCTGGCGCAGGCCCTCGCCCTTCTCGCCGATGTGCGGGACGCAGGACGAGAACAGCGGCAGCCAGACGCTCATCGAGCGCTCGACGAGGTGCGCGAGCGCGAGGTGGACGATCGTGCGGTGCTCGCCCGAGCGCAGCTCCTCGTAGAACCAGAGGTAGGGGAAGGTCATGCCGAAGATCGCGTCGCGGTGGGTGTGCATCGCGCCCTTCGGCTGGCCAGTCGTGCCCGAGGTGAACGTCATCACGGCGATGTCGTCGGGCTTGGCCTGGAGCATGTGGCGCTCGGCCTCCTCGGGGTCCGCGGCGCCGCGCGCGCGACCGCGCCGCTCGAGCTCGGCGAAGGTCACGATCCGCGGGTCGTCGTAGAGGAACAGCGTGCGGTCGTCGACGACGACGACGTGCTCGACGACGTCGCCGTCGTCGCCGCTGTCGAGCAGCTTGTCGAGGTGCTCCTGGTCCTCGGCGACGAAGAAGCGCGTGCGCGTGCGCGCGACCTGGTAGCCGACCTCCTCGGCTGAGTTCGTCGAGTAGATCCCGAACGAGACGGCGCCCGCCGACAGCGCGCCGAGGTCGGACAGCAGCCACTCGAGGCACGGGTCGCCCATGATCGCGACGCGGTCGCCGCGCTCGAGCCCGAGGTCGAGCAGGCCGAGCGCGACCGCCTTCACCCGCTCGAGGTACTGCGCCCAGGTCAGCTCCCAGTAGACGCCGCGGTCCTTGTAGCGCAGGGCGACCGAGCCCGGGTCCTCGCGCGCGCGCTCGAGCAGCAGCCGGGGGATCGTGCGCTCGTAGAGCCGGTCCCCGAGCGCCTCGACGGCGTGGGTGTCGGTCGCCTCGAGCTTCATCGCAGCGACACCCAGACGGACTTCTCCTGCGTGAGGGCCTCCATCACGGCGAAGCCCATCTCGCGGCCGTGGCCGCTCTGCTTGTAGCCGCCGTAGGGCGAGGCGGAGTAGACGTTGCCCCACGTGTTGATCCAGACGTTGCCCGCTTGGAGCTGGCTCGCGACGCGATGCGCGCGGCCGACGTCGCGCGTCTGGATCGCCGCGGCGAGCCCGTGCGGGACGTCGTTGGCGAGCGCCACCGCCTCCTCCTCGCTCGAGAACGGGATGACGCAGAGGACGGGGCCGAAGACCTCGTTCTGGGCGATCTCGCTGCGGTTGTCGACGTTGTCGAAGACGGTCGGCTCGAAGAACAGGTCGCTGTCGAGGCCGTCGACGCGCGTCGTCCCGCCGCCGGTCACCAGCTCGCCGCCGTCGTTGCGCGCCCGGTCGACGAAGCCGCTGACGCGCTCGAGCTGGCCCTTGTCGACGAGCGGCCCGAGCGTCGTCTCGGGATCCATCGGATCGCCGACGACCGTCTTCTCGCTCATCAGCTTCACGACGCCCTGACGACCTCGGCGTGGATCGACTCGTGCACGAGCAGCCGGCTGCCGGCGGTGCAGATCTCGCCCTGGTTGGTCGTGATCGCGGCGTAGGAGGTCGCGATCGCTCCGCGCAGGTCGGCGTCCTCGAAGACGATGTTCGGGCTCTTGCCGCCGAGCTCGAGCATCACCGGGATCACGCGGTCGGCGGCGTAGTGCTGGATCAGGCTGCCGGTCTCGACCGAGCCGGTGAATGCGATCAGCGACACGCCGGGGTGGCGGCAGAGCGCCTCGCCGGTCGCCGCCGCGCCCGGCACGGCGTTGACGACGCCCTCGGGGAAGCCGACCTCGTGGCAGAGGCGGACGAGCGCGAGCGGCGACAGCGGCGCCTGCTCGGCCGGCTTGAGGACGACGGTGTTGCCGGCCATCACCGCCGGGGCGATCTTCCAGATCGCCTGCAGCAGCGGGTAGTTCCAGGGGATGATCCCGGCGACGACGCCGTACGGCTCGCGCACGGTGTAGTTGAGGTAGCGCCCGGGGACGGGGATCGTGCGGCCCTCGCCCTTGGCGATCATCCCGGCGAAGTACTGGATTGCCTCCGGCGCCGAGCGCAGATCGACCTTCTCGCTGACCGTGATCGGCTTGCCGAGGTCGCGCGTCTCGAGCTCGGCGAGCTCGCTCGCGTGCGACTGGACCGCGTCGGCGAGGTCGAGCAGCAGCCGCGCGCGCTTGCCGTCGCTCGTCTGCGCCCAGCCGGGGAACGCTGCCTGGGCCGCCTCGACCGCGCGGGCAACGTCCTCGGGGTCGGCCTCGGCGACGTTGGCGAGCAGCTCGCCGGTCGCGGGGTTGTGGACCTCGAACGTCTTGCTGGACGCCGCGGCATGCTCCTCGCCGCCGATCGCGAGCCCGTAGTCCTTGGTGATCGTCTGCTGGGCCATGTCGGCTCCTCTCCTCAGTTCCGCTTCAGGTCATTCGGCGACCAGGACATGCACCGCGCACGCCGCGTGGTCGTAGCCGGCGATCCCGCCGCCGGTCGTATGCGTCATGCCGACGCGCGCGCCCTCGACCTGGCGCGCGTCGGCGCGGTCCTGCAGCTGCCACGTGATCTCGGCCAGCTGGGCGACGCCGGTCGCGCCGACCGGATGCCCGCGCGACAGCAGCCCGCCGCCGGTGTTGACCGGTATCCGGCCGCCGATCTCGGTGTCGCCGCCGTCGATCAGCTCGCCGCCGCCGCCCGGCTCGCAGAGCCCGAGCGCCTCGTAGGCGAGGATCTCACCGATCGTGAAGGCGTCGTGGCACTCGACGACGTCGAGGTCGTCGGGCCCGAGCGCGGCCTGCTCATACGCCTCATCGGCGACCTTGCGGCCGAGCTCGGACTGGGCGAGCTCGCGCGGCTCGGAGGTCTCGCGGCCGGCAGACGTGGCGCTCGCCACGAAGCGCACCGGCCCGGCCTCGCCCGGCTGGTCGCCGATCACGGCCGCTCCGGCGCCGTCGCCGCCGGACGAGCACTGCAGCAGCGTCAGCGGCGTCGAGATCATCCGCGACTCGAGCACCTCGTCGAGCGCGACCGGCTTGCGGTAGCGCGCGTAGGGGTTGAGCGCGCCGTTGGCGTGGCTCTTGACCGACACCTTCGCGCGCTGCTCGTCGGTCGTGCCGTAGACCGCCATGTGGCGCTGGGCGCGCATCGCGTAGACGGCGGGCATGACTAGTCCCGCGCGCACCTCGGGGTCGTCCTCGGCGAGCGGCAGCAGGCTGGAGTCGAGCTTCGAGAGCTGCTCGAGCCCGATCACGAGCACGTTGCGGTACAGCTCCTGGCGCACGAGCGTCACTGCGATCGCGGCCGCGAACGAGGAGCTGGCACAGGCGTTCTCGGTGTTGATCGTCGGACGGTAGGAGAAGCCGAGGCCGCTGAGCGCGCGCTGCGCGGCGAGCGGTCCGTTGACGTAGGTGCCGCAGATCACCGCGTCGACGTCGTCGGTCGTCAGCCCGGCCTCGCGCACGGCCTGGACGACGGGCGGATGGACGAGCGCCTCGAGGTCGCGGTCCGGCGTGTTCCCGAACGGCGCCAGCGCGGCGGAGCGGACGTAGGCCTCAGCCATCGCCGCTCGCCTCCTCGCGCTCGACCTCGACGACGAATTGCGGGGGCTCGCCGGTGGGGGCGAGCGCGTGCACCCGTCCGTGCGCGCCGATCCGCGGCTCGCCCTCGACGCGCGCGAAGATGCGCACGCCATCGACGTCGACGTAGGCGACGGTGTAGGGGAGCGGCGTTCCCGGCGGGCCGACGTGGATCGTCGTGAAGCTGTGGACCTCGCCCTCGCTCGGGAGCTCGACCTCGGCGCCGTCCTCGCTCCAGCAGTACGAGCAGCGCGAGCGCGCGGGGAACGACGTGCGCCCACACGCCGAGCAGCGCCAGGCGATCAGCGGCAGCTCGATCGCCGCCGAAGACTGGCGCCTTTCTTCCGGGACGGTGTCGGCGCTAGGCGACACCGGCCACGCTCCTGCCGGTCGCGCCGGCGCCGCCGTAGACGCGCTCGAGCTCGAGCAGCTTGCGGATCCCGACCGCCTCGACGTACGCGTCGTGGTCCTCCGGTCCGGTGATCCAGCGCTCGAGGTACTCCTGGAATGCCGCCTCGTCGCCCTTGCGGTACGCCGCGGTCGCCTCGACGTAGTCGCGGATGTGCTGCTCGTCCTCGGCGTAGAAGCCGTGCGCCGCGTAGGGGTGCGAGCCATACGGCGCCTCGACGATCGCGTCGGCGTAGGGGATCGAGGTCCGCAGCGGGTCGCGCCGGATCACCTCGTTCGGGACGAGCCGCTCGGTGCAGAGCGCGACGCGGTCCGAGCCGCGCGCGATCAGCCGGTCGCCGAAGCGCGAGCCGACGTGCTGGCCGTTGCCGTACTTGTCGGCGAGCCCGACGTGGAAGAAGCCCCAGTCGGCGCCGATCGCCGGCACGGCGAGGTACTCCTTGCCGTCGCCGAGCGGGCTCTCGAAGACCTTCAGGTCCTTGTTCAGCTCCGGGATGCTGGTGCCGATCCCGCCGCGCCAGGCCATGAACTCCTGACCCATCGCGCGTGCCTGCAGCCCCGCGTAGAGGATGTACTCCGAGCACTCCCAGACCTCGACCTCGCCGTTCTCGGCGGCACGGCGGAAGCAGTTGCCGATCGGGGCGTAGAGCTCGGCGCCGACGTAGGGCGCGATCACCTTGCGCACGCAGCCGGCGCCGATCAGCAGGTCGACCTCGAGCCCCGCTGTCGCGTTGCCGATCACGGTCAGGTCGCGCGCGCCCTTGCGGATCAGCTCGCGGACGATCGGCATCGGGTGGTTGGCGACGACGAAGCCGCCGATCGCGACGGTCATCCCGTCCTCGACGCGCGCCGCGACCTCGGCGGCGGTGGCGACGACCTCGCGGCGCCCTAACGCGTCGGACATGTGGCCGTTGCCCTGTTGCGTGGCCTGCTTGCCAGCGCTCATGAGCGCAGCACCCCCTCGCGGTCGATCTCCTCGCGCAGCCGGCCAAGCTCCTCGTCGGTCGGCGGCGGGATCTCCTCGAAGTGCCGCGAGCGCTCGACCTCGAAGCCGGTGTTGCTCACGATCTCCTCCTCGCTGTGACCGGGGAAGACGCCGCGCAGGCGCGCGGTCATGCCCTCGCCCGAGAAGTCGAAGACGCCGCGCGGCGAGACGATCCACTGTGGCCCGTTGCCGGGGAACTGCTTCTCGCGCCAGCCCGACGGGCCCATCGTCGAGACGTAGTCGACCTGTTCGACGAACCGCCGCTCGTCGTGGGCGGTCATGAATACGAACATGTTGCGGACGGTGATGACGTCGTTGATGCCGACCGTCCCGGGGCCGCGCATCGTCATCCGGCCGTCCTTGGCGAGGCCGATCAGGTTGACGTTGCCGTGGAGGTCGACCTGGATCCCACCGACGAAGAAGTGGTCGGCGAAGAAGTAGCGGTTGGTGTCGGCGTAGCGCTCGCGGTGCTCGTAGTAGTCGCGCCCGCCGCTCGGCGGGCCGTAGAAGATGAACGTCTCGGGGTGGTCGAAGTAGCCCTCGGCCCACTGCGAGATCCGGTAGTCGACCGACGTCTTCGGGACGCCCCAGACGTCCTGGCCGACGAGGTTGCAGAGCCAGCCGGTGCCACCGAGCTGGAGGCGCAGGTTGGGCGCGTGCATGCGTTGGGCGAGCATCGCCGCGGTGAACGAGATCTCTGTGTGCGCGCCTGAGCAGAGCGTGTCGCCGTCCTCGATCTGGCGGGCGAAGAAGACGGCCATCATCTCCTTCCAGGTGGCCTCATCAGCGGTCTTTCCGGCCATCTTCGACCCCCTATCTCGCTTGTCCCGATCTTCGGTTATCACGATTTCACAATAGTAAGAAGCGGTCTGACCACTGTCAATTGGACGGGTGGTCCAAAGATGCGTCGAAGCGAAGGCCGGCCCGGCCTTGTGCCGTCAGGCGTCGACGGCGTTCGACAGCCGCGCGATGCGCGCCGCGTCGAGCGAGGCGAGGTAGTCGGAGTGGCTCTCCGGGCCGGTCACCCGGCGCTCGAGGTACTCGGTCCAGCGGTCGGCGTCGCCGCGGCGGTAGGCGATCGAGGCGTCGACGTACTCGCGGATCCGCTCCTCGTCCTCGACATAGAAGCCGTGGCTCGCGTAGGGGTGGGAGCCGAACGGCGCCTCGACGACCAGGTCGGCGTAGGGGATCGAGGTCGCGAACGGGTCCTTGCGGATCTCGGCGTTCGGGACGATCCGCTCGGCGGTGATCATCACCCGCTCGGCGGCCCGCGCGAGCAGGCGGTCGCCGAAGCGCGCGCCGCCGTGCTGCCCGTTGCCGTAGACGTCGGCGCGGCCGACGTGGACGATCGCCCAGTCGGGGTGCAGCGCGGGCGCGGCGAGGTACGGCTCGCCGTAGATCGGGTCCTTGAACGGGACGTAGGCGGGGTTGAGCTTCGGGACGTCGGTGCCGACACCGCCGCGCCAGGGCATGAAGCCGAGCCCGCGCGCGGCCGCCTCGAGCTGCGAGTAGAGCAGGTACTCGGTCGTCTCGGAGACCTCGATCTCGCCGGCCTCGGCGGCCTTGCGGTAGCAGTGGCCGATCGGGGCGTAGAGCTCGGCGCCGACATAGGGGGCGATCACGCGGCGGACGCAGCCGGCGCCGATCAGCAGGTCGATCTCGAGGCCTGCGGTCGCGGCGCCGATCACCGTCAGGTCGCGCGCGCCACGGCGGATCAGCCCGCGGACGATCGGCATCGGGTGGTTGACGGTCCCAAAGCCGCCGACGACGATCGTGTCGCCGTCGTGGATCGCGGCGACGGCCTCCTGCTCGCTCACCAGCACCTCGCGGCGCGCCGGGCGGTTGTGGCGGGTGATCGGCTCGAGGCTCATCGGCCCTCCTCGGACGGTGCGTAGACGGGGACGTCGCCGACCAGCTCGACGACCTCGACGCGCGTCCCGATCGCCGGCGGCTCGTCCCCGCGATAGCGGCCGAGCTGCCTGCCGCCGTCGTCGCGGTCGACGAGCAGCAGCACGAACGGCGCCTCGCCGACGTGCGCGTTGCCCGCGACCCGGATCGTGGTGTGGCTGTAGACGGTCCCCGCGTCGGTGACGACGGTCGCTCGCGAACGTGCCCGGGTGCCGGTCTCGGTCACGACAGTCGCTCCAGGACGTGGACGGTCACGGCGGCGGTCGTCCCACCGCCGTTGTGGGCCAGCCCGACGCGCGCGCCGGGAACCTGGTTCGGGTGCTCGTCGCGCAGCTGCAGCGCGAGCTCGTAGAGCTGCCCGCAGCCGGTGGCGCCGGTCGGGTGGCCCTTCGAGAGCAGGCCGCCGCTCGCGTTGACGACAGTCCGCGAGCGGCCCTCGGCGATCGCCGGCCCGCCCTCGCCCTTGGGGAAGAAGCCGAGGTCCTCGGCGTCGACGATCTCGGCGATCGAGAAGCAGTCGTGCAGCTCGGCGACGTCGACGTCCTCCGGGCCGATGCCGGCGGCCGCGTAGACCCGCTCGGCCGCGACGACGGTGCCGTCGTGCACCGTCACGTCGTCGTAGTCGGCGACGCGCGGCGGTCCGCTGACGAGCGCCGAGCCGGAGATCCTCACCGCCGGCGAGTTGTGCCGCCAGGCGAGCTTGGGGCTCGCGACCACGACCGCCGCCGCGCCGTCGGTCACCGGGCAGCAGTCGAGCATCAGCAGCGGATCGGCGATCGGCTTCGACTCGAGCACGTCCGCTGCCGTCACTGGCTCACGGAACTGGGCCAGCGGGTTGCGCACGCCGAAGCCGCGGTTCTTGACCGACACGGCCGAGACCTGCTCGCGCGTGGTGCCGTAGAGGTGCTCGTGACGGCGCATCACCAGCGCCCAGAAGCCGGGGAACGTGAGCCCGGAAGCGGCCTCCGTGTCGCCGTCGATTGCGGCTGTCATCGACGTCGTGAAGACTTCGCGCGGCGCGCCGGTCAGCCGCTCGGCGCCGACCACCAGCACCGCGCGGTGGATCTCCGCCCCGACCATGTGGGACGCGAGGCGAACGCCCGCGGAGCTCGACGCGCAGGCGTCCTCGACCTTGACGGCCTCGACGTGGCGCAGGCCGAGGTTCGCCGCGACCAGCGGGCCGAGCAGCTCCTGGCCGGTGAGGATGCCGCTGACGAGGTTGCCGACGAAGACGGCGCCGATCCGCTCCGGCGGGATGCCCGAGTCGTCGATCGCCGCGCGCCCGGCTTCGGTGGCGAGCTCGAGCAGCGAGCGGTCGGGGTGGCGGCCGAACTTCGTCGACCCGACGCCCGCGATCCACGCCTCGCCCATGTCAGCCGACCTCCGTCCCCTCGCGCAGCAGCCCTGCGCGGTCGACCTCCTCGCGCAGGACCGTCAGCTCCTCCACCGTCGGCTCCTCGACCGGCTCGAAGTCGGGCGCGAGCTCGAACTCGAAGCCGGTCAGCTCGCGGACGTCCCCGACGCTCGTACCCGCGAACGTGCCCCAGAGCTGCGCCCGGTCGCCGCCGCCGAAGCTGAAGATCGCGCGCGGCGTGAGGATCCACTTCGGTCCGTGACCGGGGTAGCGGTGCTCGCGCCAGCCGCGCGGCCCGTGCATCGACACGTAGTCGACCCGCTCGACGAGCGTGCGCCGGTCGTGGTGGGTGACGAAGACGTACGGCGTCGCGACCGTGACGATGTCGGCGATCCCGACCGTGCCGGGGCCGCGGAAGCCGTACGGGCGGCCTCCCTCGCCGCGCAGGCCGATCATGTTCGCGTTGCCGTGGGCATCGACCTGGATCCCGCCGGCGAAGAACTTGTCGCCGACGAAGTACTTGTTGGTCCGCGGCCGGCCGCCCTCGTAGTACGCGCGGCCGCCCGGCGCGCCGAAGTGCATGAACGTCTCCATGTGGTCGTACGCCGCCTCGGCCCAACGCAGCATCCGGTACTCGGTCGAGGTCTTCGGGAGCTCGATCGGCAGGTCGGTGACGTTGACCAGGAAGCAGGTGCCGCCGAGCTGGAGCTTCACGTTCGGCGCGTGCATCTTCTGCGCCAGCAGCGTCGCCGCAAACGAGATCTCGGTGTGCGCGCCGGAGATGATCCGCTCCCCGTCGACCACGTCGCGCGCCAGCGCGACGGCCATGCGCTCCTTCGCGGAGGGCGTTTCGGGCGGTGGTGTGGGGGAGGGCGACACCGGGTCCTGGCCTGATACTTAGTGTGATTTCAGAATATGAAGATCCCAGGTCAAGGTCAAGTGCCGAGCGTCAAATCAGCCCACCGCCGTTCATCCTCGCCGGCCAACGGGGACTGGACAGATCGAGCCCGGCAGACGAGCATGCGATTAGTTTCGGGACGCGCGCAGGTCATGAGGCACCAGAAGACCTCGCTTCACCCACGACAGAGGAGAGCTAGCCATGTTCGCCGACACCAGGGCCTACAGCAGCTTCGCCGTGCCCGACGTCCAGCAGGCGCGCGAGTTCTACACCGACACGCTCGGCCTGAAGGTGACCGAGCTCGACGCGTCGATCGGCCTGCTGACGCTCCATCTCGCCGACGGTCGCGACACGATGATCTACGAGAAGCCCGACTTCACGCCGGCGACCTACACGATCCTCAACTTCGCGGTCGACGACGTCGAGCGGGCCGTCGACGAGCTGTCCGCGCGCGGCGTGACCTTCGAGCGCTACGAGGGCTTCGACCAGGACGAGAAGGGCATCGCCCGCGGCCAGGGACCGGACATCGCCTGGTTCACCGATCCCGCGGGCAACATCATGGCCGTCATGACCGAGATGTAGCCGGGAGCGGTCTTCCCAAGTGGCGTAGGCTCGATTGCCTAAGGCAATCTGGTCTGTGCACGGAGGAGGGGACAGTAGCTGGAGTCTTTCTACGTCAGGGCGACGACTTGGTCGCGATGGTCGAGACGCCGTACGAGCAGGAGACGGTTCTCCAGGAGCTGCTCGAGCGTTATCCCGCGCTGTTGGCCGGTGACGACGACAATGGGGCTGCTGCCAACTGGCTGCTGATTCGCCGCGAGGCGAGCTTGATCCTCGGTGACACGGGCGGCCCGCGTGGCTTGCTCGACCATCTCTTCGTCGACGCGGCGGGGATCACGACGCTGATCGAGGTCAAGCGGAGCTCCGACAGCCGAATCCGTCGCGAGGTCGTCGGGCAGATGCTCGACTACGCAGCCAACGCGACGGTCAACTGGCGCGACGATGCGCTTCGGACGCTGTTCGAGGACCGCTGCGCCGGCGACGGCATCGACCCCGACGAGCAAATTCGCAGTGCGTTCGACGAGGTCGTCGACATCGACGTGTTCTGGTCGACCGTGCGGCGGAACATGGAGGCCAGGAGGCTGCGCCTCGTCTTCGTCGCCGACGCGATCCCTCCGGAGCTGCGGAGCATCGTCGAGTACCTCAACGAGCAGATGACCCAGACGGAGGTACTGGCGATCGAGGTCAAGCAGTACCGCGATTCGACCGGTGCCCACGAGACACTGGTTCCCCGCTTGGTTGGGAACACCGAGGCCGCACGACAGGTCAAGGGAGCGCCATCGACGCGACGGTGGGACCGCGCGTCGATTCTCGACAAGCTGATGGAGCGGCGTGGCGCGGAGCTCGTGGCGGTGGCACGCCGTCTGCTCGAGTGGGTCGACGCCCGGGGGGACCTTCGCGAGGCCTTCGGTACGGGCTCGACGGACGGCTCGGTTCAGGCCGGCTACTGGGACGCGCGGCGTTACCTGTGGCCGTTCGTCCTCTACAGCTACGGACGCGTGGAGATTCCGTTTCAGCACATCGCCAAGCGGCCGCCGTTCGAGGACGTGGCTCTGCGTGAGGAGTTGCGCTCGAGGCTCAACGCGATCCCGGGCGTGGATCTGCCGCCCGCCGCCGAGGCGAGGCGCCCGAGCATCGACCTGGCCGATCTGAGCTCGTCGGAGTCGCTCAAGACATTCACTGACGCCATGGACTGGGCGTTCGAGCAGGCCGCTCGCCGGAGCTCGTCTGCCGACGGCTCCGGCGAGGGCTCGGTCTCGTCCTAGGGCCTCAGGCGGACCACGACTCCGGCGTGGTCGGAGGGCCAGAGGCGGCCGATCGGGGTCTCGGGGGTGCGCTCGTCGGGGTCGCGGCCGACGACTTCGGCGCGGTCGACCGGGATCGGCCAGCCGTCGGCGCGGCGCCCGAAGACGAAGTCGATCCGGTGGTCGAAGCGCGCGGCGGCCTCCTCGGGTGTGTCGTTGACGAGCTCGCTCAGGCCCGAGGTGAAGCCCTGCTCGGCGGGCGCCCACTGCAGCCACGCGTCGGTGAAGCCGCCCTGCCCGGTGATCAGCAGGTACGGATCGCGGTGGGCGTGGGTCTCGCCCGGCTTGACCGAGGCGTCGAGCGGGTCCGTGTTGCAGTCGCAGAGGAGGATCACCGACCGGTCGGTGACCGCGGCCGGGCCGGCGAGCAGCTCGGCGGCCTGCGCGTAGGCGATGTCCGAGAGCTCCGACTCGAGGTGCGTGTTGATCACCCGGAAGCGCTTGTTGCCGGCACGCACGTCGGCGTAGTTGTAGCCGCGGATGAACGCCACCGGCTGGCCTGCGACCGTCAGCGAGATCCGTGCGGCGTACTGGGCGCCGCCGCTCTCCAGCACCTTGAGCCCGTTGTTGGCGCGCTTGATCAGCACGTCGCGCATCGTCAGGCGGATGTTCTGCAAAGAGCCCTCGACCAGGGCCGGGCCGGACACGTCGGACTCCTCCTGCACATGGACGATCTCGTAGCGCTGCCCGATCGCCGCAAGGTCGTCGAGCAGGATCTGCAGGAAGTCATAGTCGACGGTCGTCGCGGGACTGCCGTCGAGCGGACCGCGGCGCCAGAGCGCCACCTCCTGCAGGCCGGCGAAGTCCGGCTTGTGCCTCGCGATCTCACGCGCGAGCTGCTTCGAGCGCAGCGGGAAGTTCGTCTGGTCGACGATCGCGCGCAGGGTCGTGTTCGCCTCCACGAACGCGGGGCCCTGCTCCTCGGGCGGCAGGCCCTGGGTCGCCCGCAGCGGGCGCCCGATGTCGCCGCCGAGGTAGAGGTTGCGCGTCATCACCGTGATCGGCTTGCCCCTGTGGTGGCCGCCTCGGTGGTGGCGCCAGCGGTGGCCGCGGTGCCTGTGCCCGTGCTCGGCGTGTCGCCGCCTCGCGTGGTCGCCGTGGTGGGACTTGCCGTGCTTGCCGGCTTTCCAGCCGCCGTGATGACCGGCGGCTTGCTTGCCGTGGCCGTGGCCGTCGGACCGGCCGGCCGTGGCTGGCAGGGCGAAGATCGCCAGCGCCAGTAGGGCGATGAGCGCGGCGGCGAACGATCGCGCGCGCGTCACGTGGGGGTTGCTCATGTCTCCTCCTCCAGGGTGAGCCAGGGATCGCGGTCGGCTGACCCATACCCGGGACGCGCCAGGGTCACGCAGCCAGCGATTGTCAGCCGGCGGTGGTGGCGACCGCCTGACGCGCCCTAGTCGCCGCTGACCTCGACGACGGTGACGAGGTACTCGGCCGGAGCGTTCAGCGTGCCGTCGTCGGCCTCGTTGTAGCGCTCGTAGAGATCGACGAGGTCGGCGCGGGCGGCGTCCCACCTGCCCTGCGGCTCGAGTGCGGCCTTCGCCGTGATCGTCGGGCCGAGCACCTCCTCACAGTGCGAGACCCAGCCGTCGGTCGACTCCCACGCGACCGTGAGCGTCCGACGCTCGAAGCCGACCTCAAGGCGCGGATCGTCGAAGAGCTCGCGCACGTGGTCCTCGCTCCCCCAGAGCACGGGTGACTGCAGCTCCGGAGGCGGCTGCGGCATGTGAGCGCCGAACGTCTTGAACATCTGCCCATTGAGCCCCTCCGGCGTCCAGCCCGCGACGACGATCCGCGCGCCCGGACGCGCCACGCGCACCAACTCGCCGGCCGCCTGCGCGTGGCGGGGCGCGAACATGACGCCGAAGACCGAGCTGACGCGGTCGAACGACGCGTCCTCGAACGGCAGCGCCTCGGCGTCGCCCTCGACGAAGTCGATCTCGACGCCGGCTGCGGCGGCCCGAGCACGGGCCGCATCGAGCAGCTTGGGCACGAGGTCGAGTCCGACCACGCGCGCTCCGAGCCGCGCCGCGGGGACGGCGGCGTTGCCGGTTCCGGTCGCGACGTCGAGCAGCTCCTGCCGGGGCTCGATCTCGAGCCGCTCGACGACCGCGTCCGACGCTTCCTGGATCAGCGTCGCCACCGAGGGGAAGTCCCCACTCGCCCACATCCTGCGCTGACCCTGCTTGAAGTCCTCGACTACGCCCACGACCCCGACCCCCTCTGCTCGACCGACGTGGGCAGAGGCTAGTCGAGGTTGACCACCCCGAGCAAGAGCAGCACGACCAGCGTGCCGATCAGCGAGACGAGGATCGATCCGCCGCAGCCGAGCCGGTTCGAGAAGAAGACGAACATCTCGGCCACGTACCCGAACTTGTGGCCGCTGACGCATGCGGACGTCATAGTGAGCTCTGTTGACGAGATCGACCGTGAGCTTCGCAACGAGAGGCGTCATGCTCGCCCTGGTGCTGGCGGCGACGATCGCCGGCGTGGGCTCGTCCGGGCGGGCAGAGGCGGCTTCGCTCCGCGCCGCCGACCTCGACGTCGCGCCCGCGACGGCGCGAGCCGGCGAGCGGGTGGCCGTCCACGGCCGTCGCTTCGTGCCACGCGCGCGCGTGACGCTGATGGTCGGGCAGACGGTGGTCCGCCGCACTCGAGCGGGGCGCAGGGGGGCGTTCCGGGTCGCCTTCCGGATGCCGCGGGGGAGGCACGGCCGCTACTTCCTGAAGGCCCGGTCGAGGGGCCTGACCGTACGTACGCGACTGCGCCGCGCGAGGGGGCGCTCCACTGTCGCACCGGTGCCGATCCCGCCTGTGCCGATTCCTGCGCTTCAATCGCAGCCGCCCCAGGCTCCTCCACCCGCGCCCGACAGGACGACGCTCGTCGCGGCCGGCGACATCGCGTGCGTTCCGACAGCGGTCGAGACGGCCAGCGCGTGTCGGCACGCCCGCACCGCTCAGCTGGTCTCCGCACTCGCGCCCGACGCCGTGGCGATGCTCGGCGACGCCCAGTACCAGAACGGCGAGCTGGAGAACTACCTCGCGTCCTACGACCCGACCTGGGGCGCGTTCAAGGCGATCACCCGTCCGGCGGTCGGCAACCACGAGTACCTCGCGGACCCGGCCCGCCAGACCGCCGCGGGCCACTTCGGCTACTTCGGCGCGGCGGCGGGTGAGCCGGACGAGGGCTACTACGGCTACGAGCTCGGCTCCTGGCACGTCTTCGTCCTCAACAGCGGCGCGCTCGAGTGGACGCGCGCCGCGGGCGGTGGCGCCGGACTCCCCGATGACTGCTTCCCGGTCTCCTGCGCCGTCGGCAGCGCCCAGGAGAGCTGGCTGCGCAGCGAGCTCGAGGCGCTGCCCGGCGACGCCTGCGTGCTCGCGTACTGGCACCACCCGCGCTACAGCTCCGGGTGGGGCGACGTGCCGCGCCCGCACCCGGAGCTGAGCGCGGTCTGGCGGACGCTGCAGGACGAGGGCGCGGAGCTCGCGCTGACCGGTCATGCGCACAACTACGAGCGCTTCGCGCCGATGGACGCCGACGACAACCTCGACCCGTCGGGCCTGCGCCAGTTCGTCGTCGGGACCGGCGGCCGCAGCCTCTTTACCGATCCCGGCCCGCAGCAGCCGGGCAGCGAGAGGCTCGAGACCTCCGCCTTCGGGGTGCTCGAGGTCGAGCTGCGCCCCGGCGCGTACGGATTCCGCTTCGTCGCCGAGAGCGGAGCCGTCCTCGACGAGGGCTCGGGAACCTGCCGCGACCGGCTCTAGGTCAGGATGTAGGCGTGCCCACTCCACCTTCCTCCCGCAGCATCAAGATCGACCAGGACGAGCGCGGGGGCTGGTCTTCTGACCGCCCGCGCCGCGACGGCGCCCGCCACGCCCCGCACGCCTCGCGGTTCGCTGCCGCGTGCTGGCGCCAGCGGAGCTGCTGCGCTACTCGCCCGGCAGCCTGATGTTGGTCGTGTCGCCGGTCGACGCCGAGGCCGAGCGCTTCGCCCAGCGCCTGATCGAGGCGCGCGCGGCGCTGCTGTCGCTTGCCAAGGTGCGCGGACTGCTCGCCGGTCGCGTCGACGAGGAGGAGGTCGAGGCGCGGGCGGCCCAGCTGCTCGACGCGGCCGTCGCCAAGCGGCTCGAGGCGAACGAGAGCGTCGTGATCTCCGTCGAAGGGCTCGCGCCCGAGACGCGCGAGCACTACGTCCGTATGGCGGCGGCCCACAAGCGGCCGTGTCACATCGTCCTCGTCGAGACGCCGCGCGAGCAGGTCGAGGAAGACGTCCGGCCGACGCTCAACAAGCTGCGCAAGCTGCTCGGGGCCGGCGACCTCGGCAAGGAGGGCTTCAACACGGCGCTGCGCGTGATGCCCAACTCGATGTCCGAGATCAAGCGGATCGTCTTCCGCCCGCCGCCGCGCGACGACGACTAGGGGCGGGGCAGCTTGCGCTGCGGCTTGGCGACGGCGAGGTACGCCAGGCCGGCGACGGCGATGATCGCGAGCACGATCGGCGCCGCCCAGACTTGGTAGAAGGGCGCGTCGAGCGGTGCGAGCGACGTGCGCGGCCAAGCGATGTTGACCGTCTCGAAGGCGAGCCAGAGGACGGCGAGGACGTTGATCGGCAGGCCGGCGCGGCCGAGCTGGACCTTGCCGGCCGGCTTCCAGGTCCCGCGTAGGCGGGCGATCAGAGCTTCGAGCGCGATCAGCAGGAAGGAGACGTAGATCGCCGCCGTGCCGAAGGCGATCAGGCTGCCGACCGCGTTTGAGTCCAGGCCGAGCAGGAGCCCGAGGCAGGCGACGACGGTAGTGGCGACGGTCGCGCCGATCGGCGTTCTGCGGCGGTCGACCGTGCTCAGGAAGCGCGACGCGGGCAGGACGCCGTCGCGCGCGGTCGAGTAGATCGTGCGCGCGGTCAGCGCCTGCGCGGCCATGCCGCAGGCGACGAACGCGACGAGCACTACGGCCGCGAACGGCTTCGCCGACCACGAGCCGAACGAGCTGACGACCGAGGTCGAGACTGGGTCGACGTCGGCCCCGGCGACGATCGCCGCCGGGTCGGGGTGAGCGAGCGTCGCCCCGAGCGCGTTGAGGATCACCAGCCCGCCGACGCCGATCAGCGCGATCCAGATCGCCTTCGGCACGTGGCGCGCGGCGTCCTTGGTCTCCTCCGCGGCGGCGATGCAGGCGTCGAAGCCGATGAACACCCAGCCGCCGACGGCCAGCGCCGCGAGCAGCCCCGCGAACACCGATCCGCCCGACAGCGCCTCGGCGCCGAGCGTCTCGGTGAGGGTCGAGAAGTCCTGCTCGCGGAAGACGAGCAGCAGGGCGAGGCCGATCGCGATCGACGCGACGACCTCCGCCGCGATACCGAGCTTGATCGTCCGCCCGAGCACGTCGATCCCGAGCGCACCGACGAGCGAGCAGATCACCACGAGCGCCATCCCGGTCGCGACGATCGCGTGTGGGGTGGGCTCGATGCCCAGCAGCGTCAGCGCCCACGGCGCTCCGAGGTAGGCGACGGTCGTGTTCGCGACGGCGTAGGCGCAGATCGCCACCCAGCCGCTGAACCAGCCGTAGGCGCCGCCCATCAGGCGTCGGCTCCACTGATACGCGCCGCCGGCGATCGGGTACTGCGAGGCGAGCTCGGCGTAGACCGCCAGCAGCAGGCCCTGTCCGACGAGCGCGATCGGCAGCACCCAAACCCACGCCGGACCGGCGACGATCGTCCCGATCAGGACGACCGCGTAGAGGCCCACGACCGGCGACATCGCCGCGAAGCCCATCGCTACGTTGCCGAAGACCCGCAGGCCGCGATCGAGCTCTTGCTCGTAGCCGAGCTCGCGTAGGCGCGCGGCGTCCGGGTCGGCTGTGGCCTCTACCGCGACTCGGCGCCGTCCTGCTCACGCCGAGCGCCCTCGACCGTGCGCGCCACCTCGACGCGCGAGGAGGCGCCGAGCTTTACGAAGATGTTGCGCAGGTGGGACTCGATCGTCTTGCCGCTGAGGAACAGCTCGGCGGCGATCTCGCGGTTGGTCTTGCGGTCGGTGACGAGGTTGGCGATCTCGAGCTCGCGCTTGGTCAGCGAGGCGAGCCCGGAGTCCTCGGGCGTCGCCGGCCCGCGCGGCTCGGCGCGCGCGCCGAGCTTGCGCAGGTCGCGCCGGACCGCGTCGCGCTCGCGTACGCAGCCGCAGGCGTCGAGGTCGGCCTCCGCCGCGCGCAGCGCCTCGATCGCACCGGGCCGGTCGCCGGCCGTGAGCAGCGCCCGTCCCATCAGCGTGCGTGAGAACCCTGCCTGAAGCCGTGCGCCAATCGCGGTCGCCGCGGTCACCGACTGCTCGGCCTTCGCCGCTGCCGCGGCCGGCTCGTCGACCGCGAGCAGGACCGCCGCGCGCGTCCGCGTCGAGATCGCCTCGGGCAGCTTCAGACCCAGCCGCGCGGCGTTCTCCTCCGACCGCTTCGCGTACTCGTCGGCGAGCTCCTTGGTGCCGAGCTCCAACTCGGCGAGCACGAAGATCTCCCAGTCGAAGCAGCGCTCGACGGGGATCTTGCCGCGCAGGTCGTCGCCGCAGGAGGCGCGCATGATCTCGTAGCCGCGCTCGTGCTCGCCGGCCTCGAAGCGCGCGACTCCGAGCACCCAGCCCGGCCCGCCGCCCGACGACGGCATCGTCCCGCCGACCATCCGCTCGCCGACCCGCGCGCTCTCCTCGCCGGCGGCGATCGCGCCGTCGAGGTCGCCCGAGTAGTAGAGCGCCCAGGCGGACTCGAACAGCGCCCAGAAGAGGTAGTGCGGGTTGGCCGACAGCCGCGCGACCTCGATCGCCGTCTCGCACAGCTCGACCGCCTCGGCCATCCGCCCCTGGATCTCGAACGGGTAGCCCTTGACGAGCATCATCGGCAGCAACAGCCGGCCCTCGCCCGTCGCGCGGGCGATCGCGATCCCGCGGTCGACGTGCGCGACGGCCTCGTCGTAGTGCTCGAGGTAGTTGTCGGCCCAGCCGAGGTAGTAGAGCGCCTCGAGCCGCGGCGCCAGCTCGGCGTCGGTGAGCTGCTCGATCAGTCCGAGCGCCTCGGCGCGGTGCTCGCGGGCCGGGTCGATCTCGCCCGCTGCCGCCTCGCCGAGTGCAAGCGCAGCGGCGGCGGATGCGACCAGCGCGCGGTCGCCGAGCTCGCGCGCGGTCTCGAGCGCGCCGCGGCCCATCGCCAGCGTCTGGTTGAAGTCGAGCTCGTAGAGGCCGTCGACCGCCAGCTCGATCTGCAGCGCGGCCGCCTCGGCCGTGTCGCGATCGTCGATCTCGTCCCAGGCGCGAGCGAGCCGGCGGTGCGCGTCCTCGTGGTGTCCCTGCCAGTGCTCGACCGCCGCGCAGAGGGCGGTCAGCTCGACGCGCCTCGCAGCCGACTCCGGCGGCAGCAGCTCGATCGCCTCGAGCAGCGTCGCGCGGCAGCGCTCGAGCTCGCCGAGCGAGCGCAGCGCCGAGGCGAGCGACACCCGCAGCTCGGCCTGGCGCTCGGCGTCGGCCGCCGGCAGTAGCCGCAGCGCGGCCTCGAACCAGCGCGCGGCGGCCCCCGGTGCGCGTGACCGGGTCTCTTCGCCGGCCGCGATCAGCAGCTCGATCGCCTGCTCGTCGCCCTGGCCGGCGGACTGCTCGACGTGGTGCGCGCGCTCCGCCGCCGCCGCGCCCCGAGCGGCGAGTGCCGCGGCGGCCCGCTCGTGCGCCGCGAGCCGCCAGCCGCCGCCGGTCGACTCGTAGACCGCACGGCGGATCAGCGGGTGGCGAAAGACGAACCGGCGCGGCACCCGAGTCGGTCGCACGAGGTCGGCGGCGAGTAGGTCGTCGAGCGCCGCGAGCCCGTCCGCGGCGGACAGCTCCGCCGTCGCGGCCGCGAGGTCGGGCTCGAACGGCTCGCCCGCCACCGCCGCCGCGTCGAGCAGCGCCCGCGCGGGAAGGGATAGGGACTCGAGCTCCTCCGCCAGCGAAGCCGCGACCGCCGCCGGAACGCCGGCGCCGTTGCTCGGGGCGCCCTGGACCGGCGAGCCGTCTGCGCCGCCGCCGGCGCCGGGCGCTCCGCTTGTCGCACCGTGGTCAGGCGCCGTCACAGACCCGCTGCCCCCGGCTCCGTGACCGCGCAGCGCGGGCAGCCTGCCATCGCCGCTCGCGCGCGCGAGCTGCTCGAGATAGAACGGATTGCCGCCGCCATGCCTGTAGATGTCGGCGACCGACCGCGGATCGACGTCGTCGCCGAGCAGCTCCGCCGCCTGTGCCTCGCTGAGCTGCGTCAGCCCGATCCGCGCGACGTGCGGCACCGCGAGCGCCGCCGTCAGACGCTCGGGCGCCTGGCCCGGACGGAACGCGAGCGCCAGCAGCACCGGCGCCTCCGGACCTCGCCGCAGCAGCGCGGCGATCAGCTCGATCGATGCGCCGTCGCTCCAGTGCAGGTCGTCGAGCACGAGCACGAGCGGCGCCGGCTGCGCGAGCAGCTCGAGCAGGCTGCGCATCGCGCGGTGCGCGCGGTAGCGCTCGTCGGCGAGCGCGGAGTCGGGCGAGCGCCCGCCGCCGCGCAGGGACGGCAGCACGCCCGCGAGCTCGTCGAGCAGCTCGGCGTTCCAGTCGTCGCCGTGGCGCTCGGGGTCGCGCGACGCGACGTAGGCGTCGAGCGCGTCGACCCAGACCCCGAACGGCATGTCGCGCTCGAACTCCGCGGCCGAGCCGCCGAGCACCAGCTGGCCGCGTCCCTCGGAGCGCTCGCGCAGCTCGGCGAGCAGGCGCGTCTTCCCGATACCCGGCTCGCCCTCGACCGCGAGGCACGTCAGCGCCCCCTCGTCGAGCGCGTCGAGCGCCCCCTCCAGCCGCTCCAGCTCGGCTTGGCGTCCAACCGTTTGTCCCAAGCCGACAGCCACTCACGAGCGAGCCTACTCCCCGCATCCGAGCCGGGTTCGGGCCCGCGAAGTCCGGTGGCTCGCCGCACCCGGATGGCTGGAGCTAAGGGTGCACCCTCGGCGACTTCAGGGTCTCGGTTCAGGGTGCCCGCCCGATGTTCGGCGGGGCGTGGGAGAGCAGGCTGGCCTCAATGCAGTCCACCCCAACCGAAGGACACCAAATGCAAACCGCCCGCCCCACCCGCAACATCGCAGCCCGCGCGGCACGCTGGAGCACCCAGCACCGCAAGACGGCCATCTTCGGATGGCTCGCATTCGTGATCGCGGCGTTCGCGATCGGCAGCTTCGCGATCGGCAACAACACGCTCACCCAGCAGGAGTCGGGAGTCGGCGAGTCCGGCCGCGCCGACCTCGCGGCCTACGAGGCCTTCCCCGAGAAGGCCGCCGAGAGCGTCTTCATCCACAGCGACGAGCACGACAGCGACAGTCCGCAGTTCCACGCGGCCGTCGACGACGTCAGGGAGCGCCTCGGCGCAACCGAGGGCGTCGAGGCGCTGACGAACCCGTACACGGAGACCGGCGGCGAGGTCGTCTCGCCAGACGGCCACTCCGCGCTCGTCGGCTACGAGCTCCCGGGCGACGCGATCGTGACGAAGGAGTCGATCGACGCCCCGCTCGCGGCGATCGACGCCGCCGCACGCGCCAATCCCGAGTTCGGGATCGAGGCGTTCGGCAGCGCCAGCACCGAGAAGCAGTTCAAGGAGAGCCTCAACGCGGACCTTCACAACGCGGAGTTCATCTCGCTGCCGCTGACGCTGGTGATCCTGCTGTTCACCTTCGGCACGCTGATGGCCGCCGGGATCCCGGTGCTGCTGGCACTGACGGCGGTGCTCGGCACGATGGGCCTGCTCGGCCCGCTGAGCGCCTTGTCGCCGGTCTCGGATTCGATCAACTCGGTGGTCCTGCTGATCGGGCTCGCCGTCGGTGTCGACTACGCCCTGTTCTACATCCGGCGGGAGCGCGAGGAGCGTGCCGCGGGGCGTAGTGCGGAGGCGGCGCTGGAGGCAGCGGCGGCCACGTCCGGCCGTGCCGTGCTGATCTCCGGCTTCACGGTGATGACGGCGATGAGCGGCATGTACCTCGCCGGCGCCGCCGACTTCACCTCGTACGCGACCGGCACGATCGTCGTCGTCGCGATGGCGATGCTCGGCTCGCTGACCGTCCTGCCGGCGCTGCTCTCGAAGCTCGGGACACGCGTCGACAAGGGACGCGTGCCGCTCGTCGGCCGGATCAAGGCGAAGGTCGCCGCGATCGGGATCTGGGGCCGGATCGTCGACCGGGTGCTGCGTCGCTCGCTGCTGTCGGCGGTCGTCTCCACGGCGCTGCTGCTGGCCCTCGCCGCTCCGGCGCTCGGCCTCAAGCTCGCCGACGCCGGCGAGGAGTCGCTCCCGCGTGACATGGAGGTCGTGCAGACCTTCGACCGCGTCAAGGAGGCGTTCCCCAGCGAGGGCGTCGGCCTCACGGTCGTAGTCGAGGCGGACGACGTCACGGCGGCCCCGGTCGTCGCGGCGATCGACCGGCTCGGAAGCGAGACGGCGAAGCAGAAGGACCTGTTCGAGGGTGAGCTCGACGTCGAGGTCAGCCCGGACAAGTCGGTGGCGATCGTCTCGGTCCCGACCGCCGGCAACGGCACCGACGGTCCCTCGAACGACGCGCTCGACGAGCTGCGTGGGGAGATCGTTCCTGCGACGCTCGGCTCCACGAACGGCGTCGAGGTCAACGTCAGCGGCGGCACTGCGCAGACGCGGGACTTCGTCGACAGCATGAAGTCGCACCTGCCGGCCGTGTTCGCGTTCGTGCTCGGAGCGGCGTTCCTGCTGCTGCTGATCACGTTCCGGTCGATCGTGATCCCGATCAAGGCGATCCTGCTCAACCTGCTCTCCGTCGGCGCGGCCTACGGAGTGCTCGTGATCGTGTTCCAGGGAAGCTGGGCCGAGGGCCTGCTCGACTTCGAGTCGAGCGGCGCGATCGTCCCCTGGCTACCGCTGTTCATGTTCGTGATCCTGTTCGGGCTGTCGATGGACTACCACGTGTTCATCCTCACCCGCGTCAAGGAGGCGTTCGACGGCGGCATGAGCACCGACGACGCCGTGTCGCATGCGATCAAGGGCACCGCGGGCGTTGTGACGAGCGCGGCGGTGGTGATGGTCGGGGTCTTCTCGATCTTCGCGACGCTGTCGCTGCTCGACTTCAAGCAGATGGGCATCGGCCTCGCGGCCGCCGTCCTGATCGACGCCACGATCATCCGCGGAGTCCTGCTCCCGGCGTCGATGAAGCTGCTCGGCGACTGGAACTGGTACCTGCCGAAGTCACTGGGGTGGCTGCCGAAGGTCAAGGCAGAGAAGGAGGTCGCCCCTGTCACCGCCTAGCGCCCAGACCACATATCCAGCAGGACCCGGTGCCCGCCTCTGGCGGGCACCGGTCGTTCAGGGTCTCGGCTCAGGGGTCCTCCCTGATGTTCGGTGGGCGCTCGACCGGCATCCTCGACCTATGCCCGTCTTCCTACTCCACCACCGCCACGAGCCGGCCGAGTGCGCCGCGGCCTACGCCGCCTGGCAGGGCTTCGACAGCCCGCTGCGCCACCACCCGGCGTCGTCCACCTGCCTCGCTGGCGGCCACGAGCTGTGGTGGCGCGTCGAGGCGGGGGACGAGGACGGCGCGCTCGCCCTCGTGCCCCGCTACGTCGCCGAGCGCACACGGCCGATCGCCGTGCGCGACGTCGAGATCCCCTAGTCGTCGATCGTGTAGACGTCCTTGAACTTGCGCACGTGCATGGCGAGCAGCTGGCCGTGCTCGACCCGCGGGAAGGGCGGGGGCTCCCTGAAGCCTGTGTGGGCCTGGGCGTCGAACAGGAACCAGCCCTTGCCGAGCGCGTCGCGGGCGTCGATGAACCCGCTCGACTCCTCGTCCTGGGTCAGGAAGCTGGCGCCATCGGGGTGGAAGACCTCGTGGTCGAAGCGCGCGAGCACTCCACGGGCGCCGCTGTCGATGTCGTAAGCGACGATCCGTGGCAGGTACGCGTTGTTGCCGGCGTCCTCCTGGATCAGCAGGTTGCCCTTCTCGTCGATCGTGATGTTGTCCGGCTTGTAGATGTACGGCGCCTCGCTGCCGTCGAGCAGCAGCTCGATCGTGCCGCCCGCCGCGGGCCGGTCGACGTCGTCGAAGCGCAGCCGCCAGAGGCCGCCCCCGTCACGCGGAGTCCCGGGCTCGTCCGGGATGACGCCCGGCGATCCCTCGGAGGTGACGAAGTAGTAGTCGTTGCGGTGCCGCGGATCGAAGTTGCCGTCCTCGATCCGGTTCAGCGTCAGGCCCTTCGCCGCGGCGTCGATCTGCTGACGTGCGCTGGAGCGGTCCCACTCGACCTGCTCGTCGGCTCCGAGCCCGAACTCGACCGGCTGGCCCTTGCCGTACGTCGCCCGGAACTCGGCGTCGGTCGAGACCGCCTCGTCTGCCAGGTCGAGCACGAACAGCTCGCCGTTGGTCAGTCCCGCCCTGTCGAACGGGTTGCCGGTCCGCTGCTTGGTGCCGACGTAGGCGCGCAGCTGACCGGTGCCGGTGTCCTCGTTGCCGACCAGCAGCGTCGTGTCGGTGCGGTTCTGCGCCGCGAGCGTGTTCTCCCACGAGAACAGGCCGGCGCGCGGCAGCTGCTGGGCCTTGCCGTCCGTGGTCACTCCGAAGAGCCGCCCCGGCTCGCCGTTCTCCTCGTTGGCGAAGTAGACCTGGCCCTGGTAGCCGTTCTTCGTGCGGTGGTTGAAGAGCTGGTTCCAGTCGGTGATGCTGGCGGAGCAGAAGCGCGAGAACTCGGCCGTCTGGGCGAGGAAGGTGTCGCTCGGGTCGCGCGGGTTCACGCCGCCTGTGGAGGCCGTCGGGCCATAGGTGCCTGTCGGGTAGTCCCAGTAGCGGATGTCGGGGTCGATCAGGTCTTGGCCCGCCTCGACCGCGTGGGTGCCGGAGTCGATCCTCAGCTCGGAGACGAACGAGCCGCGCCTGCCGTGGCGCCGGACCGCGCCCTGGAAGTCGAAGATCTCGTGGTTCATCAGCAGCGTGAAGTCGCGGTTGCGGCCCTTCTCAGGGCGGACGAGGCCGAGGCCGTCGGGGACGCCGACCATCTCGTAGCCGTTGCCCGCGGCGCCGTCGCCGACGGTCAGCAGCGACTCGATGCTGACGCCGTCGCCGACGGGCAGGACGTAGGGCTTGGTGGAAGTGCTCGGACCGGTGCTGGTGGTGCCGGGGGCGGCGAGCGCGGCGGAGGTGGCGAGGACGGCGATCGCCCCCGCGAGCGCGAAGGCTCGGTTTCGTCGGAACAAGGCTGCTCCTTCTCAGGTCGTCTGCTCGTCGGCGCGGGACGGCCCCGAACCGGCCCCCGTTCGGGGCGCGGTTGCAGACATCGCCGTACTGCACGGCGATCGTACGGGTCAGGAGGCGGTCAGTCCACTTCGTATCGCCGGCTCGCCGGCGACGACTACCCGGTCGCGGCCGGCGGCCTTGCCGAGATACAGCGCGGCATCGGCGCGCTCGACGAGCTGCTCGAACGGACCGCCGGTCCAGATGGCGACGCCGATCGTGACCGTCACGCGGATCGGATCGTGGTCGGCCGCCGTCACCTCGGCGGCCGCCACGGCCGCTCGTATCCGCTCCGCGGCTGCCTCGGCGCACTCGGCCGTCGCGCCCGGAAGCGCGACCAGGAACTCCTCGCCGCCCCAGCGCGCGACCGCGTCCTCCATGCGCAGGTCCCCGTCGATCGTGGCCGCCGTCGCGCGCAGCACCTCGTCGCCGATCCGGTGCCCGTAGCGGTCGTTGACGCGCTTGAAGTGGTCGATGTCGATCAGGAGCACGGCGAAGCTTGTGTCGTGACGGCGCCCCGCGCTGACGAGAGCGCTCAGCACCTCCTCGAGGTGACGACGGTTGTGCAGGCCCGTCAGCGGGGCCACGCGCGACAGGCGATCCAGCGCTGCGTTCGCGCTCGCCAGCCGCGTGCGGCTGTCGAGCAGCCGCGAGATCAGCAGCGCGGCCAGCAGGCTGCCGAGCGCAAAGCCCACGACCGCCAGCCATGCCAGCCAGCGGCTCGTCCCGTGGATCGACGCGTAGACGGTCTCCTCGGGGACAGAGATGGCGATCCGCCAAGGCGTGCCGGGAACGCGGCGGCTCGCGTAGCGCTGCGTGCCCTCGTCCGGGGACTCGTAAGAGCCCTTCGGGTTCTCTACGAGGGCTCCCGCGAGTGCGGCGTCGATGCGATCGAGGCTGCGGACGTCGGTCAGCTCGGCGCCGTTGTCGGCGATCACTTCCCCCGCGGCGTCGATCAGGTAGACACGGTTGGGGGAGACCGGGATGGCGTTCCTGAGGTAGGCGCCGAGCGGGGTCGTCGCGACGTCGTAGGCGACGCTGTAGACGCGGCGCTCGCCGCCGGCCGCCGTGAACGGCACGGCGAAGGCGACGACCGGCACCCCGCGCGCCGCCGAGGGCACGACCTTCGAGACGGTCGCGTCGCCGGCCACGGCGCGCCGCAGGTGCTCGTAGCGCCCCGTCATGTCGCTGCCGAGCAGCTCGGGCTTCGCGGGCGCCACGCGCAGCAGGCGGCCACGTCCGTCGAGCAGCACCGCCGCCTCGTAGCCGCCATCCGCCACGGTGCGCGCGAAGACGTCCTCCTCGACGCCGCCATGCGCGAGGCGGCGGTGGGCGACGTCGCGCTGACGGTCGACGAGGTCGCGCACGTAGGTGCTCACGAAGCGCGACGCGATCTGCGCACGGACCTCGAACCGCTCGTCGACTCCAGCGCGGGTGTTCGCCTGCGAGCGAGCCAGGAACCCCGCGAGCCCGCCGACCACGATCAGCCAGATCGAGAGCAGCGCGACGCCGCGAACGACGCCGGAGCCCGACAGGCGGTTGAGCAGGGGTCTCGGGCTCATGGCTGCTCTCGCTATCGGACGGGCGCCGACTGGCCTTGAGGGATAAGGCCATGTCTGCACGCTGGTCATGTCTGTTTCCCGCGAGAGCGAGAGCACCGGCTGTGCGAGGGTCTGGGCGTGATCCCGGATCTCGATCGCCTCTGGGGCGCCGTCGAAGCGGGCGACGCCCGCTTCGACGGCTGGGTCTTCTGCGGCGTCACGTCGACGGGGATCTACTGCCGGCCGAGCTGCCCCGCGAGGACTCCGAAGCGCGAGAACGTCCGCTTCTTCAAGACCGCCGCCGCGGCTCAGCTCGCGGGCTTCCGGGCCTGCAAGCGCTGCCGGCCCGACGCGACGCCGGGCTCGCCCGAGTGGGATGCGCGCGCCGATCTCGTCGGGCGCGCGATGCGGCTGATCGCCGACGGCGTGGTCGATCGCGAGGGAGTGACCGGGCTCGCCGGCAGGCTCGGCTACGCGCCGCGCCATGTGCACCGCCGCCTGAGCGAGGCCGTCGGCGCCGGGCCGCTCGCGCTCGCGCGCGCCCAGCGCGCGCAGACCGCGCGCGTGGTGCTCGAGACGACCGACGTCCCGATCATCGACGTCGCCTTCGCGGCGGGCTTCCGCAGCGTGCGGCAGTTCAATGCGACGGTTCGCGAGGTCTTCGCCACGACGCCGCGCGAGCTGCGGCGCCGAGCTCCTCGATCCACCGGTCCACGCGGGGACCTGCGCCCGGTGGCCGGCCGGTCCCCTGGGCCGCGTGCTGGCGAGGTCGTCCTGCGGCTGCCCTACCGGGCGCCGCTCGACGCTGACGGCCTCGTCGGCTTCCTCGGCCTGCGCGCCGTGGCCGGCGTCGAGGAGGTGGTCGACGGTACCTATCGCCGCAGCCTCGGCTTGCCGCATGGGAGCGCGGTCGTCGAGCTGCGTCCCGCCGACGGGCATGTCGCGGCCCGCTTCCAGCTCGAGGACCTGCGCGACCTGGCCGCGGCCGTGCAGCGCTGCCGCGCGCTGCTCGACCTGGACTCCGATCCCCAGGCGGTGGTGGAGGCGCTCGGCGACGACGCCCTGCTCGGTCCGCTGGTGGTGGCCGCCCCGGGGCGCCGCGTGCCCGGCCACGTCGACGGACACGAGCTCGCCGTCCGCGCCGTCCTCGGCCAGCAGGTCTCGCTCGCTGCCGCGGCGACGCTGGCAGGACGGCTCGTGGCCGTATACGGACAGCCGCTCGAGCGCCCGCTCGGGACGGTGACCCACGTCTTCCCGACCGCGAGCACGCTCGCCGCCGCCGATCCCGAGCGGCTCGCGATGCCGGCCACGCGCCGCCGCGCGCTGCTGGCGCTGTCCGCCGCGGTCGTCTCGCGAGAGCTGGCGCTCGACGGTGGGGTCGACCGCGACGAGGCCCGGAGCCGGCTGCTCGCGCTGCCCGGCGTCGGGCCGTGGACCGCGGCCTACGTCGCCATGCGCGCCCTGCGCGATCCCGACGCCTTCCTCGCCACCGACCTCGGCGTGCGCCACGCGCTCGAGCGGCTCGGGCACGACGGCCGCCCCGCCGCGGCCGAGCGGCTCGCCGAGCGCTGGCGGCCCTACCGTGCGTATGCCGTGCAGCATCTGTGGGCGCAGCTGGCCCCCGCAGCGCCGGCGACGGCCGTGTCCGGCCCGCACGACGTCGATCGCCGCCTCGCCGCATGAGCGTCGTCGCCTACTCGACCGTCGACAGCCCGATCGGCGAGCTGCTGCTCGTCGGCGACGGCCGCGCCCTACGCGGCCTGCACATGGTCGAGGGCCGCAGGCCCGTGGGGGCTCACGACGACTGGGTGCGGTCCACAGGGCCGTTCGACGACGTCCGCGCGCAGCTGGAGGAGTACTTCGACGGCCGCCGCACCAGCTTCGACGTGCCGCTCGCCATGGAGGGCACGTCGTTCCAGCGCGTCGTCTGGAACGCGCTGCTCGAGATCCCGTACGGCGAGACGACCACCTATGGCGAGCTCGCCCGCCGTGTCGGCCAGCCCGGCGCCGCCCGCGCGGTCGGCCTGGCCAACGGCAGCAACCCGGTCGCGGTGATCGTGCCCTGCCACCGCGTCATCGGCGCGAACGGCAAGCTCACCGGCTACGGCGGCGGCATGCAGAACAAGCGCATCCTGCTCGACCTCGAGCGCGGCGCGGAGACGCTCGGGCTTTGCACGGACCCGTGACTTGCAAGGCCGCACTTGTCACAGATGACAGCGCATCTGCTGTTCACGGCCATGTAGCGTGGGGGTTGTGCGAAGGGCGACCTGGACAGACGAGCGGCTCGACGACCTGGCGCAGCACATCGACGAGCGCTTCGAGCGAGTCGACCGTCGCTTCGAGCAGGTGGACCGCCGCTTCGACCGTGTCGACGACGGCATCCGCCACCTGACGATGATGCTGATCTGGAGCGCCGGCGGAATCATCGCGACGCTGGTCGGCGTGATCGGAGCGGTCGCGCTCAACGGCGGCGCCTGACGCCGCTCGCACGCGTCCGGCTACGCCCGGATGACAGCGCACGTCACCAGATTGTGAAAGCGTTGCGGGAATGAGTGAGAGTGACGTGGGCATCGTTGAGCAGCCGCCCGGCTTGCTCCTTGAGTTCACCGAGCCCGGTTACGAGGATATGCCGCCGCAGCTGCGGTATCCCGTACCGGCGGACGTCGCGGCCGTTCTGACCACGGTCGAGGCGATTTACAACGTCACCGTCTTGAACTTCCCTACACCCACTCCAGGGGAGGATGGAGAGTTGGAGTGGCTGCGCAGGTACTCGGCGAGGTCGCGTCGGCTGGGTGTTCGGGCGATTCGCATGGAGTCGCCGCTACAGATCTTGCTAGAGCTTCCGTGGCCCGTCTATGCAACCGGGTTTGCGGGCTTGGCCTACGGCATTTCACACGTCCTGGGGGTTCCGTACCGCGCAGCGGCGCGCTTCTACGGGGCGCGCGATGAGTACTGGACAATGCGGTTGCAGGAGGCGAAGTCGAAGGAGGAGTGGTTGGACTGGAAGGCGCAACAGGCGGAGCGGCAAATCCCATTCCGGTTGATGCGCGTCGAGGAGACCAACCGCCTTCCAGCCTCCCAAGCGGAGGGCGAGGGCGGCGACGCGCTCCTCAGCTAGGTGTTGGGGCAGTCGCGTCAACGTTGATCGTCGCGTCGGCTACGAACTCGTCGCGTAGACCAGGCGCGACGATCTTGACCCTGACGGGATACCGGCCTGGCTTCTCACAGGTCAGCTTGAAGTGGCCGACGTGGGATGTGCGCCCCTGAAGCGTCCTCTCATGGACCCAGTACGGCGAGTCCGCCTGCTACGCCGATCCAGACAGGGGAGGCGGCGCGGACCGCGATCGTCAAGCCCGCGAGCGCAAGCGTGAGCAGCATTCCGCCAGTGGCAAGCCGTTGTCCCACGGCGCGCGAGCATACGCGCCGTAGCGGAGTGCCTCGGGGGCGCTAACGTCCTGCGCGAATACGGCGAGCCGCGTGGAGCGCCGGGAAGGAAAGGAGGCCCGCGTGGGCCAAGCGAATCACGGGTGGTGCAAGCTCGACAAGCACCCCGAGAAGAAGGCGTTGACCTGGTTCGATGAGCAGCAGGTCGATGCGCTGATCCGAGACGCCTGGGGAGATGTTGGTCACCTCACCGTCTTCGTTCGTCGCGACGACGCCGCACCCGAGCGGCGATGGAGCGCGAGCGTGTTCGACCACGAGAACACGCCGTTGGTCACCGCGCATGCCAACACGAAGCAGAAGGCGGACCTCAGAGCGGTTGATGCCTTGAAGGCGCTAGGCCACTCGCCTACCGGCTATCGGAGCAAGGCCGACAAGCCCTTGCGTCCCGGCGGCTAGGACGGCGACCGCTCCACCAGCTCGATCCGGTAGCCGTCCGGATCGCGGACGAAGGCGATCCGGGAGCCGGTGGTGCGGCCGCCGGGGCGGTAGGGCGGCTTCTCGGGCTCGATGCCCGAGGCGGAGAGGCGGTCGAGCGTGCCGTCGAGGTCCTCGACGGCGATCGCGATGTGGTTGTAGCCGGTGCCGAGCTCGTATGAGTCGACGCCGTGGTTGTAGGTCAGCTCGAGCCGCGGCTCCTCGCCCGGCAGGCCCATGAAGACGTTGATCGCCTCGTCGCCGATCGGCATCCTCCGGCGCTCCTCGAAGCCGAGCCGGGAGTAGAAGGCGACCGACCTGTCGACGTCGCCGATCCGGTAGCAGGTGTGCAGATAGGACGGCACGGGCCCAGCCTAGCGTCGAGACGGGGCCGGCTGGTCGTTCGAGTGGAGCGGCAACGGACCCGACTCGAGCGCCTGCGGAAGCTGCTTGCGCGAGCGGATGCCGAGCTTCTCGTAGGCCACGCGCGGGTGACTCTCGACCGTCTTGATCGTCACATAGAGGGTCGCCGCGATCTCACGGTTGGTCGTCCCGCGTGCGGCCATCTCGGCCACACGGCGCTCGCTGGGCGTCAGGGTCTCGACGCCGAACGGCGTGTGGCGCGGCACCTTCTCACCCGTGGCGGCAAGCCTGTGCGCCGCCCGTTGCGCGAGCGCGATCGCGCCGCCGCGCCGGGCCAGGTCGAGCGCGCTGCGCAGCGGCTCGCGCGCGGCCGCCGGCTGTCGCTCGCGTGCCAGCAGCGTGCCGAGCTCGACCAGCGCCACCATCCGCACGAGCCGCGCGGGAGTGGTCGCGGCGAGCGCCTCGGCCTCGCGAAGCAGCTCGACCCCGCGCTCGCCTCCGGTGGCGACGCCGAGCGCCGCGAGCGCCTCGGCGATCACGCTCGGCGCACCCCAGCCGCGGGCGTCGGCGAGGTCCTCCTCCGCGACCTCGCATGCCTCCTGGCGGCGCCCTTCGAGCTGTGCGAGCGCGAGCGCCCCATGCGCGCCCGGAAGCCAGCCGGCGGTGCCGCCGAACTTGGCGCGGGCCATCCGCTCGCGCAAGCCGAGCAGATCGTCCGCGGCGTCTCCTGGCCGGCCCTGGGCCAAGCGCAGCTTGCCCCTGGCCAACAGGAGCGTTCCGAACCACGCTCCCTCCGGCATGTCGCCGGTCGCGCCGGCCGCATCCAGCTCACGCTCTGCCGCATCGAGCTCGCCGCGGTCGAGCAGGACCTCGATCAGCAGTGCGCTCAAGGGCGGGGCCGCCGCCGCGAACCCGTGCAGCCGGGCGGTGTCGACCGCTTGACGCGCGTCGGCCTCGGCAGAGTCGAGCCGCTCGCCGCGGCGCTGCGCGGAGAACGCACGCGCGTACCAGCCTCCGCAGAGGCCGATCACGTTCCCGCGGCGAGTCGCGGTCGCGATCAGGCGGCCGGCGGCCTCGTCGGCCGTGTCGAGCGCGTCGGCGCGGACCAGGACGAGGATCGCCTGTGAGAGCGGCGGCAGGTTGGGGTGCTCCTCGAAGACGTGGCCCCCGGCGAGCGCGCGCGTGGCGAGGTCGGCCGCCTTCGAGGCCGGCTCGCCAAGCTGGCCGCTCCACCATGCGCGCAGGGTGAGCGCGAGCCGCTGCTCGGGCGAGTCCTCGGCGAGCCGGCCGTCGTAGCGCGCGAAGCGCTCGTGCGCCAGCGCCGGCGGCAGCTGGGTGTAGGAGATCAGCTCAGCCTCCATCGAGACGGCGAGCATCAGGTCGCCTGCTTCGTCTGCTCGTGCTATCGCGCGCTCGAGGATTTCCATGCCCTGGTCGAGCCTGCCGCTGCCGGTCAGCAGCGTGGCGAAGTCCGCACCCGAGGCCAACAGCTCCCGCGGGTCGGCGGCCAAGCGCTCGCGCAGCTCCGCTTCGAACGGAGCGAACGCCGGCGCGTCGGCGGCCCGCGCGGCCGCGCTGAGCAGCAGTCGCAGCAGCTCCGGCCGGTCGGCGGCCGCCGGAGGCTCGTCGAGCGCACGGCGCAGGTAGGTGACAGCCGGCTGCGCGGCGCCCCGGCCGAGAGCCACCCGCCCCGCGCCGGCCAGCTTGCGTGCGACCCCGGCGTCACCCGCGGGCTCGGTCGCGAGCAGGTGGCTCGCGACCCGCTCGACCGGTGATCCGCTCGCCTCGAGCAGCGCGGCGGCGCGCGCGTGCGCGCGACCGCGGGCCCCGGCCGGGATCTCGGCGTAGACGGCGTTGCGGACGAGCGGATGCACGAAGCCCAGCGGCGGCTCCGGATCGAGGACCTCCGCCCTTCGCAGCGCGTCGGCGAGGGCCGCCGCGGCGTCCGCCTTGCCGCCGGCACTCGGTGGTGTCGCGGCTGCCGCTTCCACGCCGGCGAGTGCCGCGGCGAGGCGGGCCTCGCACCCGTCACCCAATATCGCGACCGCGCGTGCGAGCTCTCGAGCGCCCGCCGGCAGCCGTGCGAGGCGCAACAGCACGGCTCGCGCCACTGTCTGAGGGACGAGCCCGCGGACGAGCGGGACGTTGGCGGCCGTCGGAACGACGCCGTCGGCGGCAAGGGTCGTCGCGAGCTCGTCGAGCAGGAACGGGTTGCCGCCGGTCAGCTCGTGGCAGGCGGAGGCGAACGACGGCTCGGCCGGCGACTCGAGCGCTCGGGTCAGCAGCGTGGCGGTCGACTCGAGCCCGAGTGGGCCCGGGCCGATCCGGCTCGCCGACGGGTCTGCCGCGAGCTGACGGAGGAGACCTGCTCGCTCGTCGTCGGACGGCCGCAGAGCCACCGCGAGCAGCACCGGCAGCTCCTCCAGGCGTGGAGCGAGGAACAGCAGCAGCTGGAGCGACGGCGCGTCGGCCCAGTGGGCGTCGTCGACGGCGAGCAGCAGCGGTCCGTCCTGGCTGAGGATCGCGACGAGCCAGTAGAGGCCGTGGAGGGTCGCGAACGAGAGGTCGCCGGACGTCGCGGGGAGCTGCTCCTCGGCCGCCTCCGCGTGCAGCCCGAGCGCCGGCCTCGCCGTCGAGGCCGCGCCCTCGAACAGCGCGGCGCGCTCCTGCTCGGACAGCTCCGCGAGCGCCGGCTCGAGCAGCTGACGGACCACCCCATAGGGAAACACACGCTCGAGCTCGCCGGCGCGGGCCGACAGTACGCGCAGGCCCTTCCGGCGCGCGCGCGTCCGCAGGTGTGCGAGCAGGCGTGTCTTGCCGAGCCCGGCGTCGGCCTCGATCGCGACGGTCCGCCCTTCACCGGCGCGCGCCGCGCGCACGAGCGAGTCGAGCTCGGCGAGCTCAGCCTCGCGCTCGAGCAGCTCCACGGCCGGACCCGACACGGCGCTCACGTTCGCTCAGGCTGCGATGTCAGGGTTAATCTCAGGGTGGTGCATTCCCTCTCGGGGCTCGATGATCGTCCGCATGCTGGCATGTGGGAGGGGCAGGTAGCAAATGGGCACCGGCTGGCTCGACGTCGGGCGTGACTGGCTCGCCACTTTCGGTGACATCGTCAAGTTCTGCCGGCGCGTGGTGGCCGAGGTGCTCCAGGGGCGGCCGCTGCGATTCTTCAGCGAGACCCTGCGTCAAGCAGGGGTCATGATCGTCGGCTCGGCGCTGGTCATCTGGGGGCTCGCATTCATCCTCGGCCTCCAGTGCGGCATCGAGGGCGCCTACTTCGCCCGCTCGATCGGGTCGCCGCAGGTCGGCGGATCGTTCTCGGCGATCTGCGACCTGCGCGAGGTGATGCCCTACGCCTTCGGTTACATGATGGCCGCCAAGGTAGGCACAGGCCTCGTCGCCGAGATCGGCGCGATGCGCATATCGGACGAGATCGACGCGCTCGAGGTGATGGGGATCAGCTCGCTCACCTTCCTCTGTGCCACAAAGCTGCTGGCGGCCTGGATCGTCCTGCCGTTGATCTACGTCGCCGGAATCGGCGCGGGCTTCCTCGCTAGCTATATGGCAGTGGTGCAACAGGTGGGCGAGGTGTCCGCGGGCGGCTACTGGCTGATCTTCTGGATGTACCAAAACCCGCCCGACCTCATCTTCAGCACGATCAAGGGCATGGCGATGGCGACGGCGATCGTCCTCGTCGGCCTCTATTACGGCTACACGGCATCGGGAGGCCCGGTCGGGGTCGGGACGGCGACCGCGAAGTCGATGGTGCTCAACACCGTGATGGTCCACTTGATCGGCATGACTGGCACCCAGGTCTTCTGGGGCAACAACGCGCGGGCGCCGATCGGGGGGTGAGCGTCCGGACGCGAGGGCTCCCTCCATGCCCGACCGTCCGGACGCTCCGGCGCCGATGCCGGCGAGTAGCCTCGGCGCCCGATGACGACGTTCCGCGGCTTTCCCCCAGAGGCGATCGAGTTCCTACGGGAGCTCGAGGCCAACAACGATCGCGACTGGTTCAAGGCCAACCGCGCCCGCTACGACGAGCACATCGTCGCGCCGGTGACCGCGCTCGGCGAGGATCTCTCCGACCTCGGCCGGCCACACCTGTTCCGGCCCTGGAACGACACCCGCTTCCATGCCGCGCCGCCGATCAAGGAGCAGGTCGGCCTCGCGATCGGCTACGAGGGCGCGGGCGGCTTCTACGTCGAGCTATCGCTCGACGGGCTGCTCGTCGCCGCCGGCCTGCACAACCCCGCACCCGACCAGGTCGACCGCCTGCGCCGCGCAGTCGATGCCGGGCGGACCGCGTCGGCGCTCACGAAGGCGATCGGCCAGGCCCGGGACGCGGGACTCGAGCTCAACGAGCCCGACCTCGTCCGCGGGCCGCGCGGCTATCCGGCCGACCACCCGCGGATGGACCTGCTGCGCCGTCGCCGGCTGACCGTAGCCCGCCGTGACGATGTCGGCGCCTGGCTCCAACGACCGGCGGCCGGCACCCGCATCCGTGAGCGCCTCGATGCCGCCGCGCCACTCGTGCGCTGGCTAAGAGCCCACGTTGGTGCAACCATACGCAGCGGATGAGAGGAGGGCTCGTCACGATTCTTGCGGTCGCCATGGCCTGTGGCGCGATCGCGTGCGGGGAGGACGACCCATCTGACACTGCGAGCCGGGCAAAGGCCGAGCCGGGCGCCGCCCAGAGCACGACGGACCGCTCGGCCGCCGAGCCCGCCGCCGAGAGCACCGCCGACGGCGTCACCCCGCCGGGCGGCCCGAGGAAGATGCTCGGCCGGTTCGGGCGAGTACCGACCCCGGCAGAGCGCGCGGCGATCGCCACAGCCGTCGATCGCTACCACGCAGCCGTGGCCGCCGACGACGATGCCCGGACGTGCGCGCAGATGTCACGGACGGCTCGGCGGTCGATCGCCCAGAACGTCGCCGACGGCGGGTCGGCGAGCTGCGTGGATCAGATCGACATCTTCCACTCCGGCCACTCGGACGCGCTCCGCGCCGTCCTCCCCGACGCCCGGATCACCGAGATCCGCGTCGACGGCGACCAAGCGATCGTCATCGCCTTCGTTCCCGGCCCGCGCACGCTCAAGATCCCGATGGAGCTCGATCGGGGCGTCTGGCGCTACGGGACCTTCGGCAAGTGGACGCCGCCCTGGCTCTGAGGGGCCGTGACGGCGAGCCGCGCCTCGACCCAGTCCACGATGTCGGCCAGCACGCGCTCGCGCTCGGGCTCGTTGAGCAGCTCGTGGTAGAGGCCGTCGTAGCCGCGCACGGTGCAGTCGCCGGATCCGCAGCCCGCCTCGACGACGGCGCTGCCGGCGGTCGACACGAGCCGGTCGCCCGTCCCGTAGAGAGACAGGATCGGCAGTCGCAGGTCCGGCAACCGCGCCGGTAGCGCCGCCGTGGCGGCCATCAGCTCGCCGATCGTCCGCGCCGGCAGCAGGCCACGATGGTTGAGCGGATCGCGCTCATAAGCTCGCACGACCTCGGGATCGCGGCTCACGGTCGTCGCGTCGATCCTGTAGATCGGCAGCCGCGGGGCGACCGCCGACAGCGCGCGTGCCGCGCCGCGGGCGACGGGATTCGCGTCGAGCACCGCAAGCGGCGCCGAGAGCACCAGCCCGGTCAGCTCGTCCTGGTGGAGCAGCGCGTACTCGAGCGCGATCAGGCCGCCCATGCTGTGGCCGAGCAGGAACCGCGGCACCGTCGGATGGCGCTCGGCGGCGATCTCGCTCAGCGAGTGCAGGTCGGCGACGGCGTGCGCCATCCGGTCGACGTAAGCCCGCGGGCCCTCCGAGCGACCGTGGCCGCGATGGTCGACCGCGTAGACCGCGAATCCACGCGCGACCAGCTCGCCGGCGGTCCACGCGTAGCGGCCGCTGTGCTCGGCGCCGCCGTGGGCCAGCAGCACGATCGCCCGCGGCTCGCCGTCCGGCAGCCACGCCTGCCAGTAGATCTCCAACGCGCCCGCGCCGGCGAACCGGCCCTCGTCATGGCGCGCCTCCATGCGGCGGATCAAATCACGTGTCGGCCTACCCGGCCGCGGCGCGGCCGGACTCCCCGCCGGCGAGCGCCCACCCCTGCGCCAGCCCGGCGGCGATCGTCTCCGCGCGGCGGCTGCCGTTCATCAGGTTGCGGCCCATCACCGCGGCCGAGTCGGCGTCCGGCCCGACGGTGGTCACCCGCGCACCCCGCCGCTCGAGCGTCAGCGCCTCGATCGCGGCGAGCGAGCGCGCCCACGGACCGATCGCGCCGTAGGGCAGAGCCCGGCTCGGCGGCAGCGAGGCGAGCGGGTTGAGGCAGAGCACGCGCGTGCCCCGCCCGGCGGGCGCGTGGTCCATGTTCGTCGGGCTCCAGACGCCGCCGTCGACGTAGCGGCGCCCGCCGACGACGATCGGCCGGAAGACCCCGGGGATCGCGCACGACGCCTCGACCGCGGTCGCCACGGATACCTCGGGCGCGTCGTCGGCTCCGAACATAACGCGCCGTCCGCTGTCGAGCTCGAGCGCGGAGATCGACAGCCGGCCGTCCCAGTCCGCGCCCCAGCGCTCGACCTCGCGTCCCAGGTCCGCGAGCGATCGCCGCCCCGCCGGCACGCGGGCGAGCGCGGCGCGGCGCACCAGCGCGCCGCCCGGCTCGGTGGAGCGCAGGCCGATCGCCGCGACCGACCCGAGCGCGCCGCCGCTCGCCTCGGCGCCGATCCGCAGCGCGCGCCCGAGCAGCGTGGGCTCGGGCGCCGCCCCGGCGGCCTCGGCATCGGACACCGCCGGCTGCTCGGGAAGCTCGCCGAGCCCCGAGCGCGGATCGACCCCAGCGACCAGCGCGGCGGCGACGATCGATCCCGCCGACGTGCCGACGAAGCCGTCGCACTCGCGCGGGTCGAACCCCGAGGCCTCGGACATCCCGGTCAGCACGGCGCTCATCCATGCCTCGCCGAGGATGCCCCCACCGCCGAGGACGAGCACGTCGGGCTGTTCGAAGGGGACGCGGGCCAAGGGTCTCCCCGGCAAGGCTAGCCAGGGCGCTCGGCGTGCCCCGCCGGCGCACGTCCCGGCTCCCCGATCCGCCCGCCGGAGGTCGGCAGTCCGCGGGCGGCGAGCTGCTCGCGCAGCCGTACGAGCGCGACGTCCTTCGCCTTCGCCTCGAGCATGACGTCGAAGCTGAGCCCGCTCGCGACGTCGCGCAGGAACGCCTCGAAGGCGATCGGGTCGATCATGTCGGCGTGGGCTCGCAGCTGAGGTAGGACGAGCGACCGCTCGACCCGCCGCCCCTTGCGCACCCGGCGCTCCTCGACCGCCGTCTTCGGCGACGAGTAGTGGATCTTCGGCGTGCCGCGACCCCACCAGGTCGCCAGCTCGAGCTCGAGCGCCTCGCGGTCGGGGATGCCGTGCGGGTCGTGGCAGTGGTGGTGGAGGATGTCCCAGACCACGCGCAGCCCCGACCGCTCGGACACGCGCAGCACGTCGGCGAGCGCGTAGGTGCGGTCGTCGTTCTCGACCACCAGTCGCGCACGCGCACCCTCCGAGAGCCGCTCGACTCCCGCCAGGAAGCGGTCGGCACCCTGCTCGGTGCCGCCCTCGGCGCTGCCGACGTGCAGCACCACGACCGCCTCGTCCCCGAGGCCGAGCGCGTCGAGCAGCGCGGCCTGCAGCTCGACGTCGCGCAGCGCCGCTTCGCGCACGTCCTCGCGCACAGAGCTGAGCACGACGTACTGCCCGGGATGCGTCGACAGCCGCAGGTCGAGCGCGCGCACGCGCGTCCCGATTCGCTCGAGCTCGTCCGCGCACTGCTCGAGCTGGCCGCGGAACTGCGGCAGGTCCGGATGCGTCGCGTACGGCACGAACCCGGACGCCATCCGGTACATCGAGATCCGCTCGCGCTCGAGCCGGTCGAGGATCCGCTCGAAGCGCTCCAGCGACACCCGCACGTGCGGCTCGGACTGCCACCGGCGCGTGTCGTGGGAGGGCAGGCCGCCGTCGCCAACGACCTTCACCGCGAAGCCGAGCCGGCGGCCGATCGGGTCGCGGGCAGTCACGTTGCCCGCCCGGATACCCGGCGCGTGCGGCGGCTAACCGGCCTCCGGGCTGTAGCGGCGCCGGCAATCGCCGCCCGCCGTGCAACTCTGTGGAGTAACGCATTGTTCTCAACCGTCTGGAGACTCCCGTTGAACGGCAAGCTGCTGCTCCTGATCCTGCTCGTCGGCGCCCTCCTCACAGGGACGTTCGCGCTGGTCGCGACGGCCGATGACGAGCCGGGCGCTCAGAGCTCGCGCGCCGACTCCCCGACGGGTCGCTTCCCGGCGTCTGCGAGCAACGGCTCGCCCACGCTCTGGGCGGTCGGCGACGGGGCCGACGGATCGGAGAACAGCCGGCGGTTGGCGCGGACGATCGCTGACGCCGAGCCGGGGCTGTTCGCCTACCTCGGCGACGTCTACCAGGAGGGCAGGGCGTTCGAGTTCGTCAACAACTACGAGACGGTGTACGGGCCGCTGAACCCGATCACGCTCCCGACGCCCGGCAACCACGACTGGCCGCTCCACGACGAGGGCTACGACCCGTACTGGGCGAACGTCATCGGTGGCGAGCCGCCCCACCACTACGCCACGTCGCTCGCCGGCTGGCGGATCCTCAGCCTGAACTCGGAGGACTCGCTGGAGCCCGGCTCGCCTCAGCTCCGCTGGCTGTCACGGCAGGTCGTGCGCGGCGGCAGCTGCCGGATCGCCTTCTGGCACCGGCCGCGCTACAGCGCCGGATCGCACGGCGACCAGCCCGACGTCGAGCCGCTCTGGCGACTGCTCGAGGGTCGCGCGGCGCTCGTGCTCAACGGCCACGACCACAACTCGCAGGAGCTCCAGCCGCAGGGCGGCACCGTCGAGCTGATCGCCGGTGGGGGCGGGCACGGGCTCTACCCCCTCGACCCGAGCTATCCGCGGCTCGCGTGGAGCAACCAGACCGACGACGTCGCCTGCGCATCCGCCTGAGCAGGCGCCAGGCCCGCTACGACTTCGTCTCGACGACCGGCGCCGTCCTGCGCAGCGGCAGCGTCGACTGCAAGCCGGGTCGCGGCCGAGGCCGCCCGCCCGCCTGAGAGCGCTTGCCGGCGCCCCGCTAGACAGCGGCGTTCCTCGGGCCTGGGATACTCGGCCGGCGCCGGTCGGAGGGAGCGGCGCTGAGCGCTGCTCGTCCGGGTGGCGCCAACGATCTAGGGAGGGTTCAGATGGTGAAGGTCAATCGCGTGCGCCTGCGGCGTGCGCTAATCGGTGGTGCCGCCGCGGCGGTAGCCGCGTTGGCGATGCCCGCGGGAGCGATCGCGGACGAGCCGGGCGTCGGCACGCCGACGGTCGTGACGATCGGCGACTCGGCGATCTCGGGTGAGGCGGGCCGCTGGGCCGGCAACACCAACGGCTCGTCGGCGAACGTCGACGCGCTCGGGTCGACGGCCTACCACGACGTGCCGGGCGCGGAGTCGATTCCCGGCTGTCACCGCTCGAAGGCCGCACAGGCGCACATCGGCGGCGGGATCGCGAGCGCGAACCTGGCCTGCTCGGGCGCGCGCACCTACACGACGGGCACGGCATCGGGCGAGGACTTCAAGCCCGGGGTCGACTTCTACAGCGACGCATCGGGTCGCAAGGGCCAGGCGCTGAGGCTGCAGGAGTACGCCGCGACGCACAACGTCAAGGCCGTCGTCGTGATGATCGGCGCGAACAACTACGGCTTCGCGGAGATCGTCCAGCGCTGCATCACCAACTGGCTGACGTCGCCCTCGTGGTGGAAGAACTACTGCTCAGACGACTCGGACATGACGGCGAAGTTCACCTCGACGCGGATCGCCACCGAGACGGCGAACGTGCGTGGGGCGCTGCAGCGGGTCGCCCAGGCGATGACGAACGCCGGCTACTCGGCGTCGCAGTACAAGATCCTCGGTCAGACCTACTGGTCGCCGCTGCCGCGCGGCTCGGGCATCCGCTACTCGGAGTCCGGCTGGGACCGCCAGAACATCGGCGGCTGTGGCACCTGGAACCGCGATGCCGACTGGGCGAACGACACGGTCGTGACGACGCTCGGCAACACGATGAAGAACGCGGTCTCGACCAGCGGGCTCACGAACACCGCGGTGATCGACATGGCGACGGCTCTGAACGGCCGCCGGCTGTGCGAGAACACCGTCGGCCTGCTCGAGGAGCGTGGGATCGCCAACTGGACGAGCCCCGGCGCGGTGGACAACACCGAGTGGGTGGCTCAGGTGAGGACCGTCAGCACGGTCTTCGGCCCGTACCAGATCCAGGAGAGCATGCACGCGAGCTACTGGGGGCAGAAGGCGATGCGCAACTGCCTGCGGCTGGCGTACAACGGTGGGACGCCGATCGGCGGGCGCTGCGTACGTGCCAGCAACGGCCTCAACGCCCAAGGTGAGCCGAACATGGCGCTAGTTCCGTAGAAAGTTCACTGTCACAAAGCCGTACATTGCTGTACGGTGTAGTAGCTCACACTTTGTGAGCCGCCCCCCGGCCCTCCCTCCAATTGGCCGGGGGGCTTTTTCTTGGGCGCGAACGGCGGGAGGGTTACCGACCGACCGGCGGGGAAGAACACCGTCATGGGCACGCGCGCCGACGAGGATCCGCTTCCAACCGCGGTGCTTGGCATCGGCATGCTCGGCCACGGCTTCATGGGCAAGGCACACGTCCACGCGCTGCGGAGCTTCTCCTACCTCGCCCCGTCGCAATCAAACGCTCCCGAGCCCCGCCTCGTCGCGCTCGGCGGCCATGACCCTGAGCGCACCGCTGCGGCCGCCCGCCGCTACGGCTTCGAGTGCTCGACGACGGACTGGCGCAAGCTGGTCACCGACCCCGAGATCGCCCTGTTCGACAACGCCGGGCCCAACGACCTGCATGCCGAGCCGACGATGGCCGCGCTGCGGGCCGGCAAGCACGTCCTCTGCGAGAAGCCGCTCGGTCGTACCGCGGCCGAGAGCCATGCGATCTGGTCCGCGGCCGAGGCCGCCGGCGTCGTTCACATGTGCGGCTTCAACTACCGCTTCGTGCCGGCGATCCGACTCGCGCGCGAGCTGATCGAAGCGGGAGAGCTCGGGGAGGTCCACCGCTTCCGCGCCGCCTACCTCCAGGACTGGCTCGCCGATCCCGAGGCCCCGCACGGCTGGCGGCTCGACCGCGACCGCGCCGGCTCGGGCGCGCTCGGCGACATCGGCGCGCACGCGATCGACCTTGCCCGCTTCCTGGTCGGGGAGATCGCCGCCGTCGATGGCCGGGTCGGCGCCATTCGCACCGTCGAGGTCGACGATTCCGTCGAGGCGACGATCGAGTTCGCGGACGGCCCGACAGGCTCGATATCGGCCTCACGCCTCTGCCATGGCCGGCGCAACTCGCTGACGCTCGAGGTGAACGGCACCAAGGGCTCGCTCGCCTTCGACCTCGAGCGCCTCAACGAGCTCCAGCTCTACGTCGCCGGCTCAGGACCGACCGAGCGCGCCCAAGGCTTCCGCCGCGTGCTGGTCACAGACCGCGACCATCCCTACCTCGACCACTGGTGGCCACCGGGCCACACGCTTGGTTGGGCCGACACGTTCGTCCACGAGCTCCACCACCTCCTGGGCGCCCTCGCCGGCGACCATGAGGTCGCTCCCTACGGCGCGACATTCGAGGATGGCTACCGAGCGGCCGAGATCTGCGACGCGGTTCTCCGATCGAGCGCGAGCGGCGCCAGGGAGCCGGTCGCATACCGCCCCGCGTGAGCGCTTGTCGTCTTCGTGACGGTCAGGCGGTCGCCCGCTCCATCTCGGCGATCGCCTCCTGGTAGATCGAGATCTGCTGGCCGAGCGCCTCCCCGAGAGCCGCGGGCACGACGCCGAAGCCCTCGACGACCATCGCTGCGCGCGTGTTGATGCGCTGGAAGTCCTCCCGGCGCATCAGCGCGTCGATCTGATCCTCCGAGCCTCTCACCAGGATGAACCCGCTCAGCTCACCGCCGTGGGGAGCGAGGAACGCCACCTCGAAGCTCTCGATCTCACCGGCCTGCTGACGGTCGCCGTGGAAGGCGAGTGCCTCATTGAAGACCTCGAGTCCCTTGGACTCCCTCCCGGGTATGGGCGATCCCCATCCGATGAACAGCGCTGCCTCTGCCATGACCGGCCTCCTTCTTTGGAGGGCCGCGCCCGCGGACCGAGACCCGGCCCTGACTAAATCGAGCCCGATGCCGCGCGGCACCGGCTCCCGGCAGTGTGCAACTCGCACGTTAGGCCGATCGGTTGCATCGTGTCAAGAACGAAAACTCGGGCATGACGAAAAGTGCAAGTCATCGAATGTGCCAGGGCTCGGATTAGCGGTCGCAACCGGTTTCGTTTGGGCCACCGGTTCGGCGGAGTACCATCGGCGTCGACCCGCGATGGACCGCGCGAAGCCCAGAAGCGACACGCCGACGTTGCTCGCGGTGGACGACGATCCGCCCGCCCTCGAACGGATCGAGCGTGAGTTGACGCGGCGCTACGCGGCCGACTATCGCGTCGTCTGCGAGTCCTCCGCCACCGCGGCGCTCGCGAGGCTCGAGCGGCTGAGCGACGAAGGCGACGACGTCGCGCTGGTGCTCGCCGATCAGTGGATGCCCGAGCTGACCGGCTCTGAGCTACTGGCGCGCGCCCGCGCGCTCCATCCGCACGCGAAGCGCGGCCTGCTGATCGAGTGGGGGGCGTGGGGCGACCGGGCGACCGCGGACGCGGTGCTGCGCGCGATGGGCATCGGCGACATCGACTACTACGTCCTCAAGCCGTGGTGGTCGCCCGACGAGCAGTTCCACCGCACGATCGCCGAGTTCCTCCACGAGTGGACGCGTGCGGCGCCGGTGGCGGCGCGCGAGGTCGAGGTCGTCGGCGAGCCGTGGGCCCAGCGCTCGCACGAGCTGCGCAGCCTGCTTGCGCGCAACGGAGTCCCGCACGTCTTCCACGCGAGCGACTCGCCGGAGGGCCGCGAGCGGCTCGCGGCCTGCGGCCAGGCCGATGCCGTCGCGCCCGTCGCGATCATGCTCGACGGGCGTGTCCTGGTCGACCCCTCGAACGCCGAGCTCGCCGACGCCTTCGGCGTCTCGACGTCGCTTCAGGGCAAGCACGACTTCGACGCGGTCGTCGTCGGGGCCGGGCCGGCGGGCCTCGCCGCCGCCGTCTACGCGTCGTCGGAGGGGCTGGACACGCTCGTAATCGAGCGCGAGGCGATCGGCGGCCAGGCCGGCTCGAGCTCCCTGATCCGCAACTACCTCGGCTTCTCGCGCGGAGTCAGTGGCGCCGAGCTGGCGCAGCGCGCCTATCAGCAGGCGTGGGTGTTCGGCACCGACTTCGTCCTGATGCGCGACGCCACCACGCTGCGGCCCGAAGGGGACCGGATCGCGATCGCGCTCTCCGACGGCAGCGAGGTCACCGCCCGCACTGTCGTGCTCGCGACCGGCGTCTCCTACCGCCGGCTCGACCGCCCGAGCCTCGACGAGCTGACCGGCGCCGGGGTCTTCTACGGCGCGTCGACCTCCGAGGCGCAGGCGCTCACGGGCAAGCGCGCCTACGTCGTCGGCGGCGGCAACTCGGCCGGTCAGGCCGCGATGCACCTCAGCCGCTACGCCGAGCGGGTGACGATCCTGATCCGCGGCGAGACGCTCGCCAAGAGCATGTCCCGGTACCTGCTCGACACGATCGACGCCGCGCCGAACATCGATCTGCGCACCGGCGTCGAGGTCGCCGACGGCGCCGGCGACGGCCGGCTCGCCGAGCTGACGCTGCGCGACGTCGGCTCGGGCGAGACCGAGACGGTTCCCGCCGACGGCCTGTTCATCCTGATCGGCGCCCATCCGCACACCGAGTGGCTGCCCCGCTCGATCGAGCGCGACCCGCGCGGGTTTGTGCTGACCGGTCCCGACGTGTCAGACGCCTGGCCGCTCGAGCGCGCGCCGCTGATGCTCGAGACGAGCCTCCCCGGCGTCTTCGCCGCCGGCGACGTCCGCCACCGCTCGGACAAGCGCGTCGCGTCCGCGGTCGGGCAGGGGGCCGCCGCGATCCAGCAGGTGCACGAGTACCTGACTGCCGTCGCCCTCGACCGCCACCGGCTCGCGGGATAGGCTCGCCTCGGAGGGAACCCGAGGAGGAGAAGACGATGGCGAAGATCCTGTGCGTGCTGTACGACGATCCGGTCGACGGCTACCCGCCCGAGCTCGCGCGCGACGGCGTGCCCGAGATCGAGCGCTACCCCGACGGCCAGACGACGCCGACGCCGAGCGGGCTCGACTTCACGCCCGGTGAGCTGGTCGGCAGCGTTTCGGGCGAGCTCGGCCTGCGCGCCTTCCTCGAGGCGGCCGGGCACACGCTCGTTGTGACCTCTGACAAGGAGGGGCCGGACTCCGAGTTCGAGCGCGAGCTGCCGGACGCCGACGTCGTGATCTCGCAGCCGTTCTGGCCGGCGTACCTGACCGCCGAGCGGATCGCCAAGGCGCCGAAGCTGAAGCTCGCGATCACCGCCGGCATCGGCTCCGACCACGTCGACCTCGACGCGGCGATCGCCGGCGACGTCACGGTCGCCGAGGTCACCTACAGCAACAGCATCAGCGTCTCCGAGCACGTCGTGATGATGATCCTCGCGCTCGTGCGCAATTACATCCCGTCCTACGGGCAGGTCGTCGACGGCGGCTGGAACATCGCCGACTGCGTCGCGCGCTCCTACGACGTCGAGGGGATGCAGGTCGGCACCGTCGCCGCGGGCCGGATCGGCACGGCGGTCCTGCGGCGGCTCGCGCCGTTCGACGTCGGGCTCCACTACACCGACCGCCACCGCCTCCCGACCGAGGTCGAGCGCGAGCTCGGTCTGACCTTCCACGAGACGGCCGAGCAGATGGTCGCCGTCTGCGATGTCGTGACGATCAACTGCCCGCTACACCCGGAGACCGAGCACCTCTTCGACGACGACCTGATCGCGAAGATGAAGCGCGGCGCCTACCTCGTCAACACGGCCCGCGGCAAGATCTGCGACCGCGACGCGATCGTCCGCGCGCTGGAGAGCGGTCAGCTCGCCGGCTATGCGGGCGACGTCTGGTACCCGCAGCCCGCGCCGTCCGACCACCCCTGGCGCTCGATGCCCCACCACGGCATGACCCCGCATGTCTCCGGCTCTTCGCTCTCGGCCCAGGCCCGCTACGCCGCCGGCACACGCGAGATCCTCGAGTGCTGGCTCGAGGGCCGGCCGATCCGCGACGAGTACCTGATCGTCGACAGCGGAGGCCTAGCCGGCACCGGCGCCCACTCCTGCAGCGCCGGCGCGTAGCTCTACTACGCGCCGCTACTGAGGAGGGTCGCCACGATCACGCCCGCGAGAGAGGCGACGATTGCGGCTCCGATGCGATTGAGCGTTTTGTGGAGGTCGATGATCGCGCCCGTGACGGTGTCCAGCCGGTGGTCGACGTGCTCGAAGCGGCGGTTGATCTGCTCGAACTGACGGTCGACATCGCTGAAGCGGCGGTCGACGTTGTCGAACCGGTGGGCCATGACCTCGAACCGATGGTCGACGCGACTAAAGCCGGCGTCCATTCGCTGCGAGAGGTCGTCCACCCGCTGCGAGAGGCCGTCCAGCCGATCATCTGTCCATGTGGCGCGCTGCACTGCCCGCACGTTACATGAGCCGACACAGCAGATACGCAGAACCGTGTAACGATTCTGCGACATCCTGCCGAGGCGGTGGGAGTCAGAACGTCGGCGCTTCAGGGGCGCCGAGCGGCGCCTAGAGCAGGATGATCAGGATGATGATGATGAGCAGCGCGGTACCGATTCCGATGTACATGTGGGCTCTCCTGGGTCGTGGTCACACAAAGGGTTGCCCTGCGAAGGCAGGATTGAACCCTCGGCTCTATCTCTGGCGGCTCTCGGCTCACGCGGCCGCCCGTCCGTCCTGCGCCTAGGATCCGACCGGTGACCCCGTCCACGCGCATTCCCGTCCGGGACAGGCTCGGACGGGTCATCGACGAGCAGATCGACCTCGAGCACGAGCTCGAACGGGGGCAGGCGGCGGAGCCCTCGCGGCGGAGCCTGCGGCGAACGCTGATCTGGCTGGGGATCACCGGCGTGTCGCTCTACCTGATCGCCCCGAGCCTGCTCGACACGCTGTCGTCGTGGCGCGACATCGACGAGGTCGCGCCGATCTGGCTGCTGGCGATGGCGGCGCTGCAGGCAGCGTCGCTCTGGTGCCTGTGGGCGATGCAGCGACTGGCCGTCCACGTGGGCGGCTGGCACGCGGTGGCCACCTCGCAGCTCGCCGGCAACGCGATCGCGAAGGTCGCTCCGGGCGGCGGCGCGATCGGCGCGGCGCTGCAGTACCGGATGCTGGTCCAGGCCGGCGTCGAGCCGTCGCGCGCCGTCTCGGGACTGACAGCCACCAACCTGCTCGTGTTCACCGTCCTGCTGGCGCTTCCGGTGCTCGCGATCCCCGCGATCGCGGGTGGCGGGGTCAACAGCGGCCTCGTCCACGCGACCGTCGTCGGCGCCGTCGTCTTCACGGCGCTGTTCGCGCTCGGCGTCCTGCTGCTCGCGCTCGACGGACCGCTCGCCTGGATCGGCCGTAGCGCGCAGCGGCTGCGAAACCGGGTGCGAAGCGGGCGGACGCCCGTCCAGGGCCTCGCCGCGCGGCTGGTCTGCGAGCGCGACCGCCTGCTCGCCACGCTCGGACCGCGCTGGAAGGAGGCGCTTGCCGCCTCGATCGGACGCTGGGCGTTCGACTACGGCTCGCTGCTCGCGGCGCTGGCCGCGCTCGGCTCGACGCCGCGACCGGCGCTCGTGCTGCTCGCCTTCTGCACCGCCCAGTTGCTCACTCTGGTCCCGGTGACCCCGGGCGGTCTCGGCTTCGTCGAGGCGGGCCTGACCGCGACGCTGACGCTCGCCGGCGTGCCGCCCGGCAAGGCGGTGCTCGCCACCTTCGCCTACCGGCTCTTCACCTACTGGCTGCCGCTGCCGCTCGGGCTGCTCGGCGTGGCGCTGCACAGGCGCCGCTACGGCGGCGCACCGGCCGTCACGGCGGGTTGACCGCTGGGCGCCGCGCTCGCTTGGGGCGCGCTCGCCGCGTCGTCGCTGGTGGTCGGAGCGCTGGCCGCGCTCGTCCGCCCCTGGCCGCCGCGGGCAGTCGGTCTGGTGCTCGGCTTCGGCGCCGGCGCGCTGATCAGCGCCGTCAGCTTCGAGCTCGCCGCCGAGGGGGTCGACGCGGGTGGCACTGACGCGGTCGCCGTCGGGCTTGCGCTCGGTGCGCTCACTTTCTACGCGGCCGACGGCCTGCTCGCGCGCTTGGGAACCGGGCGCGCACGCGAGCGTCGCTCGCAGGGCTCGGGGCCAGGGCCGGCGCTGGCCCTCGGCGCCTTCCTCGACGGCATCCCGGAGCAGCTCGTGCTCGGTCTCGGCATCGCGGCAGGAGGCGACGTCAGCATCGGGCTGCTGGCCGCAATCTTCGTCTCGAACCTCCCCGAGGCGATCGGCTCGGCGGGTGCGATGCGTGCGAGTGGCGAGCGTGCGATCGCGATCGTGCGGCTTTGGGGCGGCGTGGCGGTCGCCTGCGCGCTCGCGAGCGTGGTGGGCTATGCCGTCGCCGACAGCGCCTCTGGGAACCTGGTGGGAGCTGTCGACGGCTTCGCCGCCGGGGCGCTGCTGGTGATGCTGGTCGACGCGATGATCCCCGAGGCGGTCGAGCGCTCCGGACGTGTCGCGGGCCTCGTCACGACGCTCGGTTTCGCGGTCGCCGCGGGCCTGTCGGCCCTTTCGTAGGTCTGGGGGCGCGGCACGACGTTCGGTTAGCCGATCGTGCGCCCGTCCACGCCGCGGCGATCCTACGGTTGGCGGCAGGTAGCTTTGGCGCGTGGTCGATCTCGACGTCAGGCTGCTGCGGGCCTTCGTGGCCGTGGTCGAGGAGTTGAACTTCTCGCGCGCGGCTGAGCGGATGGGGGTCGCCCAACAGGGGCTGTCGGCGCAGGTACGCCAGCTCGAGGCGCGGCTCGAGGCGAAGGTCTTCAAGCGCACGACGCGCAGGGTCTCCCTGACTCCGGCGGGCGAAGCACTGCTGCCCCACGCGCGCGCGGCGCTCGCGGCCGTCGACGCGGGGGTCGAGGCGGTGCGGCACGCCGGCGCGCTGGCGGCGAGCGAGCTCGCGGTCGCGGGGCTGGCGGATGCCGGCCGGGCTGGGGCGGCGATCCTCGAGCGGTTCGCGAAGGTCTGCCCCGACGTCACGGTCTCGGTGCGCGACACGGTCCCCGCCCAGGCGCTGCTGGAGGAGGGCCTCGGGCCACCGGCGGCTGTCGCGTTCGTGCGCCCGCCGTTCCGGGGGGTGAACCGCTTCGCGACGATCACGCTGCTGGTCGAGCCGCGGCTGGTCGCATTGCCGGCCGGCCACGAGCTCGCCGATCGCGACAGCGTCGAGCCGAGCGACCTGATGGGCGAGACGTGGGCGTGGGCGGGGTCGTCCGACCGGGTCGCCGAGTCCTACTGGCTGCTCGAGGACCACCGCTACGGTCGGGCGGCGCGCATCGGCGGCCGGCCGAGCACCTACGACGAGCTGCTCGAGACGGTCTCCGCCGGCAAGGCGATCGGTCTCTTTCCGGCAACCGTGGCCGAGACGATCGGACCGTCTTTCCCAGGCGTGCGCTTCGTCGCGGTGACGGGCATCGACCCCTCGCGGCTGGCGCTTGCCTGGCGGCCCTCGGCCGAGACGGCCGCGGTCCGCGAGCTCGCCGAGATCGCCCGCGACCTCGTCTCGAAGCAGAAGCCGATCGTCGACGAGGTGATGCGCTAAGGTAATTACCTAAGGTAATGACTTCTCCTCAGCTAGCCGATACGCACCTCGAGATCGCCGCTCGACTGCGACTGGCCGTGGTGCGTACGGCGCGGCGGTTGAGGCAGGAGGCGGGGACGGGGTTGTCGCCATCGTTGACAGCGGCATTGGCGACGATCGAGGCCGGGGGGCCGTTGACGCCGAGTGAGCTGGCAGAGCGCGAGGCGATCAGGCGGCCGGCGGCGACGCGGATCGTGGCTCGGCTGGAGGAGGAGGGGCTCGTGGCGCGGGCGACCGACCCGGGCGATGGGCGGGTGACGTTGATCGCGACGACGGCTGCTGGCCGGGAGCTGCTGCAGCGCGTGCGCAAGCGCAAGAACGCCTATCTGGCGCGCCGGATGCGCGACCTTCCGGCTGAGGATCTGGTCGCGCTCGAGCGCGCCGCGAGCGTTCTCGAGCGCCTGCTCGAGGACGGTCGCCGGTGACAGCCGCGCTGCGGCTTCCATTCGCGTCGCTGAACGTCCCGAACTACCGGCGCTACTTCGCCGGTCAGGTCGTGTCGCTGAGCGGCAACTGGATGCAGATCGTCGCCGAGATGTGGCTGATCCTGCAGCTGACGAACAGCGGCGTCGCGGTCGGACTGACGACCGCGCTGCAGTTCGCACCGATCCTCCTGTTCGGCGCCTACGGCGGCCTGCTCGCCGACCGCTTCGACAAGCGGCGGCTGCTGATGTGCACTCAGGTCGCCATGGTCGGCCCGTCGGTGGCGCTGTGGGCTCTGGTCGCGACCGGCTCCGTCGAGCCGTGGATGGTGATGGCGCTCGTGTTCGCGCGCGGCACCGTCAACGCACTCGACAACCCGACCCGGCAGAGCTTCGTGATCGAGATGGTCGGCCCCGACCGTGTCGTCAACGCGGTCAGCCTCAACAGCGTGATCGTCCACTGCGCACGGCTGGTCGGCCCGGCGGTCGCCGGCGTCGTGATCGCCACCGCGGGCGTCGGGCCGTGCTTTCTGCTCAATGCCGTGTCGTTCGCCGCGATGCTGATCGCGCTGCGGCGGATGGAGCCGGCCGCGCTCGACCGCCCGCGCCCGGTGCCGCGCGAGCGCGGCGCCCTGCGAGCCGCACTGCGCTACGTCGCCCACACGCCGGCACTCGCGGTGCCGCTGGCGATGATGGCGCTGGTCAGCACGCTCGGCTTCAACTTCCAGGTGCTGCTGCCGCTGCTCGCCCGCTTCACCTTCGACGGCGGCCCCCGGACCTACGCGCTGCTGGCGAGCTCGATGGCGGTCGGCTCGCTGATCGGCGCGCTCGTGTCGAGCGCCCGCGGCCGGGTGTCGAGCCAGCTGCTGATCGGCGCCAGCGCCGCCTTCGCCGGCTTCTCGCTGCTCGCCGCGGGCCTGTCGAGCCTGACGCTCGTCGTAATCGCCCTCGCGCTCGTCGGTGCCTCCGCCGTCACCTTCGCGGCCGGCGTCAACTCGACGCTGCAGCTCGAGGTCGAGCCCGCCATGCGCGGCCGCGTGATGGCGCTCTACTCCGTCGTATTCCTCGGCTCGACGCCGATCGGCGGCCCACTCGTGGGCTGGCTCGCCCAGACGGCCGGTCCGCGCTCCGGCCTGGTGCTCGCCGCCGGGGCGGCCCTGCTCGCGTCGCTGCTCGCCTGGTGGATGGGCGGGAGGCGTCAGCCCGGGCCGGCCGGCAGGCTGGCGCGCACTTGGTAGACCGAGATCGTGCCGTTGAGGAAGGCGTTGCGGGCGGCGCGCAGGTAGAGGCGCCAGTCGCGCAGGCGCTCTGAGCCCGCCAGGCGCTCCGCGGTCGCGAGGTCGCGGTCGAGGTTGACGGCCCAGCCGCGCAGCGTCTCGGCGTAGTCGGAGGCGAAGCCCTCGACGTGGTGGGTCGCGAAGCCGGCGCGCTCGAGCGCGAGCTTGACCCGCGAGAGCTGCAGCGTCTCGCCGTCGGGAAAGACGTAGCGGTCGTTGAACGAGCCCGGGTCCGGGTCGGTGTGACGCAGGCGGGCCATGCCGTGGTTGAGCAGCCGTCCGCCGGGCTCGAGCAGCGCAGCGAGCTGACGCGCGTAGAGGTCGATCCGGTTCTCGCCGACGTGCTCGACCATGCCGATGCTGGCGATCGCGTCGAAGCTCTCGCCGCGCAGGTCGCGGTAGTCGGCGATGCGGATCTCGACGCGGTCCGAGAGTCCCGCCTCCGCCACCCGGCGGCGCGCGAGCTCCGCCTGGGCTGGGGAGAGCGTGATCCCGACGACGCGGGAGCCGTGGCGCTTGGCGGCGTGGATCGCGAAGGCGCCCCAGCCGCAGCCGACGTCGAGCACGGTGTCGTCGGCGGTGAGGGCCAGCTTCGTGCAGACCAGCTCGAGCTTGGTCTCCTGGGCCTGCTCGAGCGTCTCGGCGCCGCGCGAGAAGATCGCGCAGCTGTAGGTCATCGACTCGTCGAGGAAGAGGGCGAAGAACTCGTTGCCGACGTCGTAGTGGTGGCGGACGGCGAGCGCGTCGCGCTCGCGGGTGTGGCGCTTGCCCTCGAGTCGCAGCTCGGACCGCGGGGCGCGCGGCGGCCGCGGAATCCCCATCGCGCGTGCGGCGGCCAGCATCAGTCGCGCCCGCGTGCGGCCGTCGATCGGCGGCGGCTCCCAGCCGTCGACGACGCGCATCACCGCCTCGAGGTCGTCGACGTCGACGTCGCCGACGACGTATGCGCGACTGAGGCCGAGCTGTCCCGGTGCGCGCATCAGGTGGGCGAGCGCGCGCGGCGAGTTGACCGTGAAGCGCGGCCCGGCGCCGTTCTCCGTGCTCGCGATCCGCGAGCCGTCCCAGAGGTCGACCGTGAACGGTCGAGCGGGGAGCGCCCGCTCGATCTGCTCGCGCAGCGGACCGGTGGAGGTCAGCGGCATGCCGGGAGGTTAACTCGGAGTGATCCTGGCCGATCGGGGGTAACCCAGCGACCAGCGATGCTCGCGATCTACCTCAACGACCACCGCGCCGGCTCCACCGTCGGCCTCGAGCTCGCCCGCCGCGCGCGTGGCTCGAACGAGGGCTCGCAGCTCGGGGCCTTCCTCGAGCGGCTCGTCGCCGAGATCGAGGAGGACCGCGAGACGCTCGAGCAGGTCATGGACGCCGTCGGCGCCGGTCGCGACCGGCTCAAGGCGACGGCCGCCTGGGCGGGCGAGAAGGTCGGCCGGCTCAAGCTCAACGGCCGCCTGTTCGGCTACTCGCCGCTCAGCCGCGTGGTCGAGCTCGAGAGCCTGTCGGTTGGCATCGAGGGCAAGGCGTGCCTCTGGAGGATGCTGCGCGACCTCGGGGACCCACGGCTCGCTGGCTTCGACTTCGACGCCCTGATCGCTCGCGCCGAGCGCCAGCGAGACGAGGTCGAGGGCCATCGCCTCGCGGCCGGGCGTGAGGCGCTGACACTCGCGGAGTGAGGCGCCGCCGGCGCCCGCCGCCACGCGGGCGGAGCGTCAGCGCGCGGCGGCCTTGGCGCGGCGCGCGGTCCGCACGCGCAGCGTCTGGTCGAGCTCGACCTTGCGCATCCGCACGGCGTCCGGGGTCACCTCGACGCACTCGTCCTCGCGCACGTGGTCGAGCGCCTCGTCGAGCGACAGGTCGCGCTTCGGCGACAGCCGCACCAGAACGTCGGCGTTCGCGGTGCGCATGTTCGTCAGGTGCTTCTCCTTGACGGCGTTGACGTTGAGGTCCTCCGCGCGGGCGCTCTCGCCGACGATCATGCCCTCGTAGACCTCCTCGCCGGGGCCGACGAACAGCGTGCCGCGCTCCTCGAGGTTGAACAGCGCGTAGCTCGCGGTCGAGCCGGGGCGGTCGGCGACCAGCGAGCCGGTCGAGCGCGTGCGCATCTCGCCCGCCCACGGCTCCCAGCCGTCGAGCACGTGGCTCATCACGCCGCTGCCGCGGGTCTCGGTCAGGAATTCGGTCCGGAAGCCGATCAGCCCGCGCGCGGGGACGAGGTAGTCGATCCGCACCCAGCCGGTGCCGTGGTTGGCCATCTGCTCGAGCCGCCCCTTGCGGGCGGCGAGGATCTGGGTGATCGCGCCGACGTACTCCTCGGGCGTGTCGATCGTCAGCCGCTCGACCGGCTCGTATGTGCGGCCCTTGATCTCGCGCGTGACGACCTGCGGCTGGCCGACGGTCAGCTCGAAGCCCTCGCGCCGCATCGTCTCCACGAGCACCGCGAGCTGGAGCTCGCCGCGGCCCTGGACCTCCCAGGCGTCGGGACGCTCGGTGTCGTTGACGCGGATCGACACGTTGCCGACCAGCTCGCGGTCGAGCCGCGCCTTGAGCTGGCGGGCGGTCAGCAGCTTCCCGCTCTGGCCGGCCAGGGGAGAGGTGTTGACGCCGATCGTCACCGACAGCGACGGCTCGTCGATCTCGATCAGCGGCAGCGGGCGCGGGTCCTCGCGGTCGGCGAGCGTCTCCCCGATCGTGATCTCCGGGATCCCGGCGACGGCGATGATCTCGCCGGCGCCTGCCTCCTCGGCGTCGACGCGGTCGAGCGCCTCGGTGACGTAGAGGTTGGTGATCGTCACGGGCTCGACGCTTCCGTCGGCCCGGCACCAGGCGACCTGCTCGCCCTGGCGGATCGTGCCCTGGCGAACCCGGCAGAGCGCCAGTCGGCCGACGTAGGGCGAGGCGTCGAGGTTGGTGACGTGCGCCTGCAGCGGATGGCCGTCCTCGTACTCGGGCGCCGGGATTCGCTCGACGATCAAATCCATCAGCGGCCCGAGGTCGCTGCCCTCGGCACCCTCCTCGAGCGCCGCCCAGCCGGCCTTCGCGTTCGTGTAGACGATCGGGAACTCGATCTGCTCCTCGTCGGCGTCGAGGTCGAGGAACAGCTCGTAGACCTCGTCGACGACCTCGGAGATGCGCGCGTCGGGGCGGTCGACCTTGTTGACCACGAGGATCACCGGCAGCCGCGCGGCGAGCGCCTTGCGCAGCACGAAGCGGGTCTGGGGCAGCGGGCCCTCGGACGCGTCGACGAGCAGCAGCACGCCGTCGACCATCGTCAGCCCGCGCTCGACCTCGCCCCCGAAGTCCGCGTGGCCGGGCGTGTCGATGATGTTCAGCTTCGTGCCCTCGTAGCCGACCGCGGTGTTCTTGGCGAGGATCGTGATCCCCTTCTCGCGCTCGAGGTCGGTCGAGTCCATCACGCGCACGTTCACGTCCTGGCCCTGACGGAAGGCGCCGGACTGCCACAGCATCGCGTCGACGAGCGTCGTCTTGCCGTGGTCGACGTGCGCGACTATCGCGACGTTACGGATGTCCTCCCTCCTAGGCACGACGGAGCAATTTACACGCAGGGCGGGGCGCGGCCTCCCAGCGCGGCGTTTGGCGGCCGCGCGAAGGGAACCGACTCTCGTCATGGCGACCGTCCCCAGGCCGGACCGAGACACGCTGCGCCGCCTGTCCGAGGTCGACGCCGGCGGAGGCAGCGTGCTGAGCGTCTACGTCAACCTCGACCCGAGCGAGTTCGCGACCGCCGATGCCCGCGCCAGCGCGATCGGCTCCGCCGTCAACGCGGCCGCACAGGCCGTCGAGGACGACGAGCGCGAGCTGTCCCACGACCAGCGGATCGCTCTGCGCGAGGACGTCGAGCTGGTGCGCGACTACCTCGAGTCGGCCGACTTCGGCGGCACCGAGGGCGTCGCGGTCTTCGCCGCCGGCCACGCCGACCTGTTCGAGGCGCTGCAGCTGCCGTTCCCGGTCGACAACGCCGTCGTCGTCGACGCGGCCCCGCACGTCGCGCCGCTGACGTTCCAGTCCGAGGGCGACTGGTACGTGGCGCTGGTGAACCGCGCCGACGCCCGCTTCCTGCGCGGCGGCCCGCAGGGTCTGACCGAGGAGGGACGCGTCAGCGACGGCGTCCACGGCCAGCACGACCAGGGCGGCTGGTCGCAGGCCCGCTACCAGCGCAGCGTCGACCAGGACGCCAAGCGCCACCTCGAGCGCGTCGCGAAGGCGCTCGGCCAGCGCCACCGGCGCCAGCCGTTCCAGCACCTGCTCGTCGGAGGGCCCGAGGACGCCTACAGCGAGTTCGTCGAGCTGCTCGACCAGGAGCTGAGCGGGATGCTGGCCGGACGAGTGGATGGGATCGACGTCGAGGCCGCGACCCCCGACCAGATCGCCGAGGCCGCGGCGCCGGCGATGGAGGAGCACGAGCGCAAGCGCCAGGACGAGTTGATCGGCCGCCTGAACGAGGGCCTCGGCCGCGGCGAGCGCGCCGCCGCCGGCCTCGACGACGTCCTCGCCGCTCTCAACGAGCAGCGCGTCGAGGCGCTGCTGATCGACGCCGGCCTGTCCGCGCCGGGCGCGCAGTGCCCGTCCTGCGGCTGGATCGGATCGGTCACCGAGGGCGACTGCCCGGCGGACGAGACCCGGCTCGAGCCCCGGCCCAACGTCCTCGACCCCGCGATCGAGCGCGCGCTGGCCCAAGACGCCCGCGTCGTCCGCCTCCGCGAGCGCCCCGAGCTCGAGTCCCACGGCGGCATCGCGGCCGTCCTGCGCTTCTAGGCGTACGTCCGAGGCTTCGCCGAGCCCTCAGGCGTCGAGCTCGCGGACGTCGTCGTCGGTGAGCTGCACGCGCACCGCGCCGGCGTTCTGCTCGAGGTGCTCGATCGAGGAGGTGCCGGGGATCGGCAGCATCGACGGGGAGCGCTGGAGCAGCCAGGCCAGGGCGATCTGGCTCGGCGTGGCGTCGTGGCGGGCGGCGATCCGGTCGAGCGGGCCGCCGGGTTGGGCGAGGTCGCCGGTCGCGAGCGGGTACCACGGGATGAACGCGAGCCCGCGGTTGGTGCAGGCGTCGAGGACCTCCTGCGAGTCGCGGTCCTGGAGGTTGTAGCGGTTCTGGACCGAGGCGATCTCGGTCATCTGCTCGGCCAGGTCGAGGTGGTGGACGGTCACGTTCGAGAGGCCGAGCAGGTGGATCTTGCCCTCGTCGCGGAGGTCGATCAGCGCCCCGAGCGACTCCTCGAATGGGACGTCGGGGCCGACCGCGTGCAGCTGGAGCAGGTCGATCCGCTCGACCCCGAGCCGGCGCAGGCTGCCGTGGACCGCCTCGCGCAGGTGCTCGGGGCGGCCGTTGCGCGGCCACTGGCTCGGGCCGGTCCGCTCGAGCCCTGCCTTGGTGGCGATCGTCAGGCCGTCGGGATAGGGGTGGAGCGCCTCGCGGATCAGGTTCTCGGAGACCTCGGGCCCGTAGGAGTCGGCCGTGTCGATCATGTCGATCCCGAGCTCGACGACCCGCCGCAGCAGCGCCTTCGCGCCCTCGGGATCGGGTGGCGGACCCCAGATCCCCTTGCCGGTGATCCGCATCGCGCCGAAGCCGAGCCGGCGCACCTTCAGCTCCCCGCCGAGCGTCAGCGTCCCGGCGGTCTCGTCGGTCAGCGGCTCGGTCATGGCCTTCCCCTCAGCTCTCGCGGTTCATCTCGGGCGACGGCCCCTCTTCCTGGACCGCCCCCTGCATGATGCCCTCGATCCACTGCAGCTCGCGCTCGCCGAGGTCGACCTCGAGCGCGCCGACTGCCTCCTCGATGTGGCGGGCGCTGCGCGAGCCGACGATCGCGACGTCGACGGCCGGGTGCGCGAGCGTCCAGGCGATCGCGAGCTGGCTCAGCGTGCAGCCGATCTGGTCGGCGACGCCGCCGAGCTGGCGCACGACCTCGAGGTTGCGCGGCAGCGCATCGCCGGTGAAGATCGGGCTGATGCTGCGCCAGTCGTCGCGGGCGAACTCGGTGTTCTCGTCGATCGTGCCGGTCAGCAGCCCGTGCGCCAGCGGCGCGTAGATCAGCACGCCGGCGTCGTGCTCCTGACACCACGGCAGCACGTCCTGCTCGATCTCGCGCTGGAAGAGGTGGTAGGGCGGCTGCAGCGTCTCGACGGGCAGCGTGCGCGACAGCTCGTTCATCTGTTCGGCCGAGAAGTTCGACACGCCGACGTGGCGGATCTTGCCCTCGTCCCTGAGCTCAGCGAGCGCGGCGCCGGTCTCCGCCATCGGCGTGTCCGGGTCGGGCCAGTGCACCTGGTAGAGGTCGATGTGGTCGACGCCGAGCGCCTCCAGGCTCTCCTCGACGCCCTGGCGCAGCCACTCGGGGCTCGAGTCGCGCTCGACGCCGTCGCCGACCGGCCGTAGCCCGCCCTTGGTCGCGATCACGACCTCGTCGCGCGCGCCGCGCAGCTCGTCCTCGAGCGCCTGGCCGAGCAGTCGCTCGGACGCCCCGAAGCCGTACGCCTGCGCCGTGTCGAAGAAGTTGATCCCGAGCTCGAGCGCGTGCCTGATCGCGTCGATCGCCCGCCGCTCGTCGAACTCGCCCCACTCGCCGCCGAGCTGCCAGGTCCCGAAGGCGATCGGAGAGACCCGCAGCTCACTGCGACCGAGCCGCACACGGCCGGACACCCTTCCACGCGCCATCCCAGGCGAGTGCCCCCACGCCGGTCCGGCCAAACGCAAGCCGCCGTTCGTTCCGTCCTGTCGCTGCGCAACGCTGGCGCCTCGATGGATACGAAGGGGACCCTCTGATGGAACAGCTCTGGCTTCTGATCGGCTTGGCGCTTGGCGCCGGCGCCGTCTACCTCGTCATGCGCGGGCGCGTCGACCACGAGCGGCGGGCGGCCGAGGCGAGGGTCGGAGCGGTCACGCAGGCCAAGGAGGACCTCTCGAACCAGTTCACGGCGTTGTCGACCGCGGCGCTCGAACAGAACAACGCGCGCTTCCTCCAGCTCGCCGAGCAGCGGCTCAAGGAACAGCAGACGGCGGGGCGCACGGAGCTCGAGACCCAGAAGCGCGACGTCAAGCAGCTCGTCAAGCCGGTCGAGGAGAAGCTCGAGGCGGTCAGCCGCGTGCTGCGCGAGATGGAGAAGGAGCGCGCGGAGGCCTACGGCGGCCTCAACCGCCAGCTCGTCGAGGTCACCGCGACCCAGCAGCGCCTGCACGCCGAGACGGCCAACCTCGTCACCGCGCTGCGCGCGCCGCACGTGCGCGGCCGCTGGGGCGAGGTCCAGCTCAAGCGGGTCTGCGAGATGGCGGGGATGCTCGCCTACTGCGACTTCTACGAGCAGCAGTCGGTCACGGGGGAGAACGGCGTGCTGCGCCCGGACGTAGTCGTCAAGCTCCCGGGCGGCAAGGACGTCGTGGTCGACGCCAAGGCGCCGCTGGCCGCCTACCTCGACGCGATCGAGGCCAAGGACGAGGCGACTCGTGAGGCTCACCTCGACACCTACGCGCGCCACGTCCGCGAGCACATCCAGAAGCTGTCGGCGAAGTCCTACTCGGCGCAGTTCGAGTCCTCGCCCGAGTTCGTCGTGATGTTCCTGCCGGGTGAGGTCTTCTACTCGGCGGCGCTCGAGCGGATGCCAAACCTGATCGAGCAGTCGGTCGAGGAGCAGGTTCTGATCGCGACGCCGACGACGTTGATCGCTCTGCTGAAGGCGGTCGCGTATGGCTGGCGCCAGGAGCGGATGGCCGAGTCCGCGCGCGAGGTCACGACGCTCGGCCGCGAGCTCTACCAGCGCCTCTCGGTCCTGAGCGACCGCTTCGTCACGCTCGGCCGGCGGCTCGACTCGTCGGTCAAGGCCTACAACGAGACGGTCGGCACGCTCGAGAGCCGCGTGCTGGTGTCCGCGCGTAAGTTCGACGACCACGGCGTCGCGCCCGACGGGGCCGAGCTCGCGAGTCCGGCCCAGGTCGACATCGCCGTGCGCCGGATCCAGGCGCGCGAGGCGGACAGCCCGGCAGCCGCGGGCGAGCTTCCGGCGGTTGCCGAAGACCTGCTCTAGCCGCCGTCGGGTCGCTTGCGGGCGGGTCCGCCAGTGCCCGCGCGATTGAGAACGACGGCGGGGGGTAGGGTGAGGCCATGATCGGATTCATCGCCGCCGGCATCGTGATCGGCATCCTCGCCCGCCTCATCCTCCCCGGCCGTCAGCGGATCGGGATCCTGATGACGATCCTCGCCGGCGTGCTCGGCTCGATCGTCGGCGGGGTGATCGCCAATGCGCTCGGGACCGGGGGCATCTGGGAGCTGAACTTCATCGGCTTCGTCGCCGCGACCGGCGCGGCGGTGGTGTTCGTCGCGCTCGCCGAGGGCATGCAGCTCGGTCCGGGCGCGGATCGCAAGCGCATCGGGCGCTAGCGCTCGACTGCGGCCACACACCCCGCCGCTGGGCGCCGGCGCCCACGCATCAGGGCCTGTCGGCCCAGCCTGATACGGTTGTCGCGTCGAGTACCACTGTGGTGCCCGAGAGAGCTCGTCCTTTGCTGCGTTCCACGCGTCCGGGGTCGTAGGTTCTCCCCGACGTATTCAAGGAGTCGCAGTTCAATGTCAAAGCAGTCCTTCGCCGATCTCGGCGTGTCCAAACCCGTGCTGTCCGCGCTCGAGGCGCGTGGCTTCACAGAGCCCTTCGCCGTGCAGCGCCTCGTCATCGAGGACGTGCTCGCCGGCCGTGACGTGCTCGCCCAGTCCCCGACCGGATCGGGCAAGACGCTCGCGTTCGGCGTGCCGCTGATCGACCGCATCGCGGCCGACTCGCGCCGCCCCGCCGGTCTGATCCTCGCGCCGACGCGCGAGCTCGCCTGCCAAATCGTCGACGAGCTGCACGAGATCGCGCACTCCCGTGCGCTCTCGGTCGCGCCCGTCTACGGCGGCGTCGGCATCCAGGCCCAGGCCCGCAAGGCCGCCCGCGCCCACATCGTCGTGGCCACTCCCGGCCGCCTCGAGGACCTTCTCCAGCGCCGCGAGCTGACGCTCGAGCACATCCAGGTGATGGTGCTCGACGAGGCCGACCGGATGCTCGACATGGGCTTCAAGCCCGCCGTCGACCGGATCGTCAAGCAGACGCCGCGCGACCGCCAGACACTGTTCTTCTCGGCGACGCTCAGCGGCGCGCCGGGCGAGGTCGCCAAGTCCTACACGCACGACGCGAAGCGCCACGTGCACACGCCCAAGATCGAGCGCAAGGCCGACGTCGAGCACCGCTTCGTCCACCTCGCGCACTCGGACAAGCTCAAGCAGCTCGTCCGTGAGCTGAGCGCCGACGACCGCGGCCGCACGCTCGTGTTCGTCCGCACCAAGCGCGGCGCCGATCGTCTCGTCAAGCGCCTCGGCGGCCACGACGTGACCGCGGTCGCGATGCACGGCAACAAGACGCAGTCGCAGCGCCAGAAGGCGCTCTCGCGCTTCGAGTCGGGCCACGTCGACACGCTCGTCGCGACCGACGTCGCCGCGCGCGGCATCGACGTCCCCGACGTGACCCACGTCATCAACTTCGACGCCCCCGAGGACCGGGACTCCTACGTCCACCGCGTCGGGCGCACCGGCCGCGCCGGTCGCACCGGCGCCGGGGTCAGCTTCGTGATGGCCGACCAGATGCACGACATGCGCCGCATCGCCCAGGACCTCGGCCTCGGCAGCGAGTTCGACCGCGAGCGCCCGGCTCACGTCACGGGCGACGCTCGTGACATCACCGGTCGCGGCGATCGCGCGCACGGCGGCCAGCCGCGCGGCGCCTCGAACGGCCACCCGCGGGGCGGTGGCTCGAACGGCGGACGTTCGAAGGGCGGTTCCCGACAGGGCGCCCGCTCCCAGGACGGCCAGCGGCCGAGCGGTCGTCCACAGGGCAGCGCCAAGGGCGGCTCCAAGCGCCAGGGCGCCGGCCAGGGCGGCGGCGACCGTCGCGGCAGCGTGGCATCCGCAACGCCGCGCGGCAAGCGCCGCCAGCGCGTCTAGCTTCGCCCGGCACCGCCGCGGGCCACCAGCGCGGCTCGCGGCAGTCCGACTCGACCGACGGCGGGGCGCCTCGGACAGCGGCGCATGATCATCGACGCACGAGCGGGATGTGTTCTTTCCTTAGAACAATTTTCTAGAATATTATTCTAGGAGGAAGAAGCACCACCCTGGATCGCGGTGAGGCCAAGGACCCCGTCCCAGTAGCGGCCGGCAAGACCTGTCTCCAGCGCCGCGCTACGAGCCGTCGTCGGACGGCAGCGTCAGCGAGTGGAGCCGCGTCCGGCCGTCGATGCCCTTGAGGTTGCGTCGCCGCGAGCGCTTCCAGTCGTAGCCCTCGTCGCTCGCCTCGACCACCGACTCGGTCGCGTACACCCGCCCCGGCTTGCCGACGTCGGTCAGGCGGCTGGCGAGGTTCACGGTGCTGCCGAACCAGTCGCCCCCGCGCGGGGTCGCGGGCCCGTAGGCGATCCCCACTCGCAGCGTCGGGAAGCCTTCGCCCTCGGCGTCTGCCGCAGCGATCAAGGCCAGGATCGTCTCGAGCATCGGGTCGACCTCCCAGGAGACGAGCATGACCGCGTCGCCGATCGCCTTGACGAGTTGGGTGGGGCGCACGATCGAGGCGGTCGCCAGCTCCGTGAGCCGGGTCGCGACCTGCCCGAGCCGCTCGGTCGGCACGTGCTCGCCAAGCTTCGTGTAGCCGACGAGGTCGGCGAACGCGACCGTCACGTCGCGCGTGCCCGCCAGCCGCCCGGCGTCGCGCTCGGCCTCGGTCACCAGGTCGCCGCGCACGCCGTCGCGCAGCTGAGCGCGGAACATTGAGTCGAGCACGGCCGCCATCTCGGGCGCGAGGGCTTCCGCCGCCTGGACGTAGCGCAGCGCCAGCGTCAGCTCGGTGTCGCCCGCCTGCATCAGCGGGCTCGCGGCGGTCCGGCGCACCGCCTCGGCCGTCTGCATCATTCCGTGGCCCGCCACGCGGGCGATCTCGAGCACTCCGTCGCGCGGAATGCCGGCGTCGAGAAAGAAGCGGATCCGCCGCGCGAGCGCGATGTCGTCATCGGTGTAGGCGCGCTCGCGGGGGACCGGGGTCGGGCGTCCATTCGCCTGCATAAGCTGGCGCAGGAACGCCGGGCTGAGTCCTGACTCGCGCGCGACGTAGGTCAGCGTGTGCCGGCGCGCGCCGCCGAGTGCGAGCTCGACGGCGAACGTCGCCAGCCGGCCCGCGCGCTCGACCGTGGCGAGCGTCTCCTCGTCTTGACCGAGCTCGCGCAGCTTCGCCAACAGGGCCGCGCGCGCATCTGCCTGAACGGTATTCGCCGGGGCGGCCTCCGCCTCGGCCTGAGCGTCGTCGGCGGAGGGCACGGGCCGGATGATCTCAGCCTTCCCGGGGCGCCCGCCACTCGCTGGAGGGAGGGTGGAGCGGCGGGCGCCGGGAAAGAGGGGGTCCTAGTTGATCTTCATTCCCGAGATCGCGCGAGAGATAACCAGGCGCTGGATCTCGGAGGTGCCCTCGAAGATCGTGTAGATCTTCGCGTCGCGGTGCATCCGCTCGACGGGGAACTCGCGGGTGTAGCCGTTGCCGCCGAGGATCTGGATCGCGCGCTCGGTCGCCCAGACCGCGACCTCGCCCGCCTTCAGCTTCGACATCGAGCCCTCGGCGTTCTCGAACACCATCCCGGACTGCTTGCCCATCCACGAGGCGCGCCAGACGAGCAGCCGCGCCGCATCGATCTCCATCTTCATGTCGGCGAGCGTGAAGGCGATCGCCTGGTTCTCGACGATCTTGCGGCCGAACTGCTCGCGCTCCTTGGAGTACTGGAGCGCGTACTCGTAGGCGGCGCGGGCGATGCCGACCGCCTGGGCGCCGACCGTCGGGCGGCTGGCCTCGAAGGTCTGCATCGCGGCCTGCGACTTCGACTGCTTCCCCTCGCGCACGCGGGCGAGGCGCTCGTCGAGCTTCTCCTTCCCGCCGAGCAGGCACGAGCCTGGCACGCGGCAGTCGTCGAGGTGGACGTCGGCGGTGTGCGAGGCGCGCAGGCCGTGCTTCTTGACCTTGGCGCCCTGCTCGCAGCCCTTGGTGCCGGGCGGGATCACGAACGCCGCGTGGCCGCGCGAGCCGAGCTCGCGGTCGACCGAGGCGATCACGACGTGGACGCCGGCGATGCCGCCGTTGGTCGCCCACGCCTTCTGGCCGTTGATGACCCACTCGTCGGCGGCCTCGTCGTACTTGGCGGTCGTGCGGATCTTCGAGACGTCGGAGCCGGCGTCGGGCTCGGAGGCGCAGAAGGCGGCGACGGCCGGCTCGTCGACGGTGCCGAAGCACTGCGGGATCCACTCGCCGACCTGCTCGTTGGTGCCCTGGCCGAAGATCGCGGCCACGGCGAGCGAGGTGCCCATGATCGACATGCCGATGCCCGCGTCGCCCCAGAACAGCTCCTCGTTGACGATCGGCATCTGCAGGCCGGTCGGGTCCATGAAGAACTGCGCGAGCGACTCGAAGCCGTAGAGGCCGATCTTCGCGGCCTCCTGGATCACGGGCCACGGCGTCTCCTCGCGCTCGTCCCACTCGGCGGCGGCCGGGCGGACGACGTTCTCCGCGAAGCCGTGGGCCCAGTCGCGGATGTCCTTCTGGTCCTGGCTCAGCTCGAGGCTGAAGGGGGTCTCGCTGGCGGCGGGCGTACTGCCCTCTCCGGTGGCCTCTGCGACGAGGTCGGTGGCGCTCATGGCGTCGGTTCTGCTCCTTGGGGAAGTTCTGGGGGCGCCTTCTGAGGCGATCCGTGGGAAGGTGGATCGCGGATCAGAAGCTACTGACAGTAGGAAAATGCTACCATAAGTAGGAAGTGTCCTCCACAGCCACCCCCGTCGAGCGTCCGCGCGCCGCCCACCTAGGCCCGGAGCGCCGCCGCCCGCTGGTGCTCGACGCGGCGATGGAGGTCTTCCTCGAGCGCGGTGTGGAGGGCGCCTCGATGGACGCGATCGCACACGCAGCCGGGGTGTCGAAGCCCGTGGTGTACGACTGCTTCGTCAGCAAGGACGAGCTGTTCAAGGCACTGTTCCAGCGCGAGGAGGCGCGCGTCACCGACGAGATTCGCGCATCGCTGCCCGAGGGCGCGCCAGAGGGGGTGGAGGCGGCGCTGGCGGAGGGCATGACCGCCTTCCTGCGCGCCGTCGCGGCCCAGCCTGAGTCCTACCGCGTGATCCTGCTCGGCGAGGGCGGCATGAACGCCGCCGTCGCGAAGCGGATCCGCGCCGGTCGCGAAGCGCAGGTCGACGCCGCCGCCGAGGCAGCGCGCAAGCTGCCGCTACCCGGTGGCGAGCTCGACGAGCGCTCGGCGCGGCTGTTCGCCCAGGTGCTGGTCGGCGTCGGCGAGGCCGGCGCGCGGGCGCTGCTGAGCGAGGGCGAGCAGTGGACGCCGGAGTCGCTCGGCCCGCGGCTCGCGCGGGTCGCCGTCGCGGCGCTGCCCGCGGACCCAGCCGCCGTCGCTGGCTGAGTCGCTGCGTCGGGCCCAAGCCGCTCCCCCCGCCTGAGGGGTAGGTCCCGGCTCCGCGTTATCGCCTGTTGCCGGGCGGGTAGGCGAACGGCATGACTGAGAACGAGAAGGACGAGCACCGCAAGGATACGCAGGACGTTGGGCAGCGGCCCAGCTCCACGAGCCCGCTCGAGGGCAAGACCCACGAGGCGACCAAGCCGCCGGGACAAGGCGACCTGGACCGCGACGCCGAGGAGAAGAGCCGCGAGGGCCTGGACCGCGCGGGCGGCGGGCACTGAGCTGCGGCGTCCGGTCCTGCGGCGAGCGGCGCGGCCGGTCCGTCACTTCCCGCGGGCACTGACCCGCTCGCGCTCTTATCGTTCGGCGGGTGAGCCCGCCGAACGAGCCGCCCGTCCTCTGGGAGCCGAGCGAGTCGTTCAAGGCTGAGACGGCGCTGCTGCGCTACATGCGCTGGCTCGGCGAGCGGGGGTCGCCGGTCGAGAGCTACGACGAGCTCTGGCGCTGGTCGGTCGACGACCTCGAGGGGTTCTGGACGTCGATCTGGGAGCACTTCGAAGTCCAGGCGTCGAAGCCCTACGAGCGCGTGCTCGGTAGCCGCGAGCTGCCCGGGGCCGAGTGGTTCCCGGGGGCGCGGCTGTCGTACGCCGAGCACGTCTTTCGCGACCGCGACGACTCGGCGGTCGCGATCTGGCACGCGTCGGAGCTGCGCGGGCTTGCGGGGATGCCGTGGGGTGACGTGCGCTCGCTGACCGCGCGGATCGCCGGGGGACTGCGCGCGCTCGGGGTCGGTCCCGGGGACCGGGTGGTCGCCTACCTACCGAACATCCCGGAGGCGATGGCGGCGTTCTTCGCGTGCGCGTCGATCGGGGCCGTGTGGTCGAGCTGCTCGGCGGACTTCGGGCCGCGCTCGGTGATCGACCGCTTCGCCCAGATCGAGCCGAAGGTCCTGCTGGCGGTCGACGGCTACCGCTACAACGGGCGCGACTTCGACCGGCTCGACGTGGTCGCGGCGGTCGAGGCGGAGATCCCGTCGCTCGAGCACACGGTGGTGATCCCGTACCTGTCGAGCGCCCCGGACCTGGGGCCGCTCGCGCACGGGCTGCGCTTCGAGGCATTGCTCGAGCGCGGCGACGGCATGGCGCTCGAGTTCGAGCAGCTGCCCTTCGACCATCCGCTCTGGGTCCTCTACTCGTCCGGTACCACCGGGCTGCCGAAGGCGATCGTCCACAGCCAGGGCGGGATCCTGCTCGAGCACCTCAAGAAGCTCAACCTGCACCTCGACGCCCGCCCCGGCGACCGCGTCTTCTGGTTCACGACGACCGGCTGGATGATGTGGAACTTCCTCGCCGGCGTGCTGCTGACACCCGCGTCGATCGTCCTCTACGACGGCAGCCCCGGCCACCCGGACCTCGGCGTGCTCTGGGACCTCGCCGAGCAGGCCGGCGTGACCTGCTTCGGCACCTCGGCCGCCTACATCGCCTCGTGCATGAAGGAGGGCGTCGAGCCGGGCGCGGGGCGCGACCTGAGCGCGCTGCGGAGCGTGGGGTCGACGGGCTCGCCGCTATCGCCGGAGGGCTTCCGCTGGGTCTACGACCACGTCGGCGAGGACACGTGGCTGTTCTCTACCTCGGGCGGCACTGACGTCTGCACGGCGTTCGTCGGCGGCTGCCCGCTGCTGCCCGTCTACATGGGCGAGCTGCAGGCCCGCTCGCTCGGCGCCGACGTCCACGCCTTCGACGAGGACGGCAACCCGGTCGTCGGGCAGGTGGGGGAGCTGGTGATCGCGCAGCCGATGCCCTCGATGCCGATCTACTTCTGGAACGACCCCGGCGGCGAGCGCCTGCGCGAGAGCTACTTCTCGACCTACCCGGGCGTCTGGCGCCACGGCGACTGGATCGAGATCACCGAGCGCGGCACGGCGATCATCTACGGCCGCTCCGACTCGACGATCAACCGCGGCGGGATTCGGATGGGCACGAGCGAGATCTACCGCGCGGTGCTCGGCGTCGAGGCGGTCGTCGACGCGCTGGTGGTCGACGTGCCCGCCGGCGCCGGTCGCGGCGCGACCGTCGACCAGCCGAGCCGTCGCGCCGAGGCCGCTGCGGTCTCGGGCGACGACAGCTGGATGCCGCTGTTCGTGGTGCTGCGCGAGGGCGCCGAGCTCGACGACGACCTGCGCCGCGAGCTGGCGCGCCGGATCCGCGAGGAGTGCTCGCCGCGACATGTGCCGAACGACGTCTTCGCGATCGACGCGGTGCCGCGGACGCTCTCGGGCAAGGTGCTCGAGGTCCCGGTCAAGCGGATATTGATGGGCACGCCGGCCGAGCAGGCCGCGAGCCGCGACTCGCTCCAGGATCCCGCCGCGCTCGACTGGTTCGTCGCGCTCGCCGCCGAGCGCGCCGCCACGCCGTCGTGACCTTCGCTGCCTAGCGCTTGTTGCACGCTTGGGGGTGCCCAGGACCCCACAAACGTGCAGGAAGTGGTCGGAGCTGGCGGCTCCCCGCCGTTTCACCCTCCGGGCCGGGGGTAGAGACCGCCCATGCCTCCGCTGCCCGGGAAGCCGGCCTCGTTGTGGGTGGAGACGGCGCCCGACGTCAGGTTCCCGTCGCCGTCGCGCGACCTCGACGTCGACGTTGCCGTGCTCGGCGGCGGCATCACCGGCGTCAGTGCCGCCCTGCTGCTTGCGGACGAGGGCCGCTCCGTGGCGCTGCTCGAGTCGAACCGGATCGGTCACGGGGTGACCGGCTACTCGACCGCCAAGGTGACGTCGCTGCACCAGCTCACCTACGCCCAGCTCGCGTCCAAGCGCGGTGAGGACGCGGCGCGCGCCTACGGAGAGGCGAACGAGGCCGGGCTCGCGCAGATGGCCGCATGGGTGGAGCGGCACGCGATCGACTGCGACTTCCGCCGCAAGCCGAACTACACCCACAGCGACACGCCCGACGACGTCGCCGACCTGCGCGAGGAGGAGGAGGTGGCGCGGCGGTTGGGCCTGCCCGCGGCGTACACGGTCAAGACCGACCTGCCGTGGCAGGTGGCGGGCGCCGTCCGCTTCGACGACCAGGCCGAGATCCACCCCTGTCGCTACCTCGCCGGGCTCGCCGAGGTGGCGCGCGAGCGCGGCGCGCTGGTCCACGAGGGCGCGCGCGCCGTCAAGGTCGAGGACGGCGACCCGTGCGTGGTAATCCTGGAGAGCGGGCGCGAGGTCCGCGCCCGGCACGTGATCGTCGCCACCCACTACCCGTTCCTCGACCGCGGGGGCCACTTCGCGCGCATGCACCCCGAGCGCTCCTACGTGCTCGCGACGCGGATTCGCAACTCCGTGCCGCAGGGGATGTACATCAGCACCGCCGGCCACTCGCTGCGCTCGCAGCCCGGCCCTGACGGCGAGTACCTATTGGTCGGCGGCGCCAGCCACAAGGTCGGCCACGCGACCGAGGCAGACAGCTACCGCGACCTCGAGCTCTACGCACGCGAGCGCTTCGACGTGGTCTCGATCGACTACCGCTGGTCGACCCAGGACAACGTCTCGCTCGACAAGGTGCCCTACGTCGGCCGGATCGAGCCGACCGCGAAGGGCATCCTGGTCGCGACCGGCTACCGCAAGTGGGGGTTCGCCAACGGCACCGCCGCGGCGATGATGCTCACCGACGCGATCGTCGGCCGCGAGAGCCCGTGGCTCGACACCTTCAACTCCTCGCGGCTGGGGCCGCCGTCGTCGCTGTTGAGCTTCGTCAAGGAGAACGCCGACGTCGCGCTGCGCTTCTTCCGCGACCGGCTCAGGCGCGGCTCGGCGGGGAGCATCGCGCCGGGCGACGGCGGGATCGTCCGCGACGGCATCGGCCAGGCGGCCGTCCACCGCGACGAGCAGGGCCGGCTGCACGCCGTCTCGGCGCGCTGCACCCACCTCGGCTGCATCGTCGACTGGAACGAGGCCGAGCGGACCTGGGACTGCCCCTGCCACGGCTCGCGCTTCGCGATCGACGGCAGCGTCCTGCAGGGCCCGGCGCTCGACCCGCTCGAGTCCCGCGACGTCGGCTAGGCGTCGAGCCGCTTGGCGAGGCCGTTCATCCCGAGCTCGCGCGCGGCGGCGGCTCCGCCGGCGCGGTCGGTCGCGGCGTCGCGCGGGCGCTTCACCTTCGGGGGGCGCAGCGTCGCGATGTCGCGGAACGCGCGCAGCTCGTCGGCCTGGCGGGCGAGCGAGTTGGCGGCGGGGCCGTCCTCCGCGGCCGTCTCGAGCGCGGCCTCGAGCGTCCCGTGCCGGCGCAGGATGTCCGCCGCCCGCTTCTCGCCGATTCCCTTCGCACCCGGGAGCCCGTCCGAGGGATCGCCACGCAGGGCGATGAAGTCGGGCACCTGCTCGGGCTCGACGCCGTAGCGCTTGCGGACCTCGGCGGGCCCGACGGTCTGCGGGCCGCCGCGGCCTCCAAGCAGCACGACCCTGACCGAGTCCGTCACGCACTGGAACAGGTCGCGGTCGCCGGTCATGATCAGCGCCTCGCCGCCGGCCTGCTGCTCGGCCTCGGCGAAGGCGCCGAGCAGGTCGTCGGCCTCGAGGTCGTCGCGGTGCTCGACCTGCCAGCCCAGCGCCGCACAGAGATCCGGCGCGCGCTCCCACTGGTGCGCGAGGTCGTCCGGCATCGGCGGACGGTGGGCGTGGTAGGCGGGGAAGAGCTCGACGCGGTAGGGCGCGGCGTCGGGCCCGAAGCAGCAGACGACGGCCCGTGCGCCGACCTCGTCGGCCTGCGCGAGGATCGCGTTGACGCTGCCGAGCAGCGCGTTCACGGGGCGCCCGTCGGCCCCCTTGATCTTGTCCGGGAGCGCGAAGAAGGCCCGGTACAAGAGGTAGGGAACATCCACGAGTAGCAATGGAGCGGCCATCGGTGGTAGCTTGACGAGTCGTAAGGCCGGAAAGTCCGGCGAAAGTAGTGCCAGCGCTCGCAGTCGTTGCTCTTAGCATCCTCCGCGTACGCAGCACACAAGAAAGATCGTGGAGGAATTCCATGCCAGGCGGAACCGTCAAGTGGTTCAGAGATGAGAAGGGCTTCGGCTTCATCACCCCCGACGATGGGGGCAAGGACCTTTTCGTCCATCACAGCGGCATCAGCGGAGACGGCTTCAAGTCGCTCACCGAGGGTGCTCGTGTCACCTACGAGGCAGAGCAGGGTGACAAGGGACCGAAGGCAGTGAACGTCATCCAGGGCTAATCCCCCGGAAGACCGCTGTACCGAGGGGCCCCGCAAGGGGCCCCTCTTCGTTGTGGGACCGCTCGCCGCCAGCGGCCGGCTCGGCCGGATGCGCGCGGACGATCCCGGGTAGGCTCTCCCCGATGGCGCTGCAGCTCTCAGAGGGCGAGCACGAGCTCTTCGAGGGACACCCCTCCTGGCGCTCGACGCTGGCCTTCTATCTCCAGGGTTTGCTCGCGACGATCGTGCTCGCCGCTCTCGTCGCCGGCATCTCGCACATCGCCGAGGACAGCATCCAGTGGGGCTGGGTGATCACCGTCGCGCTGGTTGCGCTCGTCGCCGTGCTCGTGATCGGCTACGTCAAGCGGATCGCCACGACCTACACGATCACCAACCGCCGCCTCCACATCAAGCGCGGCATCGTCGCCCGCCGTACCCAGGAGGCGCGCCTCGAGCGCGTGCAGAACGTCAACACCGACCAGTCGCCGATCGAGCGCATGCTGCGCGTCGGCAGCGTCGACTTCGACACCGCCGGAGGCGACGACCACGACTTCAAGTTCGAGGGCGTGGCTGATCCGCTCGGCGTCGTCCAGGCCGTCGACCGCGCCCAGCGCGAGTACGCGAGCGACAGCTCCCGCGGCCGCCTCGGCGGCCCGCCCGTCTCGAACGCCGGCCTCTAGCCGGCGGCGACGCAAGCCTGCTCGACGGGCCGATTGCGGACGCATTCCGTCCGCAACAGGCCCCTGTCTCGCGTCTCGGCGGTCGCGGGTCGGTTGCGGACGTATTCAGGCCGCAACAGGCCCGCGACCGCTCTAACCGAAGACTGTCGGCTGGCGCGTGAGTGCGGCCGGGTCGAAGCGATCGACCAGCTCCGGCGCGCTGACGCGCTCGCCAGGCTCCGTGAGGCCAACGCTCGAGGCCATCCAGCTCAGTGCATCCGTGGGCGTCTCGCCGAGGGCTACGCGATCGGCGAGGGTAACCGCGCCGTGGCGCTTCGCGAGCCGCGCGCCATCCGGGCCGAGCACCAGCGGCACGTGCGCGTGGGCGGGAGCGGGACGGTCGAGTAGGCGATAGAGCAGCAGCTGCCGCAGAGTGGAGTCGAGCAGGTCGTCGCCGCGCACGACCTCGCCGACGCCCTGTTCGGCGTCGTCGACGACCACGGCGAGGTTGTAGGCCGGCGTGTCGTCCCAGCGCCAGAGGACGAAGTCATCGACGGCGCCCTCGACGCGGCCGTGGAGGCGGTCTTCGAAGGCGATCCTCAGTGCGGAGACGTTCTCCTCGGAGGGGTGAGCAGCGATGCGCTCGCCGGACGGCAACGTCTCGGTCTCGCGGTCGGCAGCGATTTCGCGGTCGGCAGTGGTCTCGCGGTCGGCGGCGAGCCGCAAGCTCGGCGGGCGACCGGCGCCCCGGGCGCGGTCCGCGCGCTGGGCCGCGGTCAGGCGACGACAAGTGCCCGGATACGCGCCCTCGGGCAACGGGCCGTGCGGCGCCTCGGCCGCGGCCTGGATCTCGGCGCGCGTGCACCAGCACGGGTAGACGCGCCCGTCGGCCTCCAGTCGCGCGAGCGCATCGCGGTAGAGCGGCGTGCGCTCCGACTGGCGCACCGGCTCGCCGTCCCAGTCGATCCCAATCGCCCGTAGGTCGTCGAGCTGCGCGCGCTCGTGCTCTGGCCGCGAGCGCTGCGGATCGAGGTCCTCGATTCGCACGAGGAAGCCCGACCCATCCGACCGCGCGAACAGCCACGCCAGCAGCGCTGTGCGCAGGTTGCCGAGATGCAGTGGACCGCTTGGGCTCGGGGCGAAGCGACCGGCTGGCACGTCGACGAGACTAGAGCCGAGCCCGCCCGAGGAGGAACTAGGCTGGTCCCATGGAGCGAGACGAGCTACGGGCGCTCCAGGCGCCGCTGAAGGAGCGCTACCGCGCCGAGCCGGACGCCGCGCGGATCACGCTGTCGGCGACGGGAGCCCTCGGCGACGGCGTCTCGTGCTCGGTGCAGACGGGGCGTGCGCTCGCCGAGGCGGGCTTGCACCCCGCTTCGGGCGGCGACGGCTCGCTCCTGTGCTCGGGCGACATGCTGCTCGAGGCGCTCGTCGCGTGCGCCGGCGTGACGCTGCGGGCGGTCGCCACGTCGCTTGACATCGAGGTCACCGATGGCGCGGTGCGCGCTGAGGGCGAGCTCGACTTCCGCGGCACGCTCGGCGTCGAGCGCGAGGCGCCGGTTGGCTTCTCGGAGATCAACCTCTCGTTCGAGCTCGACACTGACGCCAACGACGAGCAGCTCGCCACGCTCCAGCGGCTCACCGAGCGCTACTGCGTCGTCTACCAGACGCTCGCGAACAGGCCGGCGCTCGCCACGGCGATCGCTCGCGCTTAGCGCCCCGTCGATCGCCGAGGTCGCAGTTGACCCCGACTATCGGGGTCAAGTGCAACCCCGATCAGGTACCTCCGTCGAGTTTGCGTTTGACCCCGACTATGGGGGTCAAACGCGAACTCACCGTGCTGATCTAGAAGCCGGCCGGGTGGCGGGCGACGTAGCCGGCGGACGAGCGGTGGGTGCTCGTCCAGCGGGAGCCTGTCTCCGACACCGCGCTGGTGTCGAAGCGGCGGTTGCCGACGACCATGTAGGCATGGCCGGCGTTGGCGTAGATCGTGATGTAGCGGCCGCGGCCGGGGCGGCCGTAGCTCATGAAGCCGGTCGAGTCGAGCGAGCTGCGCAGCAGCCCGGCGCCGTGGAGGGCGTAGGAGATCGAGCCGGAGCAGTCGTAGCCGGAGTCGGTCCACGAGCCGTGGCCGCCGCCGTAGCGGTAGGGCGCGGTAGCGATCCGGCTGCCGGCGCGGATGACGGCGCGGATGATCGCGGCCTTGCGGCCGCCTCCACCGCCGCCCGAGCCGCCGCCGCGGCCGCGCCGCTTCAGCACCCGACCGGGTCCGATTCCGAGCGCCGCGCGCGTCTGCGGGCCGACGACGCCGTCGGGAGTCAACCCATGGCGGCGCTGGTAGCGCTTGACGGCTCCCTCGGTGCCGGGACCGAAGACGCCGTCGGCAGCGACGCCGAGCGCTCGTTGAAGCGACCTGACGCCGCCGCGCGAGCCACGATGCCCGCGCCGGCTCGACTTGCGCGACGAGCCCGCCCCGACGCCAAGGCTGCTCAGCGTCTGTGGACCGGCGATCCCGTCCGCGACAAGCCCGTGGCGGCGCTGGTAGCGCCTCACCGCACGCTTGGTGCCGCGGCCGAAGATGCCGTCGGCGGGAATCCCGAGTGCGCGCTGGAGCTTGCGCACCCGCGGGCCGCGCTTGCCCTTCTTCAAGACCGTCGAGGAGGCGCTCGCGACCGGCCCGCTCTGCGCGGCGGCGCGCTCGGCCGACGCGCCCGCCAGCGGTAGCGCCAGCGCTCCCAGCAGGGCGGCGATCAGGACACGACGCAAAAGATCCATCGGCTCGGGGCGCAACGGGGCGGTACCTCTCTGTCGACTTCGGTGCGGTGCGCCTACGAGGTCAGCTGTCGGGCTCGCGCTGTCACATGACGGCGCTACGCCTGCGGTGCCGCCTACCGGCAGTCAGGCGATTCGCCCCCGCGGCCGGATGGCCGCAATGGGTCCCCCGATCGCCACGGACGGACCGCGGCGATTCGGCGCGTCGACGTTGTATCAAGAAAACCTCCTGCAAGTTGCAGGATTTGTTGCAGGGCGTGCACTCTGCACGGTCTCGCCCGTCGCCGGAGGGAATGGTCAGGCGGGCCCGGCGGTGCAGCCGCGCGGCTCGACGGAGAAGCGCAGCTCGGGCGCGCCGGCGCGGCTCATGGCGGCACGCGTCGCCTCCGGATCCTCGCTGTAGACGAGCAGGAACCCGCCGCCGCCCGCCCCCGCCAGGACCGCTCCCCCGGCCACGCCGCCGAGCGCCACGGCCCGCAGCTCGGCGATCCGCTCCGTGATCGCCTCCGGCGTACGCTCGAGCTTCAGCGCCCACTGCTCCTCCATCAAGTCGCCGACGCGCGCGAGGTCGTCGCCCTCCAGCGCTGTGACCACCTCGCGCGCGACCTCACCCGTCCGGACCAGGTTGCGCGTCATCCGCGCGTCCCCACGCCCCTCGACCAGCTTCGACAGCATCCGCGACCCCGCGCCGCGCTCGCCGGTGAAGAAGAGCAGGAAGCGGTCGCGCAACCCCGCGATCGCCACCTCGGACAGCTCCAGCTCGTGCACCCCGACGGCGCCGTCGCGCGCGAACGACGGCGCCGTCACGCCGCCGATCGACGTCGCGTACTGGTCACGCTCGCCGATGCTCTGGTCGAGATGCTCGATCTCGAGCCGGCACGCCCGCGCCGCCAGCTGCTCGGGCGACAGCTCCTCGCCGCGCGCGGTGGCGAGCGCCCGCAGGACGCACACCGTGTACGCGCTCGACGAGCCCAGGCCGGTCCCCGGCGGCACGTCGCCGACCGACGCGAGCTCGAACGGCACGCCATCCCAATGGTGCGCGACGGCCGCGTTGAGGATCGGGTGCCGGATCTCGGCCGGGTCCTCGACCTCCTCCCACTCGAGGTGCTTGAGCCGGAACCTGCGCGCGAACGCCGTCGAGAGCAGCACGTGGACGTGGCGGTCGATCGCCGCGGACACGGCGAAGCCGCCGTGCTCGCGGTAGTGGGAGGGGAGGTCGGTACCGCCGCCGCCGAGCGGGATGCGCAGCGGGGCCCGAGCGACGACTGCCTGGTCCACGCGCGCATGATCGAGCATCGTCGCCGCCGATCCATGCCCGAGCGCGTGCGATCCGATTCGGGCCGACGCGTGTTTTCGTGTTTGCGCTGACCTTGTGCGAGGTAGGACAATGTTCGCGTGAACCCGATCACGAGCATCTCCGCTCGTAGGCGGACGGCGATCCGCCTGCCGAAGCGGGTGCTCGCCCGGCGCTCGGACCAGCAGTTGATGGAGCTCGTCCACTCCGGCGACGACGGCGCCTTCGAGGTCCTCTACGAGCGCCACGCCCCCGGCGTGCTGTCATTCTGTCGCCACATGCTCGGTTCCCAGGAGGAAGCCGAGGAGACGGTCCAGCACGCCTTCGTCTCGGTCCACCTCGGGCTCCTCCAGGCGACTGGCGGCGGGATCTCGTTCAAGCCCTGGGTCTACACGATCGCCCGCAACCGCTGCTCGTCCCTCCTGCGCGAGCGGCGGGCGCAGGCGGTGGAGCGGTCCGAGCCCTCGACAGCCGGCCTGCGTCCCGAGGTCGAGCAGCGCAGCGACCTGCGCGAGATCATCGCCGACATCGAGCGCCTGCCGGAGGAGCAGCGGGCCGCGTTCGTGCTCGCCGAGCTGCGCGACCTGTCGTTCGAGGAGATCGCGGAGGTGGTGGACGAGCAGCCGGCGACGATCAAGGGACTCGTCTTCCGTGCGCGCTCGACGATGATCGAGCGCCGCGAGGCGCGGCGGGTCGACTGCCTCGACGTTCGCGAGAGCCTCGAGACGGCCAGCCGGGACGATCTCGCACGCGGCCCGCTGCGCTACCACCTCGACATCTGCCCGGACTGCACCGCCTACTTCGACTCGATGCGCCGTCAGCGCAAGCTGCTCGGCCTCGCGCTTCCGGTCGTCCCCGCCGTGGCGCTCAAGGAGAGCGTCATGGCGAGCGTCGGCGGGGGCGGCGCGGGCGTGGGCGTCGGTGCCGGGACGGGTGCCGGCGCGGGTGCGGGGACGGGCGCGGGCGCGGGCGCCGGAACTGGCGCGGGCGCGGGCGCCGGTGTCGGCGCAGGCGCGGGCGCGGGCGCCGGGGGAGCCGCGGGCGGGGTGGCCGGCGGCGTCGCGGGCGGCGCGATCGCGGGTGGAGCTGCAACAACCGGCGCTTCGCTCCTGGGGGGCGGTGTGCTCGCCAAGGTCGCGGTGATGGGGGCGCTCGCCGCGGGAACCGGGGTGGCGGCCGAGGCGGTGCGCGAGAACGAGCCCGGGGGCGCCGACTCGCCGCCGGCCGACGTGCGTGGGGCCGCCGGCTCCACCTCCGACGGTGCGTCGGGTGCTGCCGCACCGATCTCTCCGCGCGGGTCCGGCTACGAGTCGCAGGGCGGCGTTCGCGCGGACGAGGCCCACGGACGCGATCCCGCCAAGTCCTCCGACCCGGCCGCGGCCGGCGCGCCGCCCGCTCCGGCGACGGGTACCGATCCGGCGTCGAGCGGCGATCCAGGCGCACCAGCGAGCGAGAGCGCGCCGGCGACCGATCCTCTGCTCGGCGGTGCCTTGCCGATCGGGCGCGATGACGCTTCCTCCGGGCAGGGCCCCTCCAAGGAGAAGGCCGCACCCGGCGGCCAGGGTCGGTCGGAGGGCCGCGGTCCGAAGCGGGACACCCCACCGGTCGAGCCGACCGTCCCCGTGCTGCCCGAGGTGCCGGTGCCGACCGTTCCCGACGTCGAGGTGCCGCCGGTCGAGCTGCCGGAGGTCGGCGGCAAGAAGGTCAAGGTCCCCAAGCTTCCGAAGGCGCTTCCGCCGCTCCCCGACGCGGTTCCAAACACGGCTCCGCCCGGCAGTTGACGGCCGATGCCGCGGCACCCGCCGGTCGTAGTGCGACCGGCCAGGTCACGGTCGCCGAGATAGTCGTCGCCGCCGATCCCGAGGCATGGCGGTCAGCAGGGTTCCGGGTCGACGGCGCCGTAGCCCACATCGGAACGGTGGCGCTACGGCTCGCGGGTGCCGATGCCGGCAGGCGAATCATCCGCTGTGAGCTGCGCAACGTGGGCTCGGAGCAGATCGACGGTCTTCCGATCGCCCGCTCGACCGCGCGGGGTCCCGGCGCTCCCGCGCCACCGCATCCGAACGGGGTCGTGGGGATCGATCACGTCGTCGCGTTCACGCCCGACCTCGACCGGACCGTGGCGGCCGCGCAGGCGGTCGGGCTCGACCTGCGCCGCGTCCGCGACGAGCCGGCGCCCGCCGGCTCCCCGCGCCAGGCGTTCTTCCGTCTCGGCGAGGCGATCCTCGAGGTCGCCCAGGCGCCGCCCGGCTCTCCGCTCGACGGCGACGATCCCGCCCGCTTCTACGGCCTCGCCCTGCTCGCCGGCGATCTCGATGCCACGGTGGCCGCGCTCGGCGACCGCGTCGGCGAGCCGCGCGACGCCGTCCGGCCCGGCCGCCGGATCGCAACCGTCCGCCGAGAGGCCGGTTTCGGGCTGCCCGTGGCGCTGATGTCGCGGCGTCCGACAGGGACGCCGGCGTCCCCGCGCGACCCACGCGCATCTGCATGATCGTCCCGCCACATCGCAGAGGCCGGTTGACCGCGACTTGCGCTGGGGTGGAGAATGTCGCCGTGAACCCGATCACGAGCATCGCCGGACACCGGCAGATCGCCGTCCGGCTGCCGCGGCGGGTGCTCGCGCGTCGCTCCGACGAGCAGCTGATGGAGCTCGTCCAGAACGGTGACGCCAACGCCTTCGAGACGCTCTACGAGCGCCATGCGACCGGGGTGCTCTCCTTCTGCCGCCACATGCTCGGCTCCCAGGAGGAGGCCGAGGAGGCGCTCCAGCGCTCGTTCGTGTCGGTCCACCTTGGCATCCTGCAGGCGAGCGGGGGCCAGGTGTCGTTCAAACCCTGGATCTACACGATCGCCCGCAACCACTGCGGCGTCGTCCTGCGCGAGCGGCGCGTCAAGCGACCCGTGAGGGCGGCCGAGATCTCCACTGCCGGCCTGCGGCAGGAGGTCGAGCAGCGCGACGACCTGCGCGAGCTCCTGGCCGACAACGAGCGGCTACCCGAGCTGCAGCGCGAGGCGTTCGTGCTCACCGAGCTGCGCGATCTCTCGCTCGAGCAGGTCGCCGAGGTGCTCGACCGCGAGCCGACGGCGGTCAAGGGGCTCGTCTTCCGTGCGCGCTCGACGATGATCGAGCGTCGCGAGGCGCGGCGGGTCGACTGCCTCGGCGTCCGCGAGAGCCTGCAGACGGCTGGTGACCGAGATCTCGCTCGTGGTCCGCTGCGCTACCACCTCGACATCTGCCCCGACTGCTCGGACTATCTCGGGGCGCTTCACCGCCAGCGCAGGCTGCTCGGCTTGGCGCTCCCGGTCATACCCGCGCTCGCTCTGAAGAAGAGCGTCATGACGAGCGTCGGCGCGGGAGGGACCGGCGCGGGTGTCGGCGCGGGCGCGGGGGCGGGCACCAGCGTCGGCGTCGGGATGGGGTCGGGCGCAGGCGCCGGAGCCGGCGGCGTTGCCGGCGGAGCTGCCGCGGGCGCAGCCGCTACCTCGGGCGCGTCACTGGCGGGCAGCGGCGTGCTGGCCAAGGTCGCGATGGTGGGAGTACTCGCTGGGGGGACCGGAGTAGCGGCGGAGGCTGTGCATCACACCGGCGCTCGCGCCGCCGTCGAGCCAGCTCCGGCAGCCGTGCACGAGCACGTGGGCTCGCGCTCGGACTGGCTGGCCCTCGGGGTCCCGGTCCCGGGACTCGGCGCCGACCCACTCGCGCCCCAAGTCGTCGCCCCCGGCGGCGCGGCACCGATCGCCGCCCACCCGCCCGCCACGGCCACCGTGCCGCTCGCCACGCCGATCGAGGCGCCGATCGCCGGCGACCACCTGCCGGCGACTGAGCCGGATGAGCTGTCGCCCGAGGTCGATCCCGCCTTCGGAGACCCACTCGATCTCTCCGGTGGTGCGTCTGCAGAGGAGGTCTCCGTGGTCGAGATCGTGCTCGACGAGCCGGCGCCCGAGGGCGAGCCGGCGGTCGTAGACGTGGCGCCCATCGACGTTCCAGCGCCGACGGATCCGCCGCCGGTGGATCTCCCGCCGGGCGAGCTGCCCCGGTGGATCTCCCCCCGGTGGAGGTGGCGCCGGTGGAGGTCGTGCCGGCCGAGGCGCCCGCTGACCCGCCCCCGGCAGACGACCTGCCCGCGGATCCACCGTCCGCGGACGCCTCGGCCGCCGACGACGGCGGCGAGGGGGAGTCCGAGATCGGCGACTCCCCGCCGCCTGAGCCGCCGCCGGCCTAGAGCACAGCCGCCGGCCTAGGCCTGCGGCTCGTCGTCCTGCTCCGCCTTGGCCTGCTTGGAGACGCATTTGCCGAACGCGTTGCTCTTGCTCGCGTTCGTGCCGTACTTCGCGTCGAACGCCTCGTCTCCGAGCGTGTCGCGCTCCTCGGCGCAGGTCTTCGCGGCGCTCTTGCGCGCCACGATCTGAGCCTGGTCCTCGGCGTCTGCCTCGGCCTCGTGCTGCTTGGCCTTGCTCGAGACGCACTTGCCGTGGGCGTTGCGACCCTTCTTGCCCGTCCCGTACTTCGCCGCGAAGGCGACGTCACCGAGCGTCTCCGCCTCGGCCTTGCACTCCTTCGAGGCGTTCTTGTGTGCGGTCACGGCCTCCTGCTCCTCGTCGACCGCGCGGCGCGACACGCACTTGCCGAAGGCGTTGCTCTTCGTCTTGTTCGTGCCGTACTTGACCTTGAACGCCTCGCGCGTCGCGTCGGTGCTGCCGCGCTCGGCGCGACACTCCTTCGCGGCGTTGCTGCGGTCGCTGTCGCTCGGCTTGGCCGCTGCTCCGGCCGGGATCGCCAGTAGCGCCAGTGCTGCGGCTCCAATTGCTGTTGCCTTGTGCATTACGTGCCTCCTCATCGGGGGTTCACGCGCTGGAACGCCCTGCTCTGGCCAAAGTTCGCCGGTACTGACGAACTACTCAGCTTCCGGGGCGTTCGGTACGACAATGAGACTGTGCACCGCGACGCCAGCCTCCCGCTCCGCGCCCGGACGCCGATCCGGCGCCCCAAGCGCCTGCTCGCCCTGCAGGGCGACGCGCGCCTCGTCGACCACGTGCGCGCGGGCGACGACGCGGCGTTCGAGGTCCTCTACGAGCGCCACGTCGCCGGCATCCTCTCCTTCGGCCGTCACATGCTCGGCTCCCAGCACGAGGCCGAGGACGCGGTCCAGCAGACGTTCGTCGCCGCCCACCGCGCCATGCTGCGCGGCGACCGCGAGATCGCGTTCAAGCCGTGGCTCTACGCGATCGCGCGCAACCGCTGCCTGTCGATGCTGCGCGCCCGCCGCGAGCAGGCGACCGAGCTTCCCGAGCTGTCGACCGCCGGCCTCAGCGAGGACGTCGCCCGCCGTGGCGACCTGCGCGAGCTGGTCGCCGACCTCCAGCGCCTGCCGGCCGAGCAGCGCGAGGCGCTCGTGCTCTCAGAGCTCGGCGACCTCTCCTACGCCGAGATCGCCGCGGTGCTCGGGAGCGAGGTGGCGAACGTGAAGGGCCTGATCTTCCGGGCGCGCTCGGCGATGATCGAGCGCCGCGACGCCCGCGGTGCCGACTGCGCCGAGATCCGCGCGGAGCTCGCGACCGCGACCGGCGGCGGCCTGCGCCGCTCGCGCCTGCGCTACCACCTCGACAGCTGCCCGGATTGCACCACCTACCTCGCCGAGGTGCGCCGCCAGCGCAAGCTGCTCGGGCTCGCGCTGCCGGTGGTCCCGACGATCGCGCTCCACGAGGGAGTCATGGCGAGCGTCGGGATCGGCGCGACGTCCGCCGGCGCGCTCGGCGCGGCTGCGGGTGGGGCGGCGTCGGCCGGTGGCGCCGCGTCGGCCGGCGGGGCGGCGGGGATCGGCGCGACCGCGGTCGGCACCCCCCTGCTCGGCGGCACCCTCGCGAAGGTGGCGATCGTCGGCCTGCTGGCGGGGAGCGCCGGCGTGGCGACCACGGAGGTGGCGTGGCAGGACCGCGGCGACGACCGGCCGAGCGATGCTCCCGCTCGGTCCGAGACCAGCGGCTCGATCGAGCCGGCACCGCTGGGGAGGGCCCGGGCGGGACGGCCTGGACGCCCTCTGGCGCGCGCGACTGGGTCGGGCAGGCCCGCCCGCCTCGAGCAGGGTGCCGAGGCCCGCGGCCGGCGCCTGGGCCGAGCCCGCGATGGCCGGCAGGCGGAAGGCCTTCGTGGCGTGGGGACCGGGCGAGCCGGGCCGAATGGCCCCCACCGCGGTCGAGCGCTCCCAGGGGATGCGAAGCGCGTGGGTGGCGGCAGGACGCATGAGCCCCCTCGAGCGGTCCGTAAGGCGCTGCCGCCGCGTCCGGAGCGCGGCGCCTCGAAACGCCGCTCGCCGCCGCTCCCGGTGACGCCGCGCGCGCCGACCGGGGGCGGGCCGAAGCCCAGATCCTCCAGGCCGTCTCCAGCGCGTGCGGACAGCCTGCCGCCCGTCGCGCCGGGCATGGACGCGCCGGCCGCGCCCTGACCACGGGTCCCGAATCGTCGTCGGCGGACGTGGCCGCCGTGGAAATTCAGGGTTCCTGAGGTTCTCAGGGCACACCGCTCTCGGTTCTTCGCCTGTGCCCTGCGGTTAGGGGCTTGACAGCGTTGGTCTGTTCCTGTTCTCATACATTCAGATACCCGGGAGTTTCTCGAACGGGAAACCGATCGGAACGAACAGGAGAGAGAGGAAGCAGCCCCACCGATGCGTCGATCCCAGCCATCACCGACATTGCCTGAACGTCCTCCCACGCGCGAAGCGCTCCCGGCGGGCGAGCGCCTCTCGCCGGTGCTGGCGGGTGCCGTGGCCGCGTTCGTGTCGGTTCTGATCACGGCCTGCGGCAACGGCGCCACTGAGGGCGCTGACGCGGGCGCGTCTGATCTGTCGGCGTCTTCGCGGCCGGTTGATTTGCCGCGGGGTGTGGTGGCGAGGGTGGCTGGTGGTGAGGTCACGCGGGCGGAGTTCGATCGTGTGTATGCGGCGCGTGCTCGTGGTGTGGCTCGGCGTGGCTCGGGGGCGCGGGGGCGTGTGCTTCGTGAGGGGTTGGTCGCTGCGGCGATGTCCGAGCTGATTCAGTCGGAGGTGGCCGTCCAGCGGGCGAGGGCGGCGGGGGTGTCTGTGTCCGCGGCACGGGTGTATGCGGCGTTGGCGCGGGCGCGCGAGCCGTTTGACGGTGCCGCGCAGTGGCGCAAGTTCTTGAAGCAGACTGGGCAGACCGAGGGCCAGGTCCGCGATCGGTTGCGGTTGGCGTTGCTCAACCGCCGCCTCTATGCCCACGACCGGGCCGAGTCCGGCGACGCGGCGGCCGCGGCGTCTGTCGCTCGGCGGCGGTTGCGCGCCGCGACGGAGTGCCGTCGGGGCTATGTCGTCTCGCTTTGCTCGAACTCAACTTCTACGCCGACGGAGGCCAACAGATGAACCGTTCGACCTGCTCCGTCAGCGACACGTCCTTGCCGATCAGCGTTGCGATCACCACGAGAGGAACCGATTACATGACAGCCCGTCCGGCCCAGACCGACGCCCGCGCGTCTGCCTCCAGCGATTCCAAGCACGGCTCGGCCTCCGCCCGCGGCCGGCGGGTCGTCTTGGCCGTCCTCGCGGCCGTTTTGGTGGTCGTGGTCGCGGTTCCCGCGACGGCGCTTGGCGCCCAGACGCGCAACGAGATCTCGACCTTCGACGGCTCGGACACCGACGCGGGGGCGTTCGGGACCATTGGGCGGATCGCTATCCATCAGGACACCGGGACGGTCTACGTCTTCGACCTGAGTCCGGGTGTGGTCGACAAATTCGATGCCTCGGGGGCGGCGCAGGACTTCTCGGCGCTCGGATCCTCGTCGCTCGATGGCAACGCCGTCACCGCACCGGACGGACCGGTGACCTTCTCTCTGTTTGGCGAGGGCGATGTCGCGGTCGACAACTCGGGGACGGCGTCGGACGGCAACCTGGTCGTGGTGTCCGGGTCCCAGCAGACGGCGTGGGTCTTCGACGAGACAGGCGCCTACCTGCACCAGATCACCGGGTTCGGCCAGCCGTGCGGAGTCGCGGTGGACTCCGAGGGCCACGTCTGGGTCGCCGACAACGCCGCTCGGGCGGTCGTCGAGTACGACGCGGCTGGCGTGGCCACGGGCAACTCGATCGACACCAGCTCGGCCGACCCCTCCGGTGAGCGCGGGCCGTGTCACATGGCCTTCGACAGCTCGGACAATCTCTATGTCGCGCTCTACTACGGCGCGTTGCACAAGTACGATGCCTCCGGCGCGCACGTCGCGGAGATCGACCCTGAGTACACGACCGCGGTCGCGGTCGACCGGAGCACCGATCGCGTCTACTCCGCCCATCCCGGTAGCAACCGGGTCAGCGCATACGACGCCACCGGCACGCGCCTGTATGACGTCGCGACAGAGTTCACCCCTCTTGGCGTAGCGATCAACGAGACCACCGACCACGCCTATGTATCAGGCTATGACAACACCGTGCATGTGCTCGGTCCTCCAGTGGTCATCGCGGAGCCCACGACCGGTGCTGCCAGCGATGTGGAGCTCACCAGCGCGACGCTCAACGGCTCGGTCAACCTACGCAGCGTCGCGCTGACCGACTGTCGTTTCGAGTACGGCACAGATACCTCTTACGGCGACAGCGTGCCGTGCGTTCCGGCCGCGGGCTCGATCCCGGCCGACGACGACGAGCACGCGGTCAGCGCTGACGTCAGTGGCCTGTCGCGCAGCACGACCTATCACTTCCGGCTGGTCACGACCAACGCCAACGCCACCACCGAGGGCGAGGATGTGACGTTCACCACCCGGGGCGCGTCGATCTCGGGCGTCGGGACGCAGTCGGTGGGCTTCGATTCGGCGACGGTGGCCGCCCAGATCAATCCCAACGGTGAGGACACGACCTACCACGTCGAGTACGGCACCGACGCCTCCTACGGCCAGTCCACGCCCGAGAGCGCGTCGGTCGGCTCGGACACGACCGCGCACCCCGTAAGCGAGACGCTGACCGGTCTCACGCCGGGGACGACCTACCACTGGCGCATAGTGGTGACCAGCGCCGCTGACACGCTCGCCAGCTCCGACCGCTCCTTCACGACTCTCGCGGCCTCGGCTGGCTCGGCGAGCTGTCCCAACGACAAGTACCGCACCGGCCCGGCCGCCGGACTGCCGGACTGCCGCGCCTACGAGATGGTCTCACCGGTGGACAAGAACAACGGCGACATCGCGGCCATTCCTGACTTCTTCAACTATCGCGCGGAGTTCAGTCAGAGCTCGGTTGACGGGAACAAGCTGACCTACTCCTCCTACAAGGCGTTCGGTGATGCGCTGGGCGCTGCTTACTCGAGTCAGTACATCGCAACTCGCGGCGCGGGTGGTTGGTCTACGCACGGAATAAGTCCGCCCCGCGACAAGACGATCCTCGACGACGAGGTGCTGGGGATTTACACCAATCAGACTCAGTTCAAGGCTTTCACGCCCGATCTGTCGGTTGCGTGGGTGACCAACGAGAATGCGACTCCGCTGTCCGCGGATGCGGTCGAGGGGATCCCGAACCTCTACAGGCGGAACAACATCAACGACGCCTACAGCGCGGTCACGATCAACCAGCCGACCGTCTCACCGAACAGGTACAGCCAAAGCCTGTATTTCGATGGGTACTCCAGCGATGCGAAACACATCGCATTCTCGAGTGACATGGCGCTAACCGCGGACGCCGCGGATATACCATTCACCCCCCAGGCTTACGAGTATTCGGGCGGAGAGCTTCGCTTGGTCAGTGTCTTGCCGGACGGCACGACGGCGCCGGGTGGCGGGATGGTCGGCCGTTCCATAAATGAGCACGACCGCGACGCGAGCGTGGATCATGCGATCTCCGAGGACGGCTCGCGGATCTTCTGGACGGCGAACGACACGAATGCTCTCTATGTCCGCATCGACGGCGAGCGGACTGTGCAGGTCTCCTCTCCGTCCCAGAACGCGTACTTCCGGACCGCGAGCGCGGATGGCTCGAAGGCCATCTACTCAACCGGGAGCTACGAGGGTCACGGGGATCTGTATGAGTTCGACGTCGATAGCGAGACTCGGAGGCTGATCGCGCAAGACTCGCGTGGTGTGATGGGCGCCAGCGACGACCTCTCGCATGTGTACTTCAGCTCGCGGGAGGATCTGGCGGCTGGCGCTACTGCGGGTGAGGAGAATCTTTATCTCGAGCGCGATGGCGAGGTCTCGTTCGTCGCTGGGCTGTCGGCTCAGGATGTCGGCGAGGGCTTTGCCTATCAAGGCGCTGTCGACACACGGCCGATCTATCGCTCGTCGCGAGTGACGCCGGATGGTCGTCATATCCTGTTTCAGTCGAATCGGAGCTTGACGGGATACGACAACACGGATGCCGTGACTGGCGAGCCCGATGTCGAGGTCTTCACCTACGACGCGGATGCCGACCAGATGACGTGTGTGTCGTGCAATCCCAGCGGCGCTCGTCCGGTGGGCGACACGCTCCAGATCCCCTTTACGGGACAGACGCCTCCCCATGGCGATGACGCGGGTGGGCAGCAGGGCTACGACCCGGTGGGGGCGGCGGCGTGGATCCCTGCGTGGGAGAGCGCGTTGTATGCGCGCCGGACGTTGCTGGATGACGGGAGCCGGGTGTTCTTCAACAGCTATGACGCGCTGGTCCCTCGAGATACCAATGGCGAGCAGGACGTCTATCAGTGGGTCAAGCAGGGCACGGGCGGCTGTGAGAGGGCCGATGGCTGTGTGAGCTTGATCTCGACTGGGACGAGCCCGCAGAAGTCTGAGTTCACAGACGCGAGCGCCGACGGGAGGGATGTGTTCTTCCACACGGCGAGCAGCTTGGTCGCTCAGGACACGCGTCTGATCGACATCTACGACGCGCGGATGGGTGGCGGGTTCGATCCGCCGCCCGCTGCGCCGGATGGGTGCGATGGCGAGAGCTGTCAGGGCGCTTCGAATGCTCCCGCAGACGTTCCGCCGGCAAGTGCCAACGGCGGCGGGTCGGGTAACGGCTCGTCGAAGGGCAAGCCGGTCCGGGCGCGGGTGCGGATCGTCGGCAAGGCGGTCAAGGGCGCCGGCTTCAGTCTGCGGGTGAGGGTCTCGGGCAAGGGCGTGATCAGCGGCAGCGGGTCGGGGCTGCGAAGCGTCCGCAAGCGCGTCGGGAAGGCCGGCACGTACAAGCTCGCGTTCAAGTTGACCGCGAAGGCGAGGCGCACGCTTGCGCGCAATCAGAAGTCGCGGATGCGGGCCAGGGTTCGCTTCGTCGCGAGCGGTGGCAAGGCGTCGCGGGCGACGGTCGTGTTGGTGGTCAAGCAACCCAAGCAGGCTCACGGGACACGAGCCGCCAAGAACAACAGCGGAGGTGCCAAGTGAGCTTTTCCCGACAGAACTCGATCAGGACCGTCGTCGCCGCGGCGGTTGCGGCGGCAGCGATGCTGCTCGCCTGCGCCGCTGTCGGCACGGCATCTGCAAACGCGGCGTTTGGCCTCAACAGCTTCGACGTCACGTTCAAGAACGCCGACGGCACCCCCGCGACCCAGGCAGGCTCGCACCCGTTCGAGATGACCACTTCGTTCAACGTCGACTACAGCCAAGACGAGTCGGGGCTCGTCTTCGAGTCGCTCAAGGACGCCGACTTCGAGCAGATCCTCGGGCTCGTCGGCGACGCGACGGCCTATCCGCGCTGTTCGAGCGTCGACTTCGCGACCGGACGGCCCGAGGTGGGCACCGGTGTCGCGAACTGTGACGATGACACCGCGGTCGGGACCGTCCGCGCCATCATCCATATTCCAACGGCTAGCAGCAGCTGGGCTCCGGTGTACAACCTCGATCCGCCGCCGGGGGTGGCGGCGACGCTTGGCTTCAACCTCTCCAGCGAGCTGGTGACGGTCAACATCGGCGTCAAGGACGGCGGCGGCTACAACGTGATCGCGTCGCTGAAGAACACCCCCCAGATCCTCAAGGTCTTCTTCTCGGAGCTGACCTTGTGGGGCAACCCGGCAGATCCGCGCCACGACCCGATCCGCGGACGTTGCCTTAGCGCCAGCGGCGACTCTTTTGGCCTGTGTCCCGCGGAGGCTTCCAGGCCGTTCCTGACGTTGCCGCGTTCGTGCTCGGGTCCGCTGGAGACGACCTTCGTCGCCAACAGCTGGGAGAACCCCGGAACCTTTGTCAACGGCGGTGTGCTCACTCACGACAACGCGACCCCGGCGAATTCTTTGGGGATCACGGGTTGTGAGCGGCTGGGCTTCTCGCCGACGATCTCCGCGGCGCCCTCGACCAAGGCGGCGAACAGCTCGTCTGGGCTCGACTTCAGTCTCGATGTCGATGACGAGGGCTTGACCGCCCCGGACGGGTTGGCGCAGTCGGACATCAAGAAGACGGTCGTGACGTTGCCCGAGGGTGTGGCCGTGAATCCTTCGGTCGCCGGTGGGCTCGCGGCGTGTTCGCAGGCGGATCTCGCGCGTGAGAAGGTTGGTTCGGCTCCGGGTGCTGGTTGTCCGGAGGCGTCGAAGATCGGGAGCGTTGAGGTCGAGACGCCCCTGCTTCCGGAGCCGTTGTCGGGGTCGTTGTATGCGGCGAAGCAGGGCGACAATCCGTTCGGCAGCCTGCTCGCGTTCTACATCGTCGTCAGGAACCCGAACCTTGGGATCATCGTCAAGCAGCCGGCAAGGGTTGATCCGGACCCGGTGACGGGTCGGTTGACAGCGACCGCGGATGACATTCCGCAGTTGCCGTTCTCGCACTTCAGGTTGCACTTCCGTGAGGGCGTTCGCGCGCCGCTTACGACTCCGGCTGGGTGTGGGAGCTACGACACCGTCGCGCAGCTCACGCCGTGGGCTGGTGGTGCGCCGGTCACGGCGACCTCGTCGTTTGAGATCACCTCGGGCGCGAACGGTGGTGGGTGTCCGTCGGCGAATCCGGCGGCGCGTCGGTTCGCTCCGAGCTTGTCGGCTGGTGTGACCAGCCCGAAGGCCGGGGCGAGCAGCCCGTTCGTGGTCAAGCTCACCCGTCCCGACGGCGATCAGGCGCTGGAGGGCTTCGATCTCGATCTGCCCAAGGGCGTCGCGGCGAAGCTCGCGGGTGTGCCGAAGTGCTCGGAGGCCGCGATCGCTTCGATCAACACCGCGGTCGGTGCGGGGCAGGGCCAGATCGCCAACCCCAGCTGTCCCGCGGCGAGCCTGTTGGGCTCGGCGACGGTCGGCTCTGGCGTCGGGCCGTCGCCGTTCTTCGTGCAGACCGGCAAGGTCTACTTCGCCGGCCCGTACAAGGGCGCGCCGTTCAGTCTCGCGGTCGTAACCCCGGCGGTCGCGGGACCGTTCGATCTCGGGACGGTCGTGGTTCGCGCGGCGCTCTATGTCGATCCTGTCGATGCGCACGTGACGGTCAAGACCGATCCGTTGCCGACGATCCTCGCCGGCATCCCGTTGCAGATTCAGGAGATAAGGACGGCGATCGACCGGGCCGGGTTCATGCTCAACCCGACCAGCTGCGACCAGATGCAGATCGCCGGCAAGGTTCGCTCGATCCATGGAGCGACGGCCAACGTCGCCGACCGCTTCCGGGTCGGAGACTGCTCAGAGCTCGGGTTCGCGCCCAAGCTCGCGCTCGCGCTGACCGGCAGGAAGCAGACCAAGACCGGCGGCCACCCCGGCGTCAAGGCGACAGTGACCCAGAAGGGAATCGGTGCTGCGGGGATCGAGAAGGCGGTCGTCAAGCTGCCCAAGTCGCTCGCGCTGGATCCCGCCAACGCCCAGGCGCTGTGCGAGTTCACCGACGGCACCAAGCCAGACATCGAGAAGCACTGCCCCAAGGGCTCGATCGTCGGACGCGTGAAGGCGACGACGCCGATCCTCGACAAGCCCTTGGCGGGCAACGTCTACTTCGTCAAGAACGTCAGGCGAAACGCCAGAGGCAACCTGATCCGCACGCTGCCGATGCTCGTCGTCGCGCTAAGGGGCGAGATCGCGGTCAACCTCAAGGGCACAAGCTCCACCACCAAGGACGGACGGCTGGTCAACACCTTCGCCGCCGTCCCAGACGCACCGGTGACCAAGTTCAACCTCAACATCGCCGGCGGCCGCAACGGCATCCTGACCGTCACACGCACAGCGAAGTCCAGGATCAACCTCTGCTCCGCCCCCAAGAGCCATGTCGCAACCGTTCAGATGGACGGCCACAACGGCGCACGACGCGACTTCAACACCCGCGTCAAGACACCATGCGCCAGGAAGACGAAAAGGACCTCGGCCAAGCGGCGCTAGGCCATGCTCAGGGTCGACGCTCCAGCCGCCGTCAGAGCGGCTGGAGCACCACGCGCGCGCCCCGCGAGGGCGTCATCGTGATCGTCCGCCGCCGGAGCGCCTCGCGCTCCGGCTCCGCGGCGCGCACGCCCGCGCGCGCCAGCAGCGTCGAGAGCACCACGCGCATCTCGAACAGGGCGAAGCTCGCGCCGATGCAGCGGCGCACGCCGCCGCCGAACGGGATCCAGGTGTAGGTGCCGGGCGGCTGCTCGAGGAAGCGCTCGGGCCGGAAGGTCGCCGGGTCCGGATAGACCACGGGCCGCAGGTGCAGCAGCTGGACGCTGGGGGTGATCAGCGTGCCCGGCGGAACGACGTGGTCGCCGAGCTCGAACGGCTCCTTGACGAGCCGCACCACGATCGGGATGACCGGTCGCAGCCGCAGCGTCTCCTGGAGTACGGCGTCGGTATACGGGCCCCCGCCCGCGCCTGCCTCCGCGACCGTCCGCTCCAGCGCCCCGGGGTTGCGCACGAGCCGCTCGAGCGCCCACGCCAACGCGGTGGCGGTCGTCTCGTGCCCGGCCACCAGCAGCGTCATCAGCTCGTCGCGCAGCTCGGAGTCGGACATCGCCGAGCCGTCCTCGTGGCGGGCCTGGAGCAGCAGCGAGAGGATGTCGTCGCGCTGCTCGAGCCCCGGATCCTCGCAGTGGCGGGCGATCTCGGCGAGGACCAGCTCGTCGGCGCGGTCGAGCACCTGCCGGAAGCCCGCGAGGCGGTGGTTGCGCACGCGATCCGCGCCGCTGAACATCAGCAGCGCCAACCCCCTGGTGCCGCCCGCGAAGTCGACGAGCGCCCGCAGCGCCGCGCGCAGCGGATCGAGGCGCGCGCGCTCCTCGACGCCGAAGACCACGCGCAGGATCACCTCGAGCGTGATCGCCTGGGTGTGCGGCCAGGCGGGGGAGGCGCTGCCCACGGGCCAGCGGTCGATCTCCGCCTCGACGACTTCGCGCATCACCTCGCCGTAGCGCTCCATGCGGTCGCCGTGGAATGGGGGCAGCAGCAGCCGGCGCTGGCGCAGGTGCTCGTCGCGGTCGAGCAGCAGCACCGAGCTTGGGCCCAGGATCGGCTCGAGGATCTTGTTGCCCTCGCCCGCCCGCAGGACGTCCGGCGAGGCCGTGAAGACACGCTTGATTAGCTCCGGGTCGCTGACCATCACCCACGGCGGCTGACCGACCAGGCGGAGCGTGAAGACGTCACCGTGGCGGCGGCCCAGCTCCTGCAGGAACGGCAGCGGCCGGACGATCCAGCGCGCGGTCTGCCAGGGGCGCGGCGCCTCCGAGCCGGGCGGCAGCTCGGATCGGGCCGCGACCTTCACGCAGCCGCTCGCCGCAGCCGCTCGCGCTCGGTGCGCGCGACGACGTCGTAGTCGGCGGCGCTCGGGCCGCGCCGCAGCGCCGCTGGCGTCAGCCACGCGCTCACGCGCAGGCTCCGGCAGAGCGCGTCGAAGGCGACCTGACGCGAGCCGTCCCACTCGATGTCGTACAGCTCGCGCACGCGCGCGGGCAGCAGTCCGACCACGAGGAAGTTGATCACCCGCAGCGCGGGCGCCCGGTTCGCCGGCAGCGGCAGCTCGAAGGCGACCCGGCGCCCCAGCTCGTGCGCCTGCTCGACGACGTGGAGGTCGGCGCTCGCCAGCCGCTCGTCCATGTAGGCGCGGAAGCCCGCGTAGCCGGCGGGCGCCTCGGCGCGATCGAGCCCGAACAGCTCTCCGAGCAGCGCGTAGTCGCGCCAGAAGCGCTCGCGCTCCGCGGGGCTCAGCTCCCGCACCAACCGCTCGTAGGCCTCGAGCGCGGAGTCCGCCAGGCAGGCGAGGATCCACAGCAGGAACTCGGCGCTGTCGGCGCGGTACGGCGCACCGGCCGGGTGCGGTCCCGCCGGCGCCTCGAGCTCTCCCTCCACGCGCGCGTGCATCGCGCGCACGCGCGCGGTCACCGCATCGGCCTCCGCGCGCGTCCCGAAGAACACCTGCTCCATCGTCTTCGCGGTATGGGCGAGGCGGCGGAACGGCGCCTCGAGGCCCTGGGTGTTGGCGATCAGCCCGGCGAACGCCAGCGGATGCGTCGCCTGCATCAGCAGCGCCCGCTGCCCGTACACCACCCCGACGGCCTTCGCCCCGTGGACGCGCCGCAGAACCGACTCGCCGCGTGGGAAGTAGCCGTCGTCGACTGGCTGCACAGCCAGGATCGTAGACCGCTCGTGCTTGCCCAGGCATATAGCCTGACCGGCATGGACCCGGCGGCCGCCCGCAATCGACTGCTGATCGCCACGAGCATGTGGCGCGAGTCGACCGACGAGCCGCTGCCGAAGATGCCTCCCGGCGAGCCGCTCGAGCAGATCCAGGGGTTCGAGATCAAGGTCGTCGACCTGCTGTTCGCCGAGGCCACGGCCGAGACGGCCAAGCGCGTGGCCGAGAAGACCTGGGACCTCGTGCACGACCGCCCGGAGGACGATCCGGTCAAGCAGCGGGTGGTCGAGGGCCACGAGCAGCTCGCCCGGCTCTCGGCCGAGGCGCGGACGGCGCCGGAGTAGCTCCGGTGGCAGACGCGCCGGAGCTGTTCAGCCGGGGCCTGATGGCGCGCTCGCTGGCGTACCTCTTCACCGGGGGCGCGCTGATCGGCTGCCTGACGCTCGCGTTCCCACACGACTCCCAGGTCCAGGACGGGCCGCTCTACGCGCTCGCCGCGCTGGCGGTCGCGATCAGCACGGTCGTCCTCTGGAAGTCCGACTCGCTGCCGGGCTGGGCGATGCACCTCGCGCTCGCCACCGGCAGCCTGATCCTCGCCGCGGCGAACTACTTCGTCGGCCCGAACGGGCTCTACCTGATCATCTTCACCTGGACCGGCCTGTACGCGTTCTACTTCTACCGCCGGCCGGTCGCGCTCGCCCATCTCGGCGTGATCGCCGTCGCCTACATGGTCGTGCTGATCGTCCAGGAGCCGCCGAGCCCGGTCGTCCGCTGGATTCTTGCTATCGGCACTCCGGGTATAGCCGGACTGATGATCTCGACGCTGCTCGACCGCCTGCGCGAGGAGGTCGCCCAGGCGACGCGCCACGAGCGGGTCCTGGGCGAGAGCGAGGCGCGTACGCAGGCGATCGTCGACAGTGCGCCCGACGCCTTCGTCGGCGTCGCCGAGGACGGCGCCGTGCTGTCGTGGAACCCGGCCGCCGAGCGCACGTTCGGCTGGTCGGCCGAGGAGGCGATCGGCCGGCGGATCGCCGACCTGGTCGTTCCCCGCGAGGCGGCCGACGACCACGACCACCGGCGCCGCTTCGAGTTCGAGCGCCCCGACGGCGAGGTCAGGCCGACCCAGCGCGAGGCCGACCTCGTGCGCCGCAACGGGACCCGCTTCCGCGCCGAGTCGACGATCTCGCGCGTGCGCGCGGGCGACCGCGCGATGCTCGCCTGCTTCATCCGCGACGTCAGCGACCGTGAGGAGCGTGAGCGCGAGCGCGAGCAGCTCTACCGCGAGCAGGCCGCCCGCGAGGAGGCCGAGCAGATGGCCGGCATCGTCCACGGCCTGCAGATGCTGCTCGACGTGGCGCTCGCCCACAACCGTCTCGACGCGATGCTCGACGCGCTGCTGCCCCGGGTCTGCGAGGTCGTCCGCGCCGAGGCGGCGGCGGTGCTGCTGACCGAGGAGGACGGCTCGCTGACGCTGAGCGCGTCGATGTTCGCCCCGGTCGGCGAGGAGCCGCTGCGGATCGCTCCCGGCGAGGGGCTCGCGGGGCGCGTGGTGCGCGACCGCCAGCCGCTGCTCGTCCACGACCCCGACCCGTCCGAGGTCGCCGACCCGGCGCTGCACGGCGTCCACTCGATCCTCAGCGTGCCGCTACTCGCGGGCAAGGAGGTCACCGGCGTGCTGCAGGTCGGCGTGCCGGCCCCACGCCGCTTCTCGGAGGATGACCAGCTGCTGCTCGGCCTCGCGGCCGACCGCGTCGCGCTCGCGGTCGACCACCTGCGCATCTACGAGCGCGAGCACAAGATCGCCGAGATGCTCCAGCGCAGCCTGCTGCCCGAGCGGCTGCCGCGCCTGCCCGGGCTCGAGGTGGCGGCGCGCTACCTGCCCGCGGCGAGCGAGTCGGAGGTCGGCGGCGACTGGTACGACGTGATCGCGATGCCCGGCGGGCGCGTCGGGCTCGTGATGGGCGACGTAGCCGGCAAGGGCCTCGCCGCCGCGTCGATGGTCGGGCGCCTGCGCAGCGCGATGCGCGCCTACGCGCTCGAGGGACACGGCCCGGCGATGGTCGTCGACCGGCTCAACCAGCTGCTCTGGTCCGAGGTCGAGGACGGCCAGATGACGACGCTGCTCTACGTCGTGATCGACCCGTGGGAGGGACGGGTGTCGTGGGTCAACGCCGGCCACCTGCCACCGCTGGCCGTCACCCGCGACGGCATGGCGCGCTTCCTCGACGGGCCCAGCTCGGTGCCGCTGGGAGTGATGTCGTTTCCCTCGTACGAGACAGCCGAGGCTGAGCTGCCGCTCGGCGGCACGATCCTGCTCTACACCGACGGCCTCGTCGAGCGGCCGGGGGAGGTGCTCGACGACGGGCTCGGACGGCTCGTGGCGACGGTGCGCGGCGAACGCGTCGGGCCCGAGGAGATCTGCGACCTCGTGATCGACGCGCTGGTGCCGGCCGGCGGCGTGCCGGACGACGTCGCGCTGCTCGCGCTGCGCACGCCGGCGCTCACCGACAGCTTCGAGCTCGAGCTCGGGTCCGATCCCGGCGAGCTGGCCGCGATGCGCTCGCTGATGCGCCGCTGGCTGCGCCACAGCGACGGCAGCGAGATCGAGATTGCCGAGATCCTGACCGCGACGGGCGAGGCGGCCGCCAACGCGATCGAGCACGGCGGCGCCGTCACCCACGGCCCCCGTTCGAGGTCGCGGGACTGCTCGAGGACGGTGAGGTCGAGATCACCGTGCGCGACAAGGGCAGCTGGCGCGAGGGGACTCGCGCCGAGGGGGGACGGGGGCTGATCCTGATGCGGGCGCTGATGGACGCGGTCGACGTCGAGCCGGGGCCGGAGGGCACGACGGTGCGGATGCGCCGGCGGCTGGGCGTCGATGGCGGCGGCGACGGCGACGGCCGCATCGACGCCGCCGACCAAACGGCCGAGCCGACCGTCTAGGCCGAGTTGGCCAGCCAGCCAGTGTCCGCTAGGCTGCGCCTGTGACCGCCTCGGGCCCACGCGTCTGCGTCATCGGCGCCGGCAGCTCCGGAATCGCCAGCTGCCAGGTGCTCCACGCGCGAGGGATCGACTTCGACTGCTTCGAGAAGGGCTCGCAGGTCGGCGGCAACTGGCGCTACGGCAACGACAACGGGATGTCGTCGGCGTACGAGTCGCTGTTCATCAACACGTCGCGCAAGATCATGGAGTACGCGACCTACCCGATGCCGAAGCACTACCCTGACTATCCGCACCACACGCAGATAGCGGCGTACTTCGACGACTACGTCGACCACTTCGGCTTCCGTGACCTGATCAGCTTCCGCACCGAGGTGACGCGCGTCGAGCGTGCGGCCTACGGCGGCGGCTGGGACGTCACGGTCAAGCCGGTCGACGGCGGCGAGCAGCGGACCGGGCGCTACGACGCGGTGATGGTCGCCAACGGCCACCACTGGGACCCGCGCTGGCCCGAGCCGCCGTTCCCGGGCGAGCTCGACGACAGCGTCGACGTCATCCACGCGCACTACTACCGGACGCCGGCCGGCTACGAGGACAAGAACGTGCTCGTCGTCGGGATCGGCAACTCGGCCTGCGACATCGCCGTCGAGACCTCGCGCGTGTCGCGCATGACTTACCTCTCGATGCGGCGGGGGGCATGGATCGTCCCGAAGTACGTCGGCTCCAAGCCGGCCGACGAGCTGGCCCCGGGCTGGGCGATGCGGCTGCCGTGGCCGCTCCAGCGGTTCTTCCTGCAGCTGATGATCAACCGCGTCCAGGGCGACCCGACCGAGTTCGGCCTGCCGAAGCCCGACCACCGGATCGGCGAGGCGAACCCGACGGTGTCGTCCGACCTGCTGCCGCGGATCGGCCACGGCCGGATCACGGTCAAGCCGAACATCGCCGCGCTCGAGGGCGACTCCGTTCGCTTCGTGGACGGCTCGCGCCAGCCCGTCGACAAGGTCGTCTACTGCACGGGCTACAAGATCAGCTTCCCGTTCCTCGACCCCCAGCTGCTCGACCCGTCCGGCGACAACCGGATCGAGCTCTACCGGCGCGTCGTCCACCCGCAGCTCGACGGGCTCTACTTCATCGGCCTGATCCAGCCGCTCGGGGCGATCATGCCGATCGCCGAGCTGCAGTCCGAGTGGATCGCGGACGTCGTGCAGGGCAGGGCCTCGCTGCCGCCGAAAGCGGAGATGGTCCACGAGATCGCGCAGGAGCAGCGCGCGATGCGCAAGCGCTACGTCGCCTCGAAGCGACACACGATCCAGGTCGACTACTGGCCCTATCTTCGTCAGCTCAAGCTCGAGCGCGAGCGGCGCACGCCCGCCGCCGCGCCGGGAGGCCGCCCCGGGGCGGACGACCGCGAGCTCCAGGTGGCGTGACACCAACTCAGGAGGAAGCAGTGTCAGACACCACCACAGTGCAGAGCAAGAACGGCGCCGCGCTCAACGGCGCCGGCGGCGAGCGGATCGAGGTCGAGAACCCGGCCACCGGCGCGATCGCCGGCAGCGTGCCGCGGATGCGGCCCGAGGACGTCGCGCCGATGGTCGCGCGCGCCCGCGCCGCCCAGCCGGGCTGGTGGGAGCTGGGCTTCGAGGGTCGCGCGCGCGTGCTCAAGCGGGCGCAGAAGTGGGTGCTCGACAACGGCGACCGGATCGTCGACACGATCGTCTCCGAGACCGGCAAGACGCGCGACGACGCCCAGCTCGCCGAGCTCGGCTACGCCGCGGGCGCGTTCGGCTTCTGGGCGAAGAACGCGGAGAAGCACCTGCGCGACCAGAAGGTGCGCTCCTCCTCGCCGATGCTGCTCGGGCGCAAGATGCTGATCCGCTACCGCCCGCGTGGGGTGGTCGGCGTGATCGGGCCGTGGAACTACCCGCTCGTGAACTCCTTCGGGGACGCGATCCCGGCGCTCGCGGCGGGCAACGCGGTGATCCTGAAGCCGTCGGAGGTGACGCCGCTGACGTCGCTGCTGATGGCCGAGGGGCTGGCTGCGTGTGGCGCGCCGGAGGGGATCTTCCAGGTGCTGACCGGCCTCGGCGACGTCGGCGCCGAGCTGATCGACCACGTCGACTTCATCATGTTCACCGGCTCGACCGTGACGGGGCGTAAGGTCGCCGAGCGGGCAGCGAAGACGCTGACCCCGTACGGGCTCGAGCTCGGGGGCAAGGACCCGATGATCGTGCTCGCCGACGCCGACGTCGAGAAGGCCGCCAACGCCGCGACCTACTACTCGATGCAGAACGGCGGCCAGACCTGCATCTCGGTCGAGCGCGTCTACGTCGAGGAGCCGATCTACGACGACTTCGTCAGGCGCGTGACCGAGAAGGTCGGCAAGCTGCGCCAGGGCACGCCGCAGGCGGCGGGCTCGGTCGACGTCGGCGCGGTGACGTTCGACAGGCAGGCCGAGATCGTCGAGTCGCACGTCGCGGACGCGGTCGCGAAGGGCGCGAAGGTTGCTGTCGGTGGCAAGCGCGGGCCGGGACCAGGGCGCTTCTTCGAGCCGACCGTCCTGCTCGACGTCGACCACTCGATGGACTGCATGACCGAGGAGACCTTCGGCCCGACGCTGCCGATCATGAAGGTGCGCGACGCCGAGGAGGGCCTGCGGCTCGCCAACGACTCGCGCTACGGACTGCAGGCGTCCGTCTGGACCAAGGACTCGGCGCGCGGCGAGGAGATCGCCAGCCGGATCGAGTCGGGCGTGGCGAACGTCAACGAGCACCTGCTCAGCTACGTGGCGCTCGAGTTGCCGATGGGCGGCTGGAAGGAGTCCGGCATCGGCACCCGCCACGGGCCCGACGGAATCCGCAAGTTCACGCGCCAGCAGGCGTCCGTGGTTTCCCGCTTCGGCCTCAAGCGCGAGATCTTCATGTTCCCCTACACGAAGCGCTCGTCCGGCCTCATCGGCCGCTTCCTGCGCGTCGTCTACGGGCGCGGTACGCGCGACTAGTTCCCGCGGTTCGTGTACGGCCGCGGCACGCGCGACTAGCTCCCGCCGGTTCGCGGTTTCAGCCGGTGAGGTCGCCTTTTCGGACGTAATGCGTCCGAAAAGGCGACCTCACGCCGCGAGGCGCCGAGAGTTCGCCGAGCGGCTGTCGAGGGGCCGGACGCGGCGGCTAAGCCGGGCGGTTGAGATGCCGATAAGGGGGGAGTGGCTCCTCGGCTTGTCGTCTCGGTCTGCCTCGCGCTGTTCTTGACCCTCGCCTGCGGCGCGGCGCTCGGCTTCGCCTCCCCGCCGCAGCCCCTCACCGGCAACCCGGCGGATCGGCTCGCCGACCGCCCGATCGGCGAGCTCAGCTACGACCACGCGACGCGCTGCCGGCGCAGCCCGTCTCCGGGTGCGCTCGCGCTCCAGGAGTGGCTGACGCTGCACGTGCGCGGCACGTCCTGGGGGATCATGCGCTGCGAGAAGCTGTCGCGGCGCGACTACAGCCTGCACGCCGAAGGGCGCGCGCTCGACTGGCACCTCGACGCCTCCGACTCGACCGACCGTCGCGCCGCGCGGCGCCTGATCGACCTACTGCTCGCCACCGACCGCGCCGGCAACGAGCAGGCGCTCGCGCGCCGGATGGGCATCCAGGAGATCATCTGGAACTGCCGCTCGTGGTGGGCCGGGTCCGAGCGGATGGGGGAGTACTCGGTCTGCTTCAGCGCCGCGGGCAAGCCGCGCCGCGGCATGTCGCCGACGCTCGCCCACCGCGACCACATCCATTTCGGCCTAAGCCGAGCCGGGGCCGCGAAGCGGACGAGCTTCTGGCGCTAGGCGCTACGCTGCCCGCCCCGTGGCCGAGCCCCTCTCGCCAAAGAACCGCATCAAGATCGAGGTCGATCGCGGCCTCTGCATCGGCTCCGGGGATTGCGTCGACACTTCGCCGAACGTCTTCGAGCTCGACTCCGAGGACAAGGCCCGCGTGATCGACCCCGACGGCGATCCGACCGACCTCGTCGTCGACGCCGCGATGAACTGCCCGGTCACCGCCATCTTCGTCGAGGGCGAAGACGGTCCGCTGTACCCCTGAACTGCCTCGTCGGGTCGATCGCGGCCGCATGTTGGCCCTAATCGGCCCGGCGTCACGCGGCGCTTGTCGACGGGCTCGTTGCGGCCGCACTACGGCCGCCATCGGCCCGCGGAGCCCGGGCAGTCGCTAGTCGCGGCGGCGCCGCAGGACCCTGAGAGCGAGCAGCATCGCGAAGGCGATCCCCAGCAGGGGGACGAAGCTGCGCGCCTCGAGCCCGCCGCCGCCGCTGTGGTCGACGCCCGCGGTCGGCATCGCGAACTCCTCGGCGGCGAGGGTGTCGTGCGGCTCCTGGATGCCGGTCGGGTCCGGCGGGATGTCGCCGGCCGAGCGGGCGGGCATCGCGAACTCCTCGGCCGCCAGCACGTCGTGCGGCTGATCGATCCCGGTCGGGTCCTCGGGCAGGTCGACGTCGTGACGTTTGCTCATGGCCCTGATCCTCGCAGACCCGCGCCGGCAGCCCGAGGTGGGTTGGAGCCGGCGCCCGGTGCCGGTGGCGGCGCTACCTTGTCGCTGTGCGAGCAAGCGGCTTCACCGGTCGTCGCGTCGCGGTGGCCGTGGCGGCCCTCGCGGCCTGTGTGGCGCTCGTCTTCGCACTCGCGGCCGGTAGCGACGAGCCCGAGCAGACAGCCCACGTGCGCTCTGGCGAGGCTGCCGCCGCAGGTGCCGGCGAGGTGGTGCTGACACCGGACTCGGTCGATCCGGAGGCGGTCGCGCGCTCTCAGGAGCCGACGGGAGCGAAGCGAGCCGGCGGCAAGGTCGTCGAGCTGCGCGGAGCCGGGGCAGAGCCGCGCTTCAACGCCGCCGCGAGCTCCGCCGACGCCATCAGTCCCGGCGCCCCGACCGACGCCGAGGTTCGCGCCGAGCTGCGCCAGGCGCGGGCGCAGCTGTCGAAGTTCAAGCGCTTCCTCGGCACGACGGCCTTCCTGCAGACCGGTCCGCGCGCCCGCGTGCTCCCCGACGGCACCGCGGTCGCCCCGGACGACGCGCCCGAGCCCGTCAAGCGCGTGATCCAGGCCGGCAACGCGATCGCGAAGTTCCCCTACAAGTGGGGCGGCGGTCACGGCGCCTGGCGCGACAACGGCTACGACTGCTCCGGCTCGGTCTCGTTCGCGCTCGCCGGCGCCGGCCTGCTCGACGCGCCGCGTACCTCGGGCGGCTTCATGGACTGGGGCGCGCCGGGCCAGGGCGAGTGGATCACGATCTACGCCAACTCCGGCCACATCTTCATGATCGTCGCCGGCCTGCGCTTCGACACGAGCGGGCAGGGCAGGGCCGGCACTCGCTGGCAGGAGGAGCCTCGCACGACCGCCGGCTTCGCCGTCCGCAGCGTGCCGGGCCTCTGAACACCTGGACGGCGGTGCGCGCCCGCCGGCGTGCCGAATCGGACCCTTGAGCACACGCCCGGTGTAGTCGAAGCTCAGAGGCGGTTCGTGGCCACTCGGAAAGGGGCGCCGTGAGGCGGGAGAAGCCGCCGTGCGAACTGCTACGGTCGCGCTCGTGCACGACGACCGGACACGCCGCATGGATCCCGCGCGCGACCCGCGCGGGCGCCGGGGTCCCGACGACCACTCCGTCTACATGCGTCGACGCTTGGCGGCCGCCGGCGCGGCGGCCGTCCTGCTGATCATCGCGATAGCGGTGATCGCGGGCGGGGGAGGCGACGATCCCAAGTCGGCGTCGCCGCTCGACCTGAGCGTGCCGACCACGCCCGACAACCTCGGCTCGACGACCGACGACACGACCACCGACGAGACCGACACCGAGACGACGCCGACCCCCGCGACTCCGACGACCGGCGGCACGACAGGTGGGACCACCGGCGGGACGACCGGCGGGGGCACGGTCGTGCCTCCCGCCGACGACGGCGGCGGCACCGCGGGCGGTGGCGCCACGCCGACGCCGACGCCCACACCCGCACCGGAGGCGGGGGGCGGCGGTGCCGTGGCCCCCTCGCCCTGAGCCACTCGACCTCGAAGGAGCCACCATGGAGATCACAGGCGTCGACTTCGTCACGGTTCCGACCCGTGACTTCGACAAGGCGAGCGAGTTCTACGGCGATGTGCTCGGGCTCGAGCGCTCGAAGCGGTGGGGACAGATGCCCGCCGGCGAGTTCGAGACCGGCTCCCTGACGATCGCGATCATGCAGTCCGACGCGTTCGGCCTCGAGTTCCAGCCGCACGGGCACCCGATCGCCCTCCACGTCCCCGACGTCGAGGCCGCCCGCGCCGAGCTCGAGGGCAAGGGCGTCGCCTTCGCGGCCGACACGATGGACAGCGGCGTCTGCCACATGGCCCACTTCCGGGACCCGGACGGCAACGTGCTGATGCTCCACAACCGCTACGCCCCGCCCGCGTCCTGACGCAGCTCGTCTGAAGTGAGATCGACTTTGCGGACGTATTGCGTCCGTAATGTCGACCTCAGTCGTCGCCTGGCGGCCGACGACGGTCGCGCTTGATGTCGCTGCGACGGCGCTTCTGAGCGAGGCGACGCTCACGGGCGCCGCGCGTCGGCTTCGTCGCGCGGCGTGTCCGACGAACGGCGAGGGCGCCGGCGAGGCGTGAGCGCAGGCGCTCGAGTGCCAGCTCCCTGTTGCGGGCTTGGCTTCGTGTGTCTTGCGCGATCGCTGTCACCCGCGGGCCGAGCCGCGCCATCGCGCGCTCGCGCTGCGCCGCCGTCAGCGAGGACGACGCCGATATGTCGAAGACCGCCTCGACGCGGGACGCGGTCACGTTGGCGTGCTGGCCGCCGGGCCCCGACGACCGGCTCGCGCGCAGCTCGATCTCGGCGAGCGGTATCGCCACGTCGCGCGTGATCCTGAGCGGGTCCTCGATCGCCATGTCGCAGCCGACCGTACCCGCTGTGTCGCCCCGCTCGTCGCGTCGCGAGAGCGGCCACACCGCCCGCTCGTCCCTCGCGAGGAGCCGGCGTGCGGTCGCATGTGACACTTCGGCGATGCGCGTCGCGGTCGTGGGTCACGTCGAGTGGATCGAGTTCGCGCGCGTCCCCGAGGTGCCGTCGCCCGGAGCGATCGTGCACGCCTCGGAGACCTGGGAGGAGCCGGGCGGGGCGGGGCGGTCGCCGCCGTCCAGCTCGCCAAGCTCGCCGACGGCGCGCTGTTCCTGACCGCCCTCGGCGACGACGATCTCGGTCGTCGTGTCGACGCGTCGCTGGGCTGGCTCGGGCTGCGCGTCGAGGTCTCGTGGCGCCCCGTCGCGCAGCGGCGCGGCTTCGTCCACGTCGACGCCTGCGGCGAGCGCACGATCACCGTGATCGGCGACCGTCTCGGCCCCTACGGCGACGAGCCGCTGCCGTGGGACGAGCTCGCCGACGCCCACGCCGTCTACTTCACCGCCGGAGACGCCGAGGCGGCCAGGCGGGCCCGCGCGGCGCGCGTCATGACCGCCACCTCGCGCACGCTCGGCTCGCTGGCGCAGTCCGGCGTCAGGCTCGACGCCCTGATCGCCAGCGCCGCCGACGCCGGCGAGCACTACGAGCCCGGCGACCTCGATCCCGAGCCCGGCCTCGTCGTGCGTACGGCCGGCTCAGCGGGCGGCACCTGGGAGCGCGCGAACGGCGAGCGCGGCGAGTGGGCCGCCACCGCCCTCCCGGGCCCGGTCGCCGACGCCTACGGCTGCGGCGACTCCTTCGCCGCCGGCCTCACCTACGCCCTCGGCACCGGCATGCCGCCCCAACAGGCCGTCGAGCTCGCCGCCCGCTGCGGCGCCGCCTGCCTCACCGGCCGCGGCCCGTACGCCGGCCAGCTCACAGCTCCGCCCTGAGGCCCGCGAGAACCAAGCCTGGCGGTGTCATCAGGCCCTGACGTGTGCGCCAGCACACGAGGGGCCTGATGACACCGCCAGGCGCCGGTTCGCAGCAGCCTCAGCCTCAGTGATCGGCGACGGTGCCGTCCTCCGGCACGATCGGTAGGCCCGCGGCCACCCAGGCAACGAGGCCGCCGGTGAGGTTGAAGGCCTTGTAGCCGCTCGCGCGGAACGCTTGCGTCGCCATCGCCGAGCGGCTGCCCGAGCGGCAGTAGAAGACGACGGGGCGCTCGCGGTCCATCTCCTGCGCGGCCGCGGTCAGCTCGGGGATCTGGACGTGGCGGTCGCCGTCGATCCGGCCGGCCTCGTGCTCGTAGGGCTCGCGCACGTCGACGAGGTCGACGTCGCCCTCGTCGAGCAGCCGCTTGACCTCCTCGGGGCTGAGGTCCTCCTGCAGATGCTCTAGCGAAGCCACGTCGACAACCCTAGAGATAGGCTGCCGCCCCATGTCCTCTCCCAGCTGGCAGCTCCCAGGCAAGACCGTCCTGATCACAGGCGCGGCGCGCGGGATCGGCGCCGAGAGCGCCCGCCGCCTCGCCGCTCGCGGGATGAGGGTCTCGCTCGTCGGGCTCGAGCCGGAGGAGCTGGCGAAGGTCGCCGCCGACTGCGGCCCCGACGCCGTCTGGTTCGAGGCCGACGTCACCGACCGCGACCAGCTTCAGGCCGCCGTCGACGAGACTGTCGAGCGGCTCGGCGGCATCGACGCCGTGATCGCCAACGCCGGGATCGCGATCGGCGGGCCGACCCGGCTCGCCGACCCCGAATCGTTCGAGCGCGTGATCGAGGTCAACCTGCTCGGCGTCTACCGCACGGTCCACGCCTGCCTGCCGCAGATCGTCGAGCGCCAGGGCTACGTGCTGATCGTGGCCTCTATGGCGGCGATCTTCCACGCTCCCGGCATGGCGGCCTACTCGGCCAGCAAGGCTGGCGTCGAGGCGCTCGGCAACAGCCTGCGCGGCGAGCTGGCGCACCACGGCGCGCGCGTCGGCGTCGGCTACTTCTCGTGGATCGACACCGAGATGGTGCGCGGCGCCGACCGCCATCCGGCGCTCGGCTCGATGCGCTCGAAGCTGCCGGCCGCGGTCCGCAAGACCTACCCCGTCTCCGACGTCGGCGACGCGGTCGTCGCGGGCTTCGAGGCGCGCTCCCGCTGGGTCGGCGTCCCGGCGCCGCTGATCCGCTTCGTCCTCCCGCTGCGCGGCCTGATGACGCGCCTCACCGAGCGCGGGTCGAAGGACGGCTTCCCCGAGATGGAGGCCGCCTTCGAGCGCGACATCGCCGACCGCGGCGTCGAGGCCGCATCCCAACCGAGCGGCAGCGGCGGCGCCGCCGCCCTGACGCGCGACTGAGGCGCCGGCAAGCGGGGAGCCGACCATGCCCGCGCGCGAGCAACTCGCCGTGCCGCTCCGGCGAGGTCCGCGCCTGAGCCCCTCGCCCCTACGGCTCCCACGGAACAGGTCCGTGGCTGAGCTCGAGACGCTCACATATGCCGTCGACGGCGCGGTCGCCCGCATCACGCTGAACCGTCCCGAGCGCGGCAACGGCATCACGCTCGCGATGCCGCGCGAGCTCGCCGCCTGCGTCGAGCGGGCGAACCTCGACCCGGCCGTCCACGCGATCGCGCTCGCCGGCAACGGCAGCGGCTTCTGCGGCGGCTACGACCTCGTCGCGTCGGCGGAGGGAATGGCCGAGGGCGAGCTCGGCGAGTCGCACGACATCCCGGGCTCGCCGCTCGACCCTGAGACGATCGCCCGCAACCACCAGCCCGAGAGCGACTGGGACCCGGTCGTCGACTTCCAGATGATGTCGCGCAACGTGCGCGGCTTCATGTCGCTGTTCCACTCCGAGAAGCCCGTGCTGTGCAAGGTCCACGGCTACTGCGTCGCCGGCGGCACCGACATGGCGCTCTGCTCCGACCTGCTCGTGATCGCCGACGACGCGAAGATCGGCTATCCGCCCGCGCGCGTCTGGGGCTCGCCGACGACGGCGATGTGGGCCCAGCGGCTCGGCCCGATGCGCGCCAAGCGGCTGCTGCTGACCGGCGACTCGCTGACCGGCGCCGAGGCCGCCGAGTGGGGCCTCGCGACCGAGTCCCACCCGGCTGCCGAGCTCGACGAGCGCTTCGAGGCGCTGCTCGAGCGCGTCGCCCGCATGCCGGTCAACCAGCTCGTGATGATGAAGCTGATCGTCAACCAGGCCGCCTACGCCCAGGGCCTGCACCAGACCCAGCTGCTCGGCACGTTCTTCGACGGCGTCACCCGCCACACCGCCGAGGGCCACGCCTTCGTCCGCCGCGCCGCCGAGGCTGGCTTCAAGCAGGCCGTCCGCGAGCGCGACGAGCCGTTCGGCGACTTCGGCCTCGGCGGTCACGGCATCGAGCCGGACCGCTAGGGCCGGACCTCGCCCTGGCGAGGTGAGGGATCTCAGGGTCGATCTCAGGGTGCCTGCCCCGTAGCGGGGACCGCGGCGTGCCTGCACACTTGGCACACGACGTCTAGCCGAGGCTGCTGCAGCTCGGGCGGGAGAGGAGTGCGATGAACGTGCATAGGAGCTTGGGGCTGGTTGCGGCGGCGGGGGTGGTGGTCGGAGCGGTGGGCGTCGCGCCGGCGATGGGCCAGGATCGCCTGCCCGAGACGAAGCTGTCGGCGAAGGCGCGGGCCACGCCCAGCAAGGCGGGCACCAAGCGCCACCCGCGCGGGGTGGCGATCGACGCGACTGCCAGGGTCGACGTCGAGCCCGGGTTCGAGCCGCCAATTGTCACTGGCGTCGACATCCTGGTCGGCAAGGGGCTGGTCTGGAACGCCGACGACTACGTCAAGTGCAGCAAGCCGATCCTCGACCGCAAGGGCCCCGACGGCTGCCCGAGGAAGTCGATCATGGGCGACGCGACGGCCACGGCGCGGGCCGACACCGTGCTGACCACTGCCAATGTCGTCCTCGTCAACGGCGGATGGAAGCGGACGTTCGCCTTCACGACGCTCTACAACCCGGCCTTCGTGGAGGAGACGATCGTTGTCAAGCGGACCAAGCTGAGCGGCAGGTGGGCCCACCGGGAGAGCTTCAAGGTGCCGGAGAACCTGCAGATCGTCGCCGGCGTGCCGATCCAGGTGGTGTCGGCCAAGTTGCACATCGGGGGCAAGCCCTACGCGCGCGACTACATCGTCTCGACCGCGTGCCCGAGCGGCGGGTGGAAGTACCGGGGAGTGGCCCACTACCTGTTCTCGACGGGCGCGACCAGCCAGCAGAGCTTCGACGGCAGCATCCCCTGTACGAAGTAGCCGGCCGAGGCGGAGCCGCCCGAGCCCGTCGGCCTCGAGGCCGACGGGTCGTCGCTCATGTGTGCAACGAGGGCGAGCCGCCCTCGGCGCGCTCGCCCAGTGCGGCGGGCAGCCCCTGACGCGAGCGGATGCCGAGCTTGTCGTAGGCGGCGGCCAGGTGCGACTCGATCGTCTTGACGGTCAGGAACAGCGCTTGCGCGATCTCGCGGTTCGTCATGCCGCTCGCCGCCAGCTCCGCCACCCGCCGCTGGCTCGGCGTCAGCGACTCCGCGCCGATCGGGGTATAGCCGCGGACCCGCTCCCCGGTCGCGGCGAGCTCGTCGAACGCGACCTTGGCGAGGCCGACGGCTCCACAGCGGCGCGCCAGGTCGAGCGCCTCGCGTAGCGGCGGGCGCGCGTCCGCGCGGCTGCGGGCGCGGCGGAGCCCGGCGCCGAGCTCGGCGAGCGCCTCCGCCCGCACGAGCAGCGCGGGCGAGCCCTCGAGCACGGCGGCCGCCTGCTCGAGCGCGGCGAGGCGATCGGCGCCATCGATCGTCATCGCCAGCGTGCGCAGTGCCTGCGAGACGAGCGTCGGCGCGCCCCAGCGCCGTGCGTGCACGAGCGCCGCCTCGGCCATCGATCCCGCACGCTCGCGGTCGCCGAGCGCGGCGACGGCACGCGCCGCGCAGATGCGCGCCGGGGGCGCGGGCATCCCGATCACCCCCCAGCGGGTCGAGAGGCGCTCGAGCTGGAGGAAGTCCGCGGCGGCGTGGTCGAAGCGTCCCTGCGCGTAGCGCAGCTGCCCACGCGCGAACAGCACGGGCGCGAACCAGACGATCTCGGGGATCTCCCCGGTCATGCCGCTCGCCTCGATCTCCGTCTCGGCGACGCCGAGCTCCCCGCGCGCGATCAGCAGGCTCGCAAGGATCATCTGCAGCGGCAGCTCGGCGAACCGCAGCCTGCCGAGGCGAGCAGTCTCGAGCGCCTGACGGACGTCCGCCTCGGCCCCGGCAAGGTCGCCGTAGGCCCACTCGACCAGGCCGGTCATCGCCCAGGCGGCGACCAGCTCCGGCGTCGCGCTGCGCTCCCGCGCGTAGGCGAGCGCCTGCTCGACGGCGCGCCGCGCAGCGTCGAGCTCATCCGCGAAGATCAGCGTCAGCACCCCGCGGCCGGGCGCGAACAGCTCCGGCTGCTCGAGGAAGATGCGGCAGTCGCGGGCGAGCGCGACACGTGCCGCCGCGATCCCCTCGGCCGCGGTGCCGTCGAACGCGTGCCACTCCGATGCGTGGGCGGCGGCGAGGCGGCCGCTCGTGCTGTCGGCCGGAATCCGCTCGACGTAGCGGCTCAGCCGTGCCCGCGCTTCGGGAACCGGTCGCTGTGCGACCAGGCTCAGCTGCGCCTCCAGGCTAAAGGCGCCCTTGGCGTCGTCCCGCGCGTCGGCAACCTCGATCGCACCCTCCAGCAGCGGGATCGCCTCGTCGACGCGCCCGTTGAGGACCATCCACGTGCTGACCCTGATGCCCCAGCGGACCCGCAGGCCGGGATCGCGCTCCAGCTCCTTCAACAGCTCGGGCAGGGCCGCCGCGAACAGCGCCCGGTCGGGCGCGCGGATGCCGGCGGTGACGAGCGAATCGAGGATCGTAGGACGCAGGTCGTCCGGGGCGGGCTCGCCGAGAGCGCGCGTCAGGTAGGTGCTCGCCGCGCGCGGGGCGCCGCTCGAGAGCGCGGCCCGGGCCGCCTCCAGCAGCGTCGCCGCTGTCGCGCGATCGCCGCGGGCGTCGGTAGCGACCAGATGCGTGGCGAGCCGCTGCGCGCTCGCGCCGCGTGCGCGCAGCAGCTCGACCGCGCGGTGGTGGGCCTCCGCGCGCTCGCCGGGGAGCAGCTCGGCGTCGAGCGCGGTGCGAACGAGCGGGTGGACGAAGCGCAGCGCGGTGGCCGGGTCGAGGATCGCGGCGGCACGCAGCTCGTCGGCCGCGCGCGCGACGGCCGGCTCGTCGACTCCGGCGAGCTCGGCCGCGAGCCCGCGGTCGGCGTCGTCGCCGAGCACGACGACCGCCCGCGCGACCGCCTGCGCCTCGGGCGATAGCCGCGCGAGGCGCAGCTGGACGGTGCGCGTCACCCGCTCCGGCGCCAGCTCGCGCACACGCGGCGCCTGCCCGGCGGCGGGGTCGACCCCCTCGACGGCCAGCGTGCGCGCCAGCTCGCGAAGTAGGAAGGGGTTGCCGCCGCTGACCTCGTGGCAGGTCGCGCTGAACGCCTGCTCTGGCTCGCGCTCCAGCTCGTCGGCGAGCAGCGCGGCGGCTCCCTCGGGGCTGAGCTCGCGTGGGACGAGTCGCCGCGCCAGCGGGTCGGTCGCGATCCGCGCGAGGGTCCTCTCGGCGCCCGCCTCGTCCGGGCGGCAGGCGACCACGAGCAGGACCGGCAGCTCCTCCAGCCGTGTCACGAGGAAGCCGAGGAAGTCGAGCGAGGCCGCGTCGGACCAGTGCGCGTCGTCGACGCAGAGCAGCAGCGGCCGCTGCTCCGCGAGTGCGGCCGTCAGCCAGTAGAGGCCGTGCAGGACGGCGAACGCGTCGGCGGACGGCTCGGCGGTCGTGTCGTCGCGGGCGATCCCGAGCGCTCCGCGGGCGGCGCCAGCCGCGCCCGCGAGCAGCGCCTCCCGGCCGGACTCGTCGAGCGCCGCGAGCGCCGGCTCGAACAGCTGGCGCGCGAGCCCGAACGCGAACCCGCGCTCCAGCTCGGTCGCGCGCGCGGCCAGCACCCGCATGCCTGCCTCGCGACCGCGATCGCGCGCGACCGCCAGCAGCCGCGTCTTGCCGAGCCCGGCGGCCGCTTCGACGACCGCGAGCCGTCCCGCGCCGGCGCTCGCCTCGCCGACCAGCGCGTCGAGCTCGGCCAGCTCGCGCTCGCGCTCCAGCAGCCTGCTCACGCGAGTGGCTAGCAGGCGGGCGCCACCGCCGTCACGATCCAGGTCGAGGCCGGCGCCCAGACGCCGTCGGGACGCTGGAACTCCCCCATGCCCTCGCGCAGCGCCTGACGGATCTCGTCGTGGAGGTGGACGGCGCGCTCGCCTTGGAGGCGGATGATCTCCGCCCCCGGGCCGACGGCCATCGCCACCTCCACCGCCTCCTCGATGTCGTTGCCCGACCTGATCGGGAGGTCGCAGCGGTGCAGCGCGATCTCGGCGAATCCGGCGTGGGTGAGGATGTCGCTGGTCGTGTCGGCGCCCGCCTTCGAGAACGGCCCGGGCCCGCAGGTCGGCTCGTCGTACTCCTCGGGACGACTGACGAGCTGCTCGACGATCCGCTGCGGTCGGTGTGCCCACTCGTTGTCCTCGCGGCGGCGCCAGACCACCATCGCCAGACGGCCGCCGGGCCGCAGCGCAGAGCGGACGTTGCGCATCGCCACGACGGGGTTGGCGAAGAACATCGTGCCCATGCGCGAGAAGGCCATGTCGTAGGGGCCGCCGAGATCGCCCGACTGGACGTCGATCACCGCGAATCGTGCGTTGGGGACACCTGCCTCGCGGGTCTCGCTCTCGGCGATCTCAATCATCCGCGGCGCGGCGTCGACGCCGACGGCCTCGCCGTCGGGGCCGACCAGCTGCGCGATCCGCTGGGTGGTGTCGCCGAGGCCACAGCCGACGTCGAGCACACGCTCGCCCGTCTTGGGCGGGCAGATCCGGAGTGCCTCCTCGCCGTGGGCGCCGAGGCCCTCCGTGTAGATGTGGCGGTAGCGCAGCCAGCGCTCGAAGAGCGGGCCGTCCCATGCCTCGATCGCCTCGGAGTTGGCGTCGGCCACCCCCGTCGGGCTCGTCGTCTCCGTCATGCTCGGCCTCCTCGACTCGTTCGCGACGGAGCGTACACCCCGCCCACCCAGGCTCGAAGGCCATCAGGCGGTCGGCCACCGGATCCTGGGCCGGCAAGGCGCCGGCCGCGCCTCAGACCTCTTTGATCTCGGACAGCACGTCGGCGACCGAGCTCTTGGCGTCGCCGAACAGCAGCGAGGTGTTCTCGTTGTAGAAGAGGGGGTTGTCGATTCCGGCGAAGCCGGTGTTCATCGACCGCTTGAGGACGATCACCTGGCCGGACTTGTCGACGTCGAGGATCGGCATGCCGTAGATCGGGCTGCCCTGGTCCTCGCGCGCGGCGGGGTTGGTGACGTCGTTGGCGCCGATCACGAGCGTGACGTCGGTCTGCGGGAACTCCGGGTTGATCTCGTCCATCTCCTTGAGCGCGTCGTACGGCACGTCGGCCTCGGCGAGCAGGACGTTCATGTGGCCGGGCATGCGGCCGGCGACGGGATGGATCGCGTAGAGCACCTCGACGCCGCGCTTCTCGAGCTCATCGGCGAGCTCGCGGACCGTGTGCTGGGCCTGGGCGACAGCCATGCCGTAGCCGGGCGCGACGACGACGCGGTTCGCGTAGGCGAGCTGGATCGCGACGTCGGCGGCGTCGGTAGACGTCGCGGTCCGGCCGTCCTCGCCACCGCCCGTGCCGGCCGCTAGCGCTCCGCCGCCGCCGCCGAAGCCGCCGGCGACGATGCTCGGGATCGAGCGGTTCATCGCCTCGGCCATCAGGTTGGTGAGGATCGTGCCCGAGGCGCCGACGATCGTGCCACCGACGATCAGCGCGGTGTTGTCGAGCGCGATGCCGGCGGCTGCCGCGGACAGGCCGGTGAGCGCGTTCAGGAGCGAGATCACGACCGGCATGTCGGCGCCGCCGATCGGCAGCACGACCATGTTGCCGAGCGCCGCCGCGGCGACGAGGATCAGGATGAAGAGGCCCTCCGACTCCGAGCCGGTGGCGATCGCGATCGCCGCGGCGACCGCGGCGAGCAGCAGCAGCGCGTTGATCACCTGCTGGCCGGGAAGGACGATCGGCTTGCCCGGGAGGATCTCCTGCAGCTTGGCGAAGGCGATGTTCGAGCCCCAGAAGGAGATCGAGCCGATGATCGCGGCGAACAGGATCGGGATCAGCGTCTCGAGCGCGGGGTTGCCGCCGTGCTCGAGCGCGTGGCGGTACTCCGACCACGAGATCAGCGCCACCGCGCCGCCGCCGACGCCGTTGAACAGCGCCACCATCTGCGGCATCGCGGTCATCTTCACCTGACGCGCGGCCGGGACGCCGACGATCGTGCCGATCGCGATGCCGAGGGCGATCAGCCCGTAGTCGCCGACGCTCGGGATCAGCAGCGTCGCGACGACGGCGATCGCCATGCCGATGCCGGCGATGATGTTGCCCTGACGCGCCGTCGACGGCTTGGTCAGCCGCTGCATCCCGACGATGAACATCGAGAACGCGACGATGTACATGACCCGGATGAAGTCCAGGTCGGTGAGGAAGGTGGCTACGGGAAGCTTCACTTCGAAGCCTCGACCGTCTTGGCCTCGGCCTTGCCGGACTCGACCTTCTTCGGCTCCGGGCGCTTCTTGAACATCTCCAGCATCCGGTCGGTGACCAGGAAGCCGCCGACGACGTTGATCGTCCCGAAGGCGATCGCGATCACCAGCAGCGTCTTGGAGAGGAAGCCCTCGGCCTCGCCGATGATCAGGATGCCGCCGAGCAGCACGATCCCGTGGATCGCGTTCGTCGCGGACATCAACGGCGTGTGCAGCGTGTTCGGCACCTTCGAGATGACCTCGAAGCCGACGAACGCGGCCAGGACCAAAATCGTGAGCTCAGTTATGAGATCCATGCCCGTTAGCGCTCCTGGTCGCTGTCGTCGCCACTCGGGCCGCCGGCGTCGGCTGCCGTGGTCGATGTGGCCGGCTGCTGTGCTTCCTGGGGCACTGCCACTTGCTCGGTGGTCGCATCGGATGCGCCCGCGGCGGCCTTGGCGCCCTCGTGCACGATCTCGCCGTCGCGCGTGATGCAGGCACCGGCGATGATCTCGTCCTCGAAGTCGAGTGAGAGGGCGCCCTCGTCGGTGGCCATCAGGCCGAGCAGCGACTGGACGTTCTTGGCGTAGAGCTGCGAGGCGTGGTCGGGCATCGACGCAGGGAGGTTCGCGGTGCCGACGATCTTCACGTCGTGGCGGACGACCGTCTGGGCGGGCTCGGTGAGCTCGCAGTTGCCGCCCGTCTCGGCGGCGAGGTCGACGATCACGGAGCCCGCGGGCATCCGCTCGACAGCGCTCTCGATGATCAGCAGCGGCGCCTTGCGGCCGGGGACGGCGGCGGTCGAGATGACGATGTCCATCTGGGCGATCACGTCGGCGAGCGCCTCGCGCTGGCGCTGCTGCTCGTCCTCGGTCAGGGCACGCGCGTAGCCGCCCGCGTCCTCGGCGTCCTCGAGGCCGATGTCGAGCTCGACGAAGCGAGCGCCGAGCGACTCGATCTGCTCCTTGACGGCGGCGCGGACGTCGAACGCGGACACGACGGCGCCGAGCCGGCGCGCGGTCGCGATCGCCTGCAGCCCCGCGACGCCCGCGCCGAGCACGAGCACCTTCGCGGGCCGGATCGTGCCGGCGGCCGTGGTGAGCATCGGGAAGAAGCGGCCGAGCTCCTGGGCGGCGATCAACGCGGCCCGGTAGCCGCCGACCGTCGCCTGTGAAGAAAGTGCGTCCATCGACTGGGCGCGGGTGATCCGCGGCACGGCCTCCATCGCGAAGGCGGTCACGCCGGCGCTCGCGAGGGCGCGCGCCACGTCGCCATTGGTCAGCGGCTGGAGGAAGCCGATCAGGACGGCGCCGCGCTGGAAGCGGCCGACCTCGTCGGAGCTCGGGGGAGCGACCTTGGCGACGACGTCGCCGGAGAAGCCGGCGCCCGCCTCGAGCCTCGCGCCGGCCTGCTCGTACGCGGAGTCCGGGATGTGGGCGGTTGCGCCCGCGCCCGGCTCGACCACCACGTCGATCCCTCCGGTGGTCAGCTTCTTGACCACCTCCGGCGTGATCGCAACGCGCGTCTCGCCGGCGGCGGACTCCTTTGGTACGGAAACCTTCATCGCGGCGGCGGAAGCCTAATGGCTCGAACGCGAGGCTGCTGTCCGGGTTGTGAAGAGCGCCCGCGGACGGGCGTCATCGCTGTGCGCGGGCGGCCATCCGCTCCGCCGAGGGCCTTTGGACGTCCCAGGCGAGGCCGACGGCCTCGAGCGCGCGGATGACCCAGGCCGAGATGTCGATCTGCCAGAAGCGCAGGCCGTGGTTGGCCGAGGTCGGGAACGCGTGGTGGTTGTTGTGCCACGACTCGCCGAACGACAGCGGCGCGAGCCAGAGCAGGTTGCGCGACTCGTCGTCGGTCGGGTAGTCGCGCCGGCCGAAGAAGTGGCAGAGCGAGTTGATGCTGTAGGTGACGTGGTGCAGCACGAGCATCCGCACGAGACCACCCCAGAGCAGTCCGGTCAGGCCGGCGAGCAGCGTGCCGCCGATCGCCCAGCCGAGCAGGAACGGGACGATCAGCCCGAGCGCGACCCAGAGCACGAACGTGCGGTCGACCCAGCGGATCACCGGGTCCTTCATCAGGTCCGGCGCGTAGCGCTCCTTGCTGCCGCGCTGGGTGTGGATGAAGAGCCAGCCGACGTGGGCGTGGGCGAGGCCCTTGAGCGCGCCCTTGAGCCCGTGGCCGTGGTCGACGTGCGGGCTGTGCGGGTCGCCCTCCTGGTCCGCGAACGCGTGGTGCTTGCGGTGGTCGGCGACCCAGGAGATGACAGGGCCCTCGATCGCCGCCGAGCCGAGCGCGGCGAAGGTGCCGCGCAGCCAGGGCTTCGTCTTGAAGGAGCGGTGGGTCAGCAGACGGTGGAAGCCGATCGTGATGCCGAGCCCCGTCAGCGTGTAGACGATCAGGAAGACGACGATGTCGTGCCAGTGCAGCGCGCTCTCCCACAGCTGCCAGCCGGCGAGGCCGAGGCCGACGAACGGGAGCACCGTCACGGTGCCGGTCAGGAAGCGGTCGAGGGTCTCGTTGGCTACCGGCTGGACGTCGTCCGGGCCGGGGGCGGGAGCCGTCCGCCCCTCCAATGTCGTGCCGGCGGTCATGAGCAGGCCAGGGTAACGCCTTCCGCCGTCGTCGTCAGGCGGTTGCCTCGACGTAGAGGCATGCCCCGTCGCCCTCGCCGAAGTCGAGCTGGTCGGCGCGTGGGAAGCCGGCGGCGACGCAGCTCAGCTCGAGCGTCTCGGCGTCGTAGAGGGCACGGCACTCGAGGTCGGCCGTCAGGCACGCGACCCGAGCCATCGCCATCGGCCACTCGCTGGCGTCGCCGCCGACGTTCGCCCCGTACTCCTGGAGCGCCGCGCCGGCATCGGTGACGCGGATCCGCAAGACGCCGCCGGGGCGCAGAACGGCGAGGCAGCGGCGGTGCAGCTCGACCCCCTGCGCGTAGCTGAAGCGCTCGAGCAGGTGCTCGTGGAAGATCGACTCGACCGAGGCCGGCGGGAGCGGCAGCGGACGCGAGAGGTCCCAGCGCAGCTGGGAGCAGCGGCCGTCCGCCGCGCTCGCCTCGATCCAGCCGTCCGTGGGGTCGGCGTCGCAGCCGACCCGGAGCAGCAGGGGAGCGCCGGCGGCGAGCTCCCGCGCGCGCCGGCGGCGCAGTGGAGCGAGCACGCGCGCGGCGGCCGGCGCGCGACGGGCCTTTGGCGGAGCCGACTCGTCGAGCGCAGCCGCCCAGGCAAGGAAGCGGTCGGCACGGCAGTACGCAGGAGCCTCGAGCGGAGCGATCATGCCGTTGGGTATATCCATGGGACGTGACTGTGGACAGACTGACCTTGCCCGCCAGGCCCGCGCGCGTAACCATGGGGCCATGACCGGAGGAACCGCAGCCGCGCCGCCTGGACACGGGTCGGCCGGCGTGCGCACGCTGGCGAACTACGTCGCGGGTGCCTGGACCGTCCCGGTAGCGGACGAGACGCTCGAGACGCGCAACCCGGCCACGAGCGAGCTGCTCGCGCACGTCCCGCTGTCGGGAGCCGCCGACGTCGATGCCGCTGTGAGCGCCGCCCGCGCCGCCTTCCCCGCCTGGCGCGCGACCTCGCCGATCAAGCGCGCGCGGGCCGTGTTCGCGCTGCGCGACCTGCTCGACTCCCACCGCGACGAGCTCGCGCGGCTGGTCACGACCGACATGGGCAAGACGCTCGCCGACGCGGCCGGCGAGGTCGGGCGCGGGATCGAGTCGACCGAGGCGGCGTGCGCGGCGCCGCACATGCTCAAGGGCGACAACCTCGAGGGCGTCGCGACCGGGCTCGACGTCGAGATGGTGCGCCAGCCGGTCGGCGTGATCGCGGCGATTACGCCGTTCAACTTCCCGGCGATGATCCCGCTCTGGTTCCTGCCGTTCGCCGTCGCGTGCGGCAACACGTTCGTGCTCAAGCCGTCGGAGAGTGACCCGCTGACCTCGGCGCGGATCTTCGAGCTGATCGACGACGCGGGGATCTTCCCGCCGGGCGTGGTCAACCTCGTCCACGGCGCGCGCGACGCGGTCGGCGCGCTGCTCGATCACCCCGAGGTCGACGGGATCTCATTCGTCGGCTCGGCGAGCACGGCGCGGCTCGTCTACCGCCGCGCCGCCGAGGGCGGCAAGCGCGTGCAGGCGCTCGGCGGGGCGAAGAACGCGATGGTGCTGATGCCGGACGCGGACCCCGACCTGACGCTGCACGGCGTGCTCGGCTCGGCGTTCGGCGCCGCCGGTCAGCGCTGCCTCGCGGGCTCGGTCGCGGTGCTGGTCGGCAGCGAGGAGGAGCAGGACCGGATGCGCGACCTGCTGCTCGCGGGCGCGCGCGGGTTGCGCGTCGGCGACGGGGCGGACCCGGCGACAGACGTCTGCCCGCTCGTCACGCCCGCGGCGCGCGAGCGCGTGGCGGAGGCGATCGCCCAGGTCGAGGCCGACGGCGGCGAGATCCTGCTCGACGGCCGCGGCGATGCGGGCCCGGGCGGCGCGCTGCTCGGCCCGACGATCGTCGACCGGGCCGCGCCCGACAGCCGCGTGGTGACCGAGGAGCTGTTCGGGCCGGTGCTGGCGCTCGTGCGCGTGCCCGACCTCGAGACCGCACTCGCGCGCGTCAACGCGAGCCGCTACGGCAACGCCTCGTCGATCTTCACGAGCTCGGGCGGTGCGGCGCGCGAGTACCGCTACGGCGTGGAGGCGGGGATGGTCGGGGTCAACGTCGGCGTCGCGGCGCCGGTCGCCTGGTTCCCGTTCTCGGGCTGGAAGGAGTCGCTCAACGGCGACCTGCCCTCCAACGGCGCCGACGCGTTCGAGTTCTACACGCGCAAGAAGGTCGTCACCTCGCGCTGGTCATAACCCTCGCGGTGGGTGGCGGCTAGGGGAACTGCTTGACCTCGCAGCCGCGCAGGACATCGAAGCGGTCGGCGATGACCGTGTCGACTCCCGCGCCGCACTCGACGCGATCGCGAGTCAGGTCGCGCGCTTCGATCGTGTCGTCGCCGTCGCCGGTGGCGATCCCGTCGGCGCTGCTGCCGCCGGAGACGCGGTCGCTCTCCGGCCCGGTCCGGATCCGGTCCTTGCCGGCACCGCTGCGCACGAGGAAGATGCCGCTGACGCCGACGATCGTGTCGGCGCCCGAGCCGCCGATGATCTGGGCCTCGCTGCCGTCGGCGTAGAGGCGGTCGGCGCCCGAGCCGCCGTCGAGCAGGACGATGCCGGCGCTCGAGTAGAGGCGGGCGCGGCCCGAGCCGCCGAACAGCTGGTCATCGCCGGTCTGGCCGACGAGCGTGTCGTTGCCGGCGCCGCCGAGCACCTGGTCGGCGCCCGGGCCGGCGTAGAGGCTGTCGCCGTTGCTGCCGCCGTCGACGAAGTCGTCGCCGCTGCTGGCCGAGACGACGTCGCGTCCGCGCCCGGCGTAGATGCGGTCGTCGTCGGCGCCGCCCTCGAGGTAGTCGTTGCCCGCAAGGCCGCTGAGCACGTCGGCTCCGGCCTCGCCGAAGAGCTGGTCGAAGTCGTCCGTCCCGATCAGGGTGTCGGGGGCCTCGGTCCCGACCTGCGTGTCGGCGAGCGCGACGGCGCCCCCGGCCGAGAGCAGGCCCGCGGTCAGGAGAAGTGTCAGCAGGCTCCGTCGCATCCCCATTGGAACCCGCGCGCGCGGCCCCAGTTGCGGTTGGGACGCGAAGCGGTCTGACCGCGAGGGCGTCCGGACCGCCGCTCAGTCGTCGTCGTAGCCTTCCTCGCCCGGGAGGACGACCTGCGCCACGCCGCCCTCGACGATCACGCGCGGCTCGACCGGCAGCACGCGGCTGGCGCGCGCAGTCTCGAGTACGTCGGAGACCGTGCGGAAGCGCGCGAGCTGCTCGAGGTGCTTGATCGTCGGGAAGACGAGCATCAGCTCGTCGTCGCGGTGGGAGTCGAGCGCCGCCTGCGGGCGGATCCAGAGCCGGTCGACGCACTCGCTGCCGTCGACCGTCGGCTCGGCATCCTCGGGCGCCTCGGCGACGAAGAAGTGCGTGTCGAAGCGGACCTTGACCTGGGCGGGCGTGATCCAGCGCGAGAAGCGGACGAGCTCGTGCGAGTCGGAGAGCTCGATGCCGGCCTCCTCCTCGAGCTCGCGAACCGCGGTTTGCTGCTCGTCGTCGTCCTCGGGCGCGGTCGCGCCGCCGGGGAAGACCCAGGCACCGCCCATGAAGCGCTGCTCGGGGTTGCGCCGGACGAGCAGGACCTCGGGCCCGTCGCCCGAGTCGCGCAGGAGGATCAGCGACGCGGACGCGCGCGGGACGGTCGTCTCACCGGTGTTCAGATCCTCACCGGGAGGCGGACGGTCGATGCGCATCCGGGCAGCGTAACCGACCGCCCACCGCTAGATTTCCGGCTCGATGAGCGAGGCGATCACCGTGCAGCAGTGGATCTGCATCTCCTGCGGATTCATCTACGACCCGGAGATGGGCGACCCCGACGGCGGCATCCCGCCCGGCACGGCGTTCGAGGCGATTCCGGACGACTGGTTCTGTCCCGTTTGCGGAGCGCGGAAGAAGGACTTCGAGCCGTACGAGGCCTAGGCCTCAGGCCGCGAGCGGTAGAGCGGTAGCCGCCTCGATCGAGGCGGCGACGATTTCGACGAGGCGGGTGAGGTCGGCCTCGGAGATCGCGAGTGGGGGCATCAGGACGATCGTGTCGCCGAGTGGGCGGACGATCGCGCCGCGGGCGCGGGCCTCGAGCGTGACGCGGTGGCCCATGCGCAGCTCGGCGGGGTGGTCGGCCAGCTGGATGCCGGTCATGAAGCCGCGGCGGCGGACCTCGGCGACGGCAGGGTGGGCGGCGATCGGCTCGAGCAGCTCGGCGAGCAGGGCGATCTTGGGTTGCAGGCGCTCGAGCGTGCGCTCCTGCTCGAAGACGTCGAGGGTGGCGAGCGCGGCGGCGCAGGCGAGTGGGTTGCCGGTGTAGGTGTGGCCGTGGAAGAGGGTGCGGAAGTCGGTGTGGTCGCCGAGGAAGCCCTCGTAGACACGCTCCGAGGTGAGCGTGGCGGCGAGCGGGAGGTAGCCGCCGGTGATGCCCTTGGCGGTGCAGAGCAGGTCGGGGGAGACGTCCTCGTGCTCGCAGGCCCACATCCGGCCGGTGCGGCCGAAGCCGACGGCGACCTCGTCGCAGATCAGGAGCGCGCCGTGCTCGTCGCATAGCTCGCGGACGGCACGCAGGTAGCCCTCGGGGTGGACGATCATGCCGGCGGCGCCCTGGACGAGCGGCTCGAGGATCACGGCGGCGACCTCGCCGGGGTGGGCCTCGAGCAGGCGGCGCATGTCGTCGATGTCGCCGGGTTCGGCGGCGAGCGTGTCGAAGAGCAGTGGGCGGTAGGTCGCGTGGAAGAGGTCGATCCCGCCGACCGACACCGAGCCGATCGTGTCGCCGTGGTAGGCCTCGCGCAGGGAGACGAAGCGGGTTCGCTGCGGCTCGCCCTGCTGGCGCCAGTACTGGAAGGCGATCTTGAGCGCGATCTCGGTCGCGGTCGAGCCGCTGTCGGAGTAGAAGACGCGCGTGAGGCCGGGCGGGGCGATGCCGACCAGGCGGCGGGCGAGCTCGATCGCGGAGGGATGGGAGAGGCCGAGCATCGTCGAGTGCGCGACGCGGTCGAGCTGCTCGCGGATCGCGGCGTCGATGTGCGGATGGCGGTGGCCGTGGACGTTGCACCAGAGCGAGGAGACACCGTCGATGTAGCGCCGGCCGAGGGTGTCGATCAGGTCGGTGCCCTCGGCGCGCTCGACGATCACCGGCTCCTCGCGCTCCCAGTCGCGCTGCTGGGTGAAGGGGTGCCAGAGGTGGGTGCGGTCTGCGGCGACGAGGGCGGCGTGGTCAAGCTGCGACGCGCCGGGGTGCGGTGCGATCGCCGCGGGCGTGTCGTCTCCGGGGGTGGCCGCCACGAGGCCCGACGGTAACTAACCTGGAGGTCGGAATGCCGCCCCTGCCGCTGCTCGTCTTCGTGGTCGGCATGGGCTCGCTCGGCGCCGAGATCGCGGCCGTGAGGCTGCTGGCACCGTACTTCGGGGCCTCGACGGTGGTCTGGGCGAACACGATCGGCGTGGTGCTGGTCGCGCTGTCGCTGGGGTACTGGCTCGGTGGGCGGCTGGCGGACCGGCGGCCGGAGCTGAGGGGGCTCTGCCTGGTGGCGCTCGCGGCGGCGGCGCTGCTGGCGCTGGTGCCGTTCGCGGCGGATCCACTGCTCGATGTGGCGGTCGACGCGCTCGACTCGGTGTCGGCCGGGGCGTTCCTGGGGTCGCTGCTGGCGGTGCTGGTGCTGGTGGCGGTGCCGGTGCTGCTGCTCGGGGCGGTGGCGCCGTATGCGATCCGGCTCGGGGTGACGACCCTCGAGGAGGCGGGGCGGGTGTCGGGCCGGCTGTATGCGATCTCGACGGCGGGGAGCCTGGTCGGGACGCTGGCGTCGTCGCTGCTGCTGATACCGCTGGTTGGAACGCGGCGGACGTTCTTGGTGTTCGCCTTGGCGATCGCGGTGGTGGCGGTGCTCGGGCTGCGGCCGCTGCGCCGCTATGCGGCGGTGCCGGCGGCGATCGCTGCTTTGGTGGCGCTGCCGGTCGGGACGCTGAAGGCGGAGAGCGACTCGGGGCGGACGATCTTCGAGACGGACACGGAGTACCAGTACGCGCGGGTGGTGGAGCGCGACGACGGGAGCCGGGTGCTGGAGCTCAACGAGGGCCAGGCGCAGCATTCGCTCTGGCGGCCGGGGACGGTGCTGACGGGGGGTTACTGGGACGGGATGCTGGCGCTGCCGCTGGCGGGGCTGGAGCGGCCGCCGCGGCGGGTGGCGATCCTGGGGAACGCGGCGGGGACGATGGCGCGGGCTTATGGGCGGTTGTTCCCGGCGACGCGTGTCGACGGGGCGGAGATCGACGCGGAGCTGTCGGAGATCGGGCGGCGGTACTTCGGGTTGGGTGGGCCGCGGTTGGAGCTGCATCACGAGGACGCGCGGCCGTTCTTGCGGCGGACGGATGCGCGCTACGACGTGATCGCGATCGACGCCTATCGGCAGCCGTACATCCCGTTCTATCTGTCGACGCGGGAGTTCTTCGAGCTGTGTCGGGAGCGGCTGGCGCCGGGTGGGGTGGTGGTGATCAACATCGGTCATCCGGAGGGGCAGACGGAGCTGGAGCGTGTGTTGGCGGCGACGATCGGGGAGGCGTTCCCGCACGTGTTGCGCGATCCGTTCGACGAGACGAACACGTTGGTGGTGGCTGGTGAGGGCGCGGTGTCGCGGGATGGGCTCCTGGCAGTGAGGGAGTGGGTGCCTGGGGCGTTGCGGGGGCTTGCGAGGGCGGCTGGTGGTCGGGTGGGGCCGGCGCTGGGGGGTGGCGAGGTCTATACGGACGATCGGGCGCCAGTGGAGTGGCTGATCGACCGCTCGATCGTGGATTACGCGGCTGGGGAGTGATCTTGGCGGTGAGGTCGGCTTTTCGGACGTATTGCGTCCGAAAAGCCGCCCTCACGCTTCGCCAGGGCTCGGCGGGCGTTCGGCTCGCTCGGTGAGCGCGGCTCGGCTGGGGCTCAGCGGGTGGAGCGGTCGAAGCCGCGGATGAGGCGGGCGGTGCGGCGGGGGGCCTCGACCTGCGGGGTGTGGCCGATGCCGTCGAGCATCACGACGCGGGCGCCGGGGATGTCGCGGAACTCGTCGGCGGCCTTGTCGGGTGGCGTGACGACGGTGTCCTCACTGCCATAGATCACGAGCAACGGCACTCCCGTCTCGGCGAGGCGGTCGTCGATCGGAGCGTCCTCGATGTAGGCGTCGACCTGCTCGGGGACCTTCTTGAACGAGCTGAAGGTCATCCGGCGCACGTCCTCGACGAACTGGTCGGGCACGTCGAAGCCCTCGGCGAAGGCGTCCTCGAGGCCGTCGCGGATCGCGCTGTCGGGCGCCGTCCGCTCGATCGCCTGGCCGATGACGGGCGCGCGGGCGATGCGAGCGGTCAGCGGCAGGTCGCGGTAGCGCTCGCGCACCGGCGAGTCGATCGCGACGACGCCTCGGACGAGGCCGGGGTGGCGCTCGGCCAGCGCGGTTGCGATCACGCCGCCGAGCGACTGGCCGGCGACCAGCGCGTCGCGGACGCCGGCGTCGCGCAGGGCCGCGGCGACGACGTCGGCCTGGTCCTCGGCGGAGTAGCCGTCGCGTGGCTTCTCCGAGCCGCCGTGGCCGGGCAGGTCGATCGAGACGACGCGGCTGTCTGAGGCGAGCAGCGGCTCGAGGTCGAGCCACCAGTGGATCGAGCAGGTGTAGCAGTGCAGCAGCACGATCGCGGGCGCGCCGGCGGGGCCGCGATCGCGGACCTGGAGGTCGGGCCCGGGCAGCTCGACGATCTCGCCGACGTCGGCCTTTGCGGCCTTCGTCTCGCGGCTGGTAACGATCGTGTTGA